>JACCDV011071182.1_pt1 | contig 38342 bp, 37 predicted proteins | sample 7446131 | NCBI WGS metagenome assembly JACCDV01 (sample SAMN15323448, study PRJNA562643) | freshwater metagenome | isolation source: river surface water | place: USA:Blue River Watershed | collected 2017-08-17
ATATATGGGACTAAAACTGAATATATTAAAATAGATTTAACATTTTTTAAAATTATTGATTATCATATATTAAAATCTAATAATAATAATGATTTATGTGATAAAATATTATATAATAATAATATATTGATTTGTCCAATTTTATTAAAGGATCAGTTAATTCCTGAATATATTGTTGAATTTTTCTTACCTAGATTTACTATTACATGGAATGAAATTAAGCATAATTATTCTAATGAATATCAAGAACATATAGATAAAAAAATAACTCAACTTAATGAATTAAATAAAGAATTTAATGTTTAAATATATCCGTTTTCATATATTAAATCCATCATTATATATAATAATGACAATACTATTCCTGATGTAATTATCCCTTTTTCTGTAATTTTATCACTTGATTGATCATAAGTTCCATCAATAAATTTAGATAATATGTTTTCAACAAATATATCTGAATTTAAAATAATATAAAGTATAAATATAAAAAAAGATATTTTCCATTTTATATTATCATATAATTTACCTCCAACTCCAAATAAATCATTATTTTTAACACTACATTCAGTAAAGATTAATTCTTCTGAATCTTCAAATATTGAACTCATATTATTCGTATATATTATATAATAAATTTATATTTTTTAATATTAATAATACACATATATTTTTTCGGTGATATATTCATCAAATTTATATAATCCTACATTAATTTTTTTATAGTTTAAAAGTAATGATTGTTTAAATGGATTTGTTAAATCATATTGTAATATTTCTAATAATTCTTTATATTTATTTTTAGAAATAATAAATTTATTATTTTCACAATAATATGATTTTTTAACTCCATTACATAAACCTAAATCAATAATATTATATTTTTCATTTATATTTTTATTAGTTATATTTTTAGATAAAATACTATCTAATTTTTTAATTAATTCGTTTTTATCTAATTTTAATATGTTATAAACATAAACATTATCAAAATTAAATCTAATAGAGTCAAAAGAAGTTAAAATAGATTTTTTTATATCATTAATCTTTTTATTTTTATTTGTTCTGATAATATTTTTCATCATACCTAATATATTACTATATGTAGTATATATTAATGATTTATCATAATTTTCTTTATTTATAATATCTAATAACTTAGTACATATATTATTAACTTGAATTTGATATATATCGTCATTAGATAAATTACTAATCATAAATTTAATTTTAGTTCTAATATTCGTATTTTTAATTTTTGATATAAGGTTTGTTAGGTGTATTATTAATAAATTATATAAATTTGTATTATAAATTGCTTCATTTCTTAATGTGATTCTTTTATCTTTTTTTGTATCTAAACTATTAATTTTTTTATTTATAACTTGAGGATTGTACTTATAAGTTATAAAATATGTATTATAATCTAAAAAATCATCACTAATTTCATTAAATACTTCTTTATTTTCTTCTAACTTAAATGGTCTTATTAATATATTTTTAATCATAGATTTATTATTATTTTTTATCCATTTATACATTTGATTAACTGCATTATCAATATCATCAATAATAAATTCAATACTTTCTTTTTTTGAGAAATATATATTTAATCCATTACATATACACCCAATTATATGTTTATTATATATTATAAATTGTTCTATTCTTAAATAGTCGTATAGTATATCATCTCTTCCTTCATAATTATGATATAATAATTCAAAATGTATATCATTATCTTTAACAAATTTAATATTACTATTTAATATTTCTAAAAATTCATTTTGAAATGTATTATCATATAATAATTTATTTGTATTATATATAAATAAATTTATATCATTTATAAATTTTAATGTATTTTTATAAGTTATATTATATTTATCTATATTTATAAAATTATAAGTATATAATTTATCCTTTTCAATATTCTTATATTCTTTATTTTTAATCTTTGATTTAATAATATTAGAATATATATAATTACCTTTATTTTTTATTAAAACTGCATATATTTCATTATTTTTATTTAGATAATATTGTTCTATATTATAATCTTTTGTTTTATTAATAAAATCTATTAATAAGTTAAAATTAAGTGAATATGATTGTTTATTAATTTGATCATCAGAATCTATAATTTTTTTTATTCTGGAAATTATATTATTATCATATTTAAATGATTTTTTATAGATATTATTATTTTTAAAATAATCTTTATAATTAAGTTTAAAAATTGGATAATAAAATTCTTTTTCATTTATATTTCTATGTGATAAAATAATATAATTATATGATTGTATATTAAATATATATTCTGATGAATGATTTATATTATTTGGAAGTTTAATATTTAATTCTGCATCATTTACAGTATCATTATCATTTTCATTAATTATAATGAATATAATACCTAAATATTTTGCTATATCAATAAAAAATTCATTCCATCTATTAAAAGAATTAAAAAACATATTATTAGTTGTAAATGTTTTATTAAGTAATATAATTAATTCTTTAATATTTGAAACATAATTTAATAATAATCCATTAAGAATTTTATTAAAAATATGTTGATTATTAGTTAATAAATTAATAATAACTTTAATAGTATCATATAATTTTAATTCTAAAACATTAGATAATATATATAATATTCCCACGTTATTATTATTAAAAATTTGATTAATTCCTTTAATATAGTAGTTAATTGAATTTTCATCTTCATTTAATGATGAAAATAATTTTTTTAATGTAATTGGTAATTCCATTAATCTATTATTTTCTAACTGTATTTTACATGAATAATTCATAACATATCTAGATTTAACATCATCTTTATTTTCTTTAATATAATCATATTTTTTTAAGCATGTATTATGTACTTCTTCATAAGCTGAAAATATTTTAGTATCATCAACTGATTTTTTTTTACAACATGGAATACAAAATTTATTAGGATGTATATTAGTTAAAAATTTTACATATGGGTATTTTTTATTATCGCAACTATAATATTCTGGTCTTGCTTTAGTAAAATTCCAAAATTTTATAAAATTTTTAATTTTTTTTCTTTTAATATCTTCTTTAGTAACTATAATAGGTTGTTGAGAACTTTGACATTTTCTAGAATAAATACTATTTTTTTTGTTATTTTTATCTGTCATATATAAAATAGGATCTGTCTCTTTTAAAATTTTAAGTTTATTGTTTGATTTAGATATAATAATATTTCCTTTTAATTTAATCTTCATTGATGAATTAATAATTTTAGAAATAATATTTCTTAATTTTAAATATTCATCATATGTTACATTAGTGTATTCAACTTGAATATCATTAATTCTAGTATTTATGCTAATATTAGATTTATACATAACCTTCATATATTTTTCATAAATTCTAGAATCTAAATATATATTAAAATAATTATTAACTACAAATTCTGATATATCTTTATCATTAATATTTGAAAAGTCTTTATATAATATATTAAGCAATGTTTTACCTTCTATATTATCATTAGTCATAATTTGATATAATTCTAAAAGTTCATATTTTTTTATATTTTTAATAAGTTCATTATATTGATTAGAATTAATAGAAAAATCATATAAATCAAATAATGTTATATTTTCTATTTCAATATTATATTTATTAATTATAGTAATACTAGTATTTAATTTTTTATTAATATCTAATATAATTTTATTTATTTCTTCTGTAATTATATCTTTATATTGATCTAATTTAATATTATCATTTAATGAAATATTTAAATATAAGTTATTATATTCATCAATAATAAGATATATAAGTTTATTAACAATTTTATATTTTTTATTATTTAAATATAAAGATATTAATAATGCATCGCCATCAATATTATCAAACATATTAAATGATATAAGATTATTATTATCTAAATTATCTATTTTTTCTAAATATACATCTTTATCATCAATAATAACCACTGCTTCTATTTTTTTAATATAGTTAAAATTTTTTAAAACTATTTTATTAAACATATCTTGAATAGAAATAGTTTTATTTTCATTAAATGAATCAATAAATACACTTACATTTTTTATATATGTAGATAACGATTTAAATTCTTTTAATGAATTAATTTCACTATTTAATTCAATTTTATTGATAATATTATTTTTAGATACATATAGATTTGGATATATATCAGAAATTACTTCACCACTTAAAAAATTAATAAATGCGGTTTTATCATACATCGGCCAATATCGTTCAATACATCCAGTATAAATCATATTAAGCTGTTCTTCATCTTGTCTAGTAATATTATATAATAATTTTTTATCTATAATAAAATGTTGTAAATTATATATTTCTAATATTAAATCATCTTTTATATCATTTATAATATATTTTAACTCTTTTATTTTTGAATATTCTTTAATAGTATAAAGATCTCTATTAGTATATACTCCATAGTCAACTGGAATTTCTGATATATATTCAATATTTGTATTAGAAGTTAATGTACTCATCGTAGTATCAATAGATAATGCAAATGCATTATTAATATAATTATAATCAAAATTTTTAACTCCATTTATAGACAAATAATCAATATGTTGATTTTCAATATGTATGTTAAATAAATTATAAATAAGCTCTTTAATATTAAACAATGTTAAATTTTCATTAATTTCTATATTTTTAATAATTTTTTCTTTTTTATTATCATATATATCATCATCTTCTTCTTTAATTTCAGGCTTTTTAAGTAAATAAGTATCTAAATTATCAAAAATATCACCTCCTTTTTTATTAGTTTTTTTTTGATTTATAATATACTTATTTTTTATCTCAAATGAAATAATTTTATTATTTTCATCATGTATTGGTTTTTTATAAATTAATATTAATTTCATATTTTTGAAGACAATCTTTGTTTGCCCTTATATATTATTATATATTAAATGATTTTTAATCTTAATTCATATATAATAATTATGAAATCTTATATTGATATAATTAATTTACAATATAAATAATCAATAATCATATAAAAAAAATATTTGATTTTATATCATTTATAATTAATAATGATGATGATTCTACCAAAAGGCACCTTTCTATTTAGAACAACATTTAAATCTTATTTAGAACCAGTTAAAGATGAAGATACAGGTAAAATAGGATTATATTTTAGTAATTATCCTATTTTGGCCCTTTCTATGTGTTTAGAATATGATTCCAATATGATATATAATATTTATAAAACAACCAAAAATATAGAATTATATGAAGGAAAATATTCATTTAGAAATATAAATAAAAAAAGATTTTTTACTGAAGATGGAAATTTTATTGCAAATGTAGATACTTTAGAAGATGAAATGATCAATCACTTTGATAATGAAGCTTATCCATTGATTGATAATGAATTTGAATTTGATCCAAATCTTGGTGAAATATTTTTAAATTCTGAATCATTAAATAATATTGAATTAGTTAGATCATATAATCTATCAAAAGATTATTTAAAAGAACAAATAAAAATATATGGTATTAATTCTACATATAATTATAAGTTTGAATATTAAAAAAATTGATATTTTTTTATTAGTAGTGGTATAAATATGAATTTATTAATTAAAGCAAATCTAATTAATAATGATATTAAAGAACTATTAATTGATTATTTAAATGGTGATCCAATATATTGGAAATCTATATTTACAAATAAAATTTTAAAAAAAGATTTTTTATTTAGTAATTTAGATATTAATATTATTGGTAAGAAATATAATTATAAACAATTATTATTTATTTTAAATAGTTTAGTATTAGCTTTTGGTAAGAATAATATTTATAGTATTGTTCTTAATATAGTACAAAATGACAAAAAAGATTATAACTGCATATTAAAAATTAATTTAGTTAATACTATGTCAATCGATCTAATTAAAGAAAAACATAAAAAATATGACAATATGATAAATATCATAAGGAAAATAACTTGGAATTATAATGCAACTAGCTATGGTCCAAATTATAGATTAGGTCATATACCAGATTACTATACAATTAATAAAAATTTTTGGATATAGATATAATTAATATGTTTATTTTTTTATTTAGATAAATATTTTATAATATTAATATAAATAATGGATTGGGATCAATATTTTATAAATATATGTAATGTAGTTAAACTTAGATCAAAAGATTTAAAAAAACAGGTAGGATCTTGTTTAGTATCTAATGATAATAGAATTATTAGTACTGGATATAATGGATTACGTACAGGTTCTAATGATAATATTAATTGGAATGATAGAAAATTAGTTCATTCATTAATTTTACATGCCGAAATTAATGTTTTATTGTTTTGTGAATCTAAATTTAAAAATGCTAAATTATATACTACATTAAGTCCTTGCAGAGAATGTATAAAAATTATAGCATGTTCAAATATAAATAAAATTATATATGAGTCTAAATATAAAGATTATAATATTGTAAAAGATATTTGTGATTTCTATAATATAGAATTAATACAATTTATAAGTAAAAATGATATCAAAAATTAATTTATTATCTAATTATTATAACATTAATGACGATATAATAAATAATATTAAAGATTTATTATATGGAACAATTTTAGATAATAAACAAAAATATAAAAATATAATGAAATCTATTAATGAAAAAACAAATATACAATTATTTTATAGAAGACTTATATTAGATTTACTTGATATTAAAAAGTTAAAAAATATTAAAATTAAAAAAAAAGAATTTGATAAAACTATTGGAAATAATATATTAATATTTTTAGAATGGGAAAAAAATTTTAATGGTCCTTCAACTATAATGATTAATGATTTTGGATATTTACATATAGAAACATATGAGTATACTGCTTTTATGGAACGAGATATATTAATTGTTGAATTAATAGATATAATTATTTATTCGTCTATAAACAATTTTATAGATGATATTAAACAATCAAATACTATTTAAATTTATCCAAATGTTTCTTCACTACTATAATAAATATATAAAAATCCATCTTCATCCTTATATTCATTATATATATTATATATAAGTGAAGAAGTAGGTAATAATTTATTATTAATAAATATAAATAAAGCTGAGCTTGAATCTAATTTTATTCTTTTACGTATTACATAAATAATTTGTCCTAATGATAAATTATACGGAACTAAATATTTTCTTTTATCTATTTTACTTATATTTTGACAATAATTAGATCTTTGTATAATTAAAGGTATTCTATTATCAAATTTAGTAATTACTCTATTAGACTCTTCCTTTCTTTTTTCAAACGAAAATTCTTTTTTGAAATCCATGATATTAAGTTAATACTAATATTACTTTTTTTTAATATAAAATAAATAAATTACTTTATATTAAAAAATTGATTTTTTATATAGTATATTCTTATACAATGATATATAATACCTTTATATATATAAAAGTATTATTATATGTAATCAAATTATTATATAATTTTATAAATTCAAATAATACTAAAAAATTAAAAAAATCAAAAAGAGTATATAAAGATTTAGATATTTGGTTTAAACAATTTAATTAATTTTTTTATAATAACAATAAAAATTATCATTAATAAATACTGTTCCAGGTTGTAAAAATTGTATCTCACTATTAAACTCAACTAATGGAATAGATTCAGATGAAAATATATAATTATTATCAGTTTCAATATAATATAGTTTTTTAGAAGATAATCTATCAGTTGCTGTAATATATACATTTTTTTTTCCGTCATATAGAATGAAACAGAATTCACCTTCTAATCTATAAATAAAAGCAGATCCATATGCTAAATAAAGACCAATAATTATTTCCATATCATTATTAAATTTAAATCTATAATTAGGTAAATCCATTTCTAATAAAGTTTTTAAATGTTTATAATTATTAATATTACTATTAGTAATAACAATAATACTATGAGACATTATAATAGGTAATGTGGACATCTTTGGGCCACTATGATACATTAAAACTTTATTATTTACAATAATATGTTTTTTTATATCCTTTTCTATATCCATTGGAATATTTGCATTTTTTACATAATTATCTATTATATCATTTCTAAAAAAAGATCCTATTTTATTAATAACTGAAAAAATTTTATACATTTTTATAATAATTATTCTTATTATTATTTAATTGATATTATATAGAAAAATTAATACATAATGTCAGATATTAATTATTGTGATATATCATTAGGACTTTTAATTCTATTATTTTTATTATTTATTTATTATACTAATAAAGATAATAGAATTTTTGTTAGTTATTATATAGGTGATAAATACTATAAAGTTTTAGAAGATAAACCTAACAAAGAAGAAGCAGCAAAAATTTTACAAATTGTAGATAATAATATAATTAAATTAATTCAATATATAAATACAAAATATACAGATGAAGTTTTAAGTCAACAATCTAAAGAGAAACAAAAACTATTAAATCAAATTATAACTCGTTTAAATAAAACATATAAATCAAAAAATTTATCAGAAAATTATCCACAAGTTCCCGGCAAGGATGTTAGCTTTAATATTAATAAAGGAGAAGAAATTTCATTATGTTTAAGAGATTATGATGAACCTTCAAACTTTCATCAAATGAATGATATTATGTTTGTTACAATTCATGAAATATCTCATTCATGTAATGATTCTTATGGTCATGATGAATCTTTTTGGAAAATTTTTAGGGAATTACTTTTAGACGCTATTGAATGTGGAGTATTTAAAAATAAAGATTATTTTAATAACAAAGTTAAATTCTGTTCTCTTAATATTACATATAATCCAGTTTTAGATCCTAGTTTAGATGATTCTATTTATTTTAAAAAAGATAGTGAAATAATTTAATTATTAATTAAATTTAATATATAATAGTTATTAATATATTATATATGATTAACCAAAATGAACATTACGAGTTTAAATTCGGAATCTTTCCAGGATGACGAATTTTTTAGATATAAAAGACCAGAAATAATTATTAATTATGAAGGCCATAATCAACATACTAAAACATTGATAATAAATATTAATGAAATTAGTATTAGTCTTAATAGAATACCTATTGAAATTATAAAATTTTTTAGTTATGAATTAGGTACGTCAATTAAAAATTATTCTATTAAAGGAAGATTTAATAAGGAACAATTAAATACATTATTAGAAAAATATATTAATAAATATATTATCTGTAAAAAATGTTTATTACCAAGTACATATTATAAATTTAAAAAAAATAGTATTAAATTAATATGTACAGCATGTGGAAATAAATCAAAGTTAGATTTTAATAAATTAACTATATTTTTATTAAAAGAACATAAAAATATAGATTTTAATAAAAATATTCAAAATTATAATTAATTAAAATAATTAATAATTTTTTGATACCATTTTATTTTTTTTTTATTTATAGGTTTATTACTAATATTTTTTAATGATTTAACACTACATTCTATATTAAATGTAATATCATGATTTTCATCTAATGTTTTATCAAAATAAAATTGATCATCTAAATTATCATGATCAAATTTTACTAAATTATTAATTATATATGTTTTTTTATGAAATAAACATATATCTGAATATTTATTTGTAACACATATTTTACAATCTGTACAATATTTATTTTTATCTAATGGATGATTTTTATTGCATATATTACAATTATCTATCATTTTATAATATATAATAAATATAATTTTAATTCAAAATTATATCATTTTTTTATGTAAATTATTATAATATAATTCATTATTATTAGAAAAACAAAATGAAAATATATTATTTAAAATTCTATCACATAATTTAATTTTACATAAATGATTATTATTATATTTTTGATTACAATGTTTACATTTACTACAAAAATAATACTTACTATGATTAGTACTACAACTAATACAATCAATAAAATATGCCGTTTTATCTAATTTACATATCTCACATAATTTATAATTAATTTCTTTATGTAAATCCCCAAGTTCAACACTTGTTGGCGCCAAAGAACATTTAATTTTTATATCAGATCTAATATATAGTTCATTATGTAAACCACATACATCATAATAATCATTTCTACAACAAAAATTACATTTAGAACAATATTTATTTATATTTATAAAATGTTTATTATTACAGAATTTACATTCTATTATATATTTATTATGTAAACAATTAACACATAACCCATATTCATTTTGCATATTCATTTATTAAAAATAATATATTAATAAAAAATAATTATTATTAATATAAAATTATATTTAATTTATTAAAATATATAAATATAAAAGATATAAATAATGCCTTTACCTACTTTATTAAAGAAAAATGCCTTGAGGCCCGCAATGGGAGAAAAACAAGAAGATTTAAATGAATACGTTGCAATTGATTATGTAATGAATTGGTTTAAAGATCGGCTAGAATTTCCACAAAATATTAAGACTAATAGTGATAAAATTATATGTTTTTTATCTGAAACCGGAAGTGGCAAATCTACAACATTTCCCAGCGAATTATATATAAGATTTCAACAATTAATAAAAGGAAATATAGTAATTACACAACCAAGAATTTTAACTGCAATGTCAATTCCAAATGATATAGTTAATATTAGTGTATATAAAGATAAATTAATACTTGGAAAAAATATAGGATATCAAACAAAGGAATATGTAAATAAACCATTAGAGAAAGGTATTTTATTTTGTACTTTAGGAGTACTCACCCAATTTTTAAAAAATATGGAACCTGAAGTATTTTGCAGAAAATATAAATTTGTTATATTAGATGAAGGTCATATACGTGATGTGTCATTAGATATGGTATTTTTCTATCTTCATGAATTATTAAAAAAAGTACCATTACAAAATTATCCTTTTGTTGTAATAGCTTCTGCAACTATGGATGTACAAAAATATGCAAAATATTTTAATACTAAAACTATATTTCATGTAACCGGAAGTTCATATCCTATTAAAGATAATTTTTTAGAATATGATTCATTAGATGTTATTAAATCTACTATAGACACTATTAAAAATATACATATTAATAATAAAAATGATATAAAAAATGAATCAGACATAATAGTCTTTATTCCTGGACAATCTCATAGTAAAAAGATAGCAGAATCTATACTTGAATTAAATACTAAAATAGAAGATAAAATAATACCAATTCAATTAGATTCAACAATTTTTAAATCTGCTAATATTAATTATCAAAGTCTTTATGCAAAATTAAATACTTTAAAAATTGATGGAGTGATACCATCACGTAAAATTATTATAATTAGTAATTTAGGTGAAACAGGATTAACGTTAGAATCTCTTAAATATTGTATTGATTTAGGATTAGTTAATCAATTAGAACAAAATCCAATAGTTAATTCTAATATACTAATGGTAAAACCTGTTACTAAAGCTTCTTCTAGACAAAGACGTGGCCGAGTAGGTAGAATAGCACCCGGAGAGTTTTATGCAATGTATACTAAAAAAATGTATGATTTGTTAATAGATATTCAATTTCCTGAAATATTAATTAGTGATATTACAATTCCAATTTTAAATATTATTATTTTAAATTATAAAACTAATGAAGATGATGATAATATTATAATAAATAGTAAATATGTAGATGTAAAAAATAAACCAAATATTGATTTATCTAAATTAAATATGTTGGATGATCCTAGTGGAATTGCAGTTAATTTAGCATTAGAAAAGTTATATACATATGGATGTATATATTCTAATGGATACCCTACTAAAATCGGTGCATTAGTTAATAAAATAAGAATGTTATCTATAGAAAATATAAGAATGATATTAAGTGGATTTCATTATGGATGTAATATTTCTGATTTAATAACTATTGCATCATTTATTCAAATGTCTAAACAGTCAATAGTTGCTAATAAATTTAAATCATTTAATATATCATTTGATGATAGTATTAATGAAAATGAAATTGATGTGTATAATTATAATAAATTAAAATCAAGATTGTATATATCATGTGAATTTATAGATTTTTTATTATTTTTCTATAAATTTAAATCATTATTAATTAAAAATTCTGATTTAATTAGTGTAAATAAATTTTGTGAGGAAAATAAAGTTAATTATAATGGATTAATGTCTTTAATAGAATTTAGAGATGATATTTTTCGAGATTTATTATTTAATATGAATATGAATCCATTTGAAAATAATCATATAGATTTATATAATTTAATATTATTATCTAAAAATAATGATAAAATGTTTTTAGAATATATTGATGAAATAACAAAGATAAAAAAATGTATTTATGAAGGATATAAATTAAATACTGCTACTTATGATAAAGATACTAATTCATATATTAGTGATTATAATGGACATAAAATTGAAAGTGAATCGTATTTAATTAAAAATTTACCGTTTGTAAAAAATGGAAAAGCCTTTGAAGATATTAAACCAAATAAGATTTTATATGATTCATTAACAATTAAAAAGAATTTTAATAATGATTATATATTTCAAGTAACTAATTGTATTAGCATATTATCTGGTTTTGTAAATATTGATTAAAATGAGATGTATTAATTTTATATTATGTAAAAAATTAGTATATAAAAATTTTAATAAAAAATATTGTAAATTTTGCATTCATTATTTTAATTATAGATTAAAAATTAAAACTCCTAAAAATATAAATTGCCCATTATGTTTAACAGATTCCGAAAAAAATATAAAATTTATCAAAAATAAAAATTGTAATCATTATATATGTTTTAAATGTATTAAACAAATATATTTTGATAAAAAATATTATAAAAAAATGCCTATTAATGATTTATTAAAACATAGAAAATCATGGGATTATTTTATGAATAATAAACAATCATTTTTTATTAAGAATAAATTAATTAATCCTATGATATATTACGGATTTAATAAAAAAATATATGATATATTTCTAAAGAAATATACTAATTTAATACCTTATAATTTTAAAAAAAAATTTAAAAGATTAGTTATGTTTCAAGTTAATAAAGAAAATTACATTAGTAAATATAAATTAGAACAAGAACAAAAAATTAAATTAATTAAATTATGCCCCTACTGTAGAAAATAAATTATTCCCACCAAGGGCGCGTAATTATATTATAATCTAGTTCATCTTTATATGAATTACCTATACTATTTCTTGATGAAAAGGCCGATATTGTTTGATTATCACGTGCTAAACTTTGACTTCGTTGATTTTTTTTATATATTTTAGTATCTATATCATTTGAATAACTTCCATTTCTTAATTCATTCATTAATATATCATTATAATCTATATCTACATTATCACCCATTGTTCTTTCTATCATTTTACTAAATAACATATTATCAGAATATGATTTTTTAAATGGATTATATCTATCATTTAAAATATCAATATCTATTGTTTTTTTATCTTCTAAACCTTCTAATAATATTTTTTGATTTATAAATGAATTTTTATCATTAGAAGGTTTATCAAAATCATTATTATTAAAACAAGATTTATAATAATATTTATTATAAAAATTTCGTCTTCTTATCCATCTTATTATAACTTTTTTAGCAAAATAATAAAACATGTAAATAAAAATTAGAATAATAAATGCTAGATCGTAAGCCATATTTACTTTATAATATCTATATATAGATAAATAAATAAAAAAATAAATTCTCAATTAATAATATTAATTTAAATATTAATATTAATATTATCTATCATTTCCTTATATTTACAATAATGAGGGCAATCATTTAAATCTTTATAACATTTTTTACATTCTAAACAATATTTTGCAAAAGTATTATGGATTTGTTTACATGATGAACATAAAAATTGTATTTTATCATGATTAATAGTACATTTTTTAGGATGTTTATAACATATATTACAATCTTTACAATAATTAAATTTATCTTTAGTAAGATGTAAAACATAACAATTAGTACAAGTATAAAAAGTACCATCAATTATAGTTTTAGTTAAACAACTATTACAAATATCATTATCATTGTTTTCATTTTCTATACATGATTCACAAATAAGACATGTTATATGTTCATAATCATAACATTTATTACAATCTTTACAATATTCATTAATATGAATATTATGACATTTATTACAATCTTTGCAATGTATATCTGTTTCTTCAAAACATTTTTTTTCAATTGGACAATATTGTTTTTTAGCTATGTTATGTTTCGTATTACAAATCTGACATTTATTAATTATAACTTTTAAATTATATGTATTATTATTATCTATTTCAATTACATCATCTGAACAATTTAAACATATTTTATTATTATTATCTTCATTTTTTAGAATTAAACAAAATCCACATTTAATACATAAATTATGTTTAAAATTAAAGCATTCATTATGATATGAACAATAGTATATTAAATCAACATTATGTTTTTGATTGCATGATACACATTTAATACTAGGAATTGGAGCCTTTTCTTCAGTGCCATCATCTATTGTAATATAATCTACTGATTGAATTTTATTATTTTGTTCCATTATGATATTATTCATTTTGTACATTATTTATAAATATGCATTCAATTAATTTTTAAATAAATGTACTTATATACTATATAAAAAATTTGAATTTTAACTAAAAAAATAAAATATAGTATTATAATGTTATTTATATTAATGATGTTCTCAAAGTATAACTAATAGTTTAAATAATTAATTTTTGGATAGTTGTTTAAATTCTTTTTTTGCCTTTTTATAGCCTTCTCCACCAGGTATTAATTTTAATTCATCAATAATCATATCATATTGTCTTTTATACTCATTATCTTTATTATTATAAATAAAATGAGTACATCTATCTTTTGTAAAATTATGATAATAATATTGTGTATTTATACATTTATTACATTTTATACAATGTTTAATTTTATCTATATTACTATATGATTTTTTACAATAATAGCAATATTTAGTTATTATTTTATTTTTTGGTATATTTTCAACTTCAATTAATTTATAACATTTAGAATTATATATTCCATTAATTTTAATTATTTCATTTATATTTTTTTCTTTAATAAAAGATATAATTTTTGGAAATATATCTTTTAATATACCCTTTTTAATTATATTTGCTAATTTATTTAATTTTAAATTATTTTGTTTGCATTTAGAACAATATTCTTCTTCAAATACTATATCTTCAATAGTAGTGCATTCAAACATATGATGTTTATGTTTACATTTTTTATATACATATAATTCATCAAATGGAATTAAATAATTGCATTTATTGCAATAGTTCATTATATTTGGAATCAGATTTTACACTGTTTATTAATTTAATAATATAAAATAAATCAATTATTTTTTAATTATAATTTAAAAAATAATTGATTTATTTTATATTATTAAATATTAAGAAACATATAAACTTGATTCTAGAAATAATGAATAAATATATTAAGATTGGAAATCTTGTTTTTAAGAAAGAACTAATTAAAAAAGCTGTAATTCATAATGAAAATTTAACAATAACTTATCTAAGACCTAAATATCATATGGATGAATTCAAATATTGTTTAACCACATTTAACTTAAAAAATAAAAAATATAATAAAGATGAATTATATTCATGCCCTAATATTTTAATTGAAACAATTATTGAACTTTAGTTAAATTTATGTTTATAAAAATTTTCATATCTAGTCTTACATTTATAATACCCTTTATAACCTGGAGTGTAATATATTTCTTCTATGATTGGTATTAATGATTCTAAATCATTAATTAATTTCTTTTTTTTATAAAATTTTTGTATTATAATTACAAATTTAATTTGAGTATTTAAAATAGATTTATCTAACCGATAGACTAAAAGTAAATCACATAGCTTATTTAAAATTAAATGAAATAACATAAAAATTATTAATAATAATACTGTTAAAGAACATAAAATTGGAAGCCATATAATAATATACTCAATATAATCTACTAAATGATAATACATTATAATATTAATTAATAATTCATTAAAAATCAATTTTTTATAAAATTAAAATTGAATAATTATTAATTAAATAAATATGAATATCAAATTAAAATGAAGGTATCAAGGAAGACTGTTAAAAACCAAAAAAATGCACCTATTAATCAATCATTAATAATTAATTGTGATTATTACGTACCTTATTATATTAATGAAAAAGATTGGTCTATTATTAATCAAACAGAATGGATTAAAATATTAGAATGTAATTACAATAGTGTACAAAATTCTAATATTTGTAGTATAGATATTGGATGTAAAAATTTTATATCATTGTATGGATTAGATGGATTTTGTTATAAAATTAAAAGTAATTTTTCAATTATTGATTCAATCTTACAAGATAATACTTTATCATATGTTGAAAAAGATGAACAAATTATCAAACTAATTAATGATTTACATGTAGCTTCTGCTAAAATTATTTGTGAAAGATATGATATTATATATGTAGGTTTGGTTAATAATAAAGGAAATATTAATTCTCAATTAATGAATTCAATTGAAGATAATTTATTAAAAATTATTTCACATAAAGAATTTTTAGATACTCTTATAAAATATTCAAATCAATATAATAAAAAAATTAAAATTGTTGAAGAATCATATACATCCGTTCAATGCGGTGTATGTAGTCAAAAAAATAAATTTACCAGAATTTTTATTGATGATGATTCAGAAAGAAGAAAATATACATGTAATTATTGTAACAGTGAATTTTGTAGAGATTTAAACGCAGCAAGAAATATTTTAATTAAAAATGAACATGTTTAAATTAATACATTCATAATTTTAGATGAATAACCACTTTGTAATTTATATTCATTTTCTCTATATTTTTTTTTATATATAAAAATATTTTTAAAAAAAATATTATAGTCTAAATTTACTCTTTCAATTAAAGAGGAGGGAAGAATTTGACATTATAATGTTAAACTATTTAGTTAATTTTTAATTTAAATATTTGTATTTAACAAAGAAGTTTAAATTTAAAATAAGTAGATTTAAATTAAAAAAAAATTAAAATAGAAGAAGTTTATTTAGTTTAATTATCTGTTTTTTTATCTTCTAAATCATCTACATTGATTTCATCTTCTTTTTCATCATCTGAGTTAAATTCTTCAGTGTCCTTAACATTTAACATAGCAAAATTTTGATCTAGAAGTTCAAAAATTTGGTTAATTCTAGGGTCTTTAATTTTTCCCGAACTTCTCTTTCTATAAAACATTGCAATTCTTTTAAATTGTTGGGCGAGCTCTAAATCAACTCCATTCGTGGAAGACTCTTCGTCACTAACATCTTTGATGAAGGACGTAAGGATCGTTTCTGGACTTCTAGATTCAACCATATCACGATAATAATTAGAGAAATTATCCTGTAAAAGTTCAACGCTTTGCTCAATCTTCTTAAAAGCTTTATTAGCCCGTGGGATCATTTTTTGTGCATTTTTTATAGACTCTATAATAACAGATGAAAACTTGGAAATATCAATATCAGGACTAGTAATTATATTATAAATTTCATAAGTAGAAGTATAGACCATATTTAGAAAAATAAGTAAATATTTTTTAACACTTGTATCAATTTTATTATAAAAATATATAGTTTTTATATCAAAACTACAAAAGGGAAAAATTTGTAATTCTTTTGTTTTTGATGATTTAATAAAATTATCACTTAAATTTTCATTATCTTCTATATATTTCTTATAAATAATTAAATTTTTACATATATGAATACAATCTTTAATTACTTTATTTTCTTTTATTGATAAGTAATGAGATATTAGGTTTTCTCGAGGAATATCATCAGGAATAATAAATTTAGCATCTTCAATAAATCCTTCAATATTTTTAATATAAATATTAATTCCTGTTAAATCTTTTAAAACTTTAGAATAAATTGTCTTTTTAAATGATTCAAATAGTTTATAAACTTTTTCGATTTCATTTTTTAATTTGTTATACTTATCTTCAACAATTTCAATATCAAGTGATTTTTCATCACCTAATAATTGATTAAACATATCATTAATACCATCTTGCTCGCCAATTGATTTAGATATAACTTTAGATCTACCTTGGCCACGGCCCATAATTTAAAGTATAATTTTTAACCTCAAAAATAGTTTTTATTATATATTAAATATTAAATTATTATTTTTAATATATAAATATTTCTATTTAAATTTTTGTATTAACAAATTAATAATATGAACCAATACGATATTGTAGATATCTCTACTTCTTTTAATAGAACAGTTAAACAATTATTGTTATTAATGAGTCAGTCAATAACAAATAATTTATTCTTTGAATCAGTAAAAAGAAAAATTAAAATTATTATTGATAAAGATCCTTTATATTTATTAGAAGAAGGAGGCAAATATTTATTTAATTATAGAGAATTTATAAAAAATGATGATTTTGATAATCTTATTTTTAATACAGATAATTTAATTAAAAATGAAGATAAAGAATTATTAATTAAAGAAGCAGAAAAAATTACAACAGATACAGTAAATAATATTAAAAATATATTATATATTTTAAGAGATAAATGGGCATCATATATTGAAAATGACGATGATACTGATGAAATTAAATTAAAAAAAATGTCAGAAAAAAATATGATTAAAAGAATTATTAAAACATTATTATCAGAATATTGTAAATATCTAACAATTAAATAATATTTTTAATTAAATGAACATTTCATAAATTCATCATCATCAGAATTATTATCATTACAAATGATAATATCTGTATTTTTTTTATTAGAAATATTATTTAATTCATTAAAATCTTCTTGATTAATTATTGGTTCTTCTTTATGTTTTTGAGTTAAATCAATAGTTTGATTAATATTTAATTCTTCTATTGATTCAATATTTAATTCTTGAGCTGATTTAATAATAGATTCAATAGTTGAATCTATAGTTTGTTCAATAGTTGGCTCGATAGTTGGATTAATAGTTTGTTCAATAGTTGGCTCAATAGTTTGTTCTGGCACATATTCAATAGTCGGTTCAATAGTTTGTTCAATCATTGGCTCGATAGTTGGCTCGATAGTTTGTTCAATCGTTGGCTCGATAGTTTGTTCAATCGTTGGCTCGATAGTTGGATTAATAGTTTGTTCAACAGTTGGCTCAATAGTTTGTTCTGGTATAGATTCAATCGTTGGCTCGATAATCGGTTCAATAGTTTGTTCTGGTATAGATTCAATAGTTTGTTCCGGTATAGATTCAATAGTTTGTTCAACAGTTGGCTCAATAGTTTGTTCAACAGTTGGCTCAATGGTTTGTTCAATAATTGGCTCAATAGTTTGTTCGATAATTGGCTCGGTAGTTTGTTCGATAATTGGCTCGGTAGTTTGTTCTGGTATAGATTCAATAGTTTGTTCAATAGTTGGCTCAATAATTTGTTCTGGCATAGATTCAACAGTAGGCTCAATTTTAGTATTATAATTATTATGTTTATTAGATTTTAATGGTATGATAGGTGCTTCATCAGAATCGCTTTCGCTGCTTGAATTTAATTCATTATGGTTAAAATAATCTTGTAAATCTTCTAATGCACAATTATTAAGAAGATTTATAGTATTAAATATTTTTTTAATTCTTTCATTAAAATTTTCATTTAAATTATTATTTTGATCATTAGATAAAATAGTATAAATTTGATCAATTTTATTCATTTTTATTTTTTTGTAAAAAATTTACAATTCAATTTTTGTTTTTTTTTCGAATTTTGACTCTCGTATACTACTAATTTTATTATTTTTATTGTTAATATAACTAATTTCAAAATTTAATGCCTCTTGTAATGTAATAGGTTCATCATCAATATCTTCTTTAAACATCTCATTGATTAGATAATCATTTAAATCTTCTTTATCCTTTTCTTTATTAAATTTTACAGGATCATTTTTATTTTTTAATACTTGTTTTAAATTTTTAATTTGGGACTGTAACGATAACATTTTGTTAATGTTACTATTACAAATAAAAAAAATATAGTATTATTTATCAATTTACTTATTCCTTTATTTCTTTATTTTGATTAAATTTATAATATAAATTTTTATTTACATTATAAATTATATTATCATTATTTCTACTTATTAGAAAATAAGTTCTAAATTGAATTGAATTCCACATTATATATAATATATTATATATAATATAATTTTTTTATATTATAGTTTCTTCCTGGTTTTCCCAATATTGTCTTGTTTCATCATCATTATCTATATGTGAGGTAATATTTCTAGTTATAGTTTCTTCATTACTATTTTTTATAAAAGCACCAGCTTCAGCATTTTCACCACTATTAAAGTTTGTATTTTTTTTTAAAGTATTCATTATATTTTTATTAGTATTTATATTTCTAGATTGTAATCGTTCCCTATTTTTTGTATAATTATCATCATAATTTTTAAATTTATCTAAGTTTAATGGTTCTTCAGGTTCATTGTCTAAAGACATTGCTTGTTCCATTAAATATTCTCTTAAATCGTCTTTTCTATTGTTAAATCCGCTTCCAACTTTAGGCTTAGTAACAGGTACTGGTTGTTGAAAATCATCTTCACATTTAGAAATAATATATTGTATTATATTTTCAGTTCCAAATATTATTTCTTCAGTATCATCATTTAATAAAGCAGGTGTTTTTTTAATACCGAGTTTACCTATTTTTTTAATATTTGATTGATCAACAATTATTAATCTAGTATAATAATTACTATCAACTATTTCTTTTAAATTATTATTTAAGAACTTAATAAGATCTTTATTATATTTATTATTAGTATTTAATGATTTTTTCATAAAAATTTTTAACGTAATTAAATTTTCCATTTTTCTAAATATATAGATCAAAAGATATATATCTAATATATAATTTTAAATTAAAAACTAAAATAATTACTTTATTAAACAGATATTATTTTTTTAAAATTGAATTTTTTATTTTAATATAAAATAATATAACTAATATAACTAATATACCAAATGAAAGTTGAAAATATAGTTTTAAAAACACATTTAATTAAATATGAAAATAGTAAATTTAAAGAATTAATTGAAACTAATAAACATTTAATACCTAATAAATTTAAACAAACATTATCATTTGATATATTAGAAACTAATGAAGCATTTGCTAATGGTATTAGAAGAGTATTTAATGATGAGTTATTAGTTAAATGTTTAGATATTAGTGTACATAATATTACTACTAATGATAAATATATATTACCAGATAATATTAAAGAAAGAATTAATTTAATTTCATTAGATCAAAGTATACGAGAAAATGTAATATTTAGTTTAAATATTGTTAATAATACTAATGATACAATAAATATATATACTAGTGATTTACTCAATAAAAATAAAAATGATAATAATAATTATTTTAATAAAAATATTCAAATATGTACCTTAAAATCTAATAAATTTATTAATATTTCATCTATAACAATTAATAAAGAATACGGATATAACAATAATGTATATTCTATAGGTTCATTTAAATATAAATGTATAAATACGGATTTTAATAAATCATCATTAAATAATAATTTAAAAAATTTTCATTTGGAATTTACAAATAATGCAAATATAGAAATGAAGACATTAATTTCTAATATATATAGTACGTTATTTATCAGATTAAAAAAAATTCAAGATAATGTTAATTCTTATATTATTAATGATAATGCTGAAGATGTAAATTTTGCTAAAAGTAAAAATAGTGATATATATATCATTGCTAATAATAGTATTAAAGATCTTAATTCTACAGATCAAACTAATAATAATATAAATGATTTATATGAAATTTATATTAATAATGAATATCATACAATTGGAAATTTAATCACTAAATACGTATTCTTATTAAATGAAGATATTGAATTAATTAATTATAGATTAATACACCCATTAACACATAAAATTATAATTTCTATCAAACATCCAGAATATAAAAAAATTATTAATGATTCTATTGAACAAATTATTAAAGATTTATTATTATTTAAAAATACCATTATAAATAAAGCTTAATTAGATTCTATATCTAATTCATTTATTTGTATTATTAATTGTTTTTTTCGTTTTATGTAAATAGTAAATATAGAAATTATAAATATACATAAAATAGCTATTTCTGAATTAATAAAATCAATAACCAATAAAACTATTATTAATAATATTATTGTTGTAAATATGCTATTAATATTTTTATATATAAAATTCATTTTAATTTATAATTATTATATCTAAGTATTAAATTATTATATATTAAAAAATTAATTATTAATGTATATAGATGACTTAGTATTATTAATACTTTTAAAAAATATATTAATAGACATTTTTTAAGTCTAAAAAAAATTGAATTGATTTCAAATTATAATTAAAACATGTCAGATTATTTTAATCATAACCTCTTAAGTAAAATTGATTCAGATAAAAAAGCATATATTTTAGGATGGTTATTAACTGGTAAATTTAATAATGAAAATAAATCAATTATTATTAAAACAAAAAAAGAAAATTATGATTGTCTTAATTTAATTAAAATGTCAATTAGTAATAAATTTAATATTAAAATGTATGATACTGAAATTAGTATTTTAATTAAATCAAAAAGATTATATACTTGTGTAGTAAGAGATCATATTATTGATGATGAATTTAAATTATATTATTATAGAGGTTTAATTGAAGGTTCTGGAAATTTTAATATTACTAAATCATATCCTCAATATGAAATTAAATTAGAACAATCTATGTTTGATATTAATAAAATTATTGATTTGGGTTTTAAATATGAAAAAATTGATACTAAATTAGTATTTAGTAATACTAATTGTATTGACTTATTTGGATATATTTATAACAATAATAATAAAATTATAAATTCTACATTATTATTATCATCTACATATAAACAATTTATTCATTATACTGATTGGAGATTTTGTCAACAAAGAGAATGTATTGTTTATAAAAATGATGAAAATGCAGTCATTCCATCTAAAGCAAATTATTCCGATGTTGGATATGATATTACTATTATTAAAATTGATAAAGTTTTAAATAGTAAAACTATTCGATATGATACTGGTATTAATGTTAATATACCATTTGGATATTATTTAGAAGTTATTCCTAGATCCTCGCTAAGTAAATCTGGATATGTACTAGCTAATAGTCCTGGAACAGTTGAAAAAAGTTATACAGGTAATATTTTAATTGCACTAACTAAAGTAGTTGATGATGCTGAAGATATTAAACTACCTTTTACTTGTTGTCAAATTAAATTTACACCACAAGTTTATATTGATTTAATTTATGATTCTAATAAAAATGAAGAAAATACTAATAGAGGTTCTGGAGGATTTGGATCAACCAATCAAGGAAATGTAGATGAAAATGTAGATGAAAGTGTAAATGAAAGTGTAGATGAAAATGTAGATGAAAATGTAGATGAAAGTGTAGATGAAAGTGTAGATGAAAATGTAGATGAAAATGTAGATGAAAATGTAAATGAAAATGTAAATGAAAATGTAAAAATAATTAATAATAATTCGATTATTTTTGATAAAATTGATCAAAATACTATAGATAATCTAATTAAAAAAAATAAAGAAGATTAATGAATAAATAATATATTATATTTTTTTAATTATTTACATAAGCTATATATTGATTAAAAAGATTTTCATCTTCTTTACTATAAATTTGATTAATACCTGAAGTATTCATATAAAATAATTCTAAAATATCTCTAATAGAATCTTTAAAATTAGCTGTATCATGTTCAAATACAATTTTATATGTTAATTCTTCAGATAATTCTGATATTGAATATGGATCATTTTCATTATTAAGTAATAAATGAACTTCATTTCTAAGGTATGGACTTTCTACAGAATTAAATATATATTGTAAATAATGTTCATGAAAATCATATAATACTAACCAATATTTATCTTTATCACCATTTATATTATATGTAAACATATCAAGTTCATTTATATAATAACCTCTTAAATAATCCCATATATTACCTGTATTTAAAGATAATAATTTCATATTTAATCTTGAAAAATAAATTTCAAAATTTATAAATTCATTAAAAAATGTACTTAAATTCGTATTTAAAAATTCTTCATTTGAAACTATGTGATAATATATAGTACCAAAATGTAATCTTTCATCATTTCTTAATGAAGTAAATATAAGATAATATAATTTAGCGATTTCACTTCCCATTTTAAATGCATTTGAATTATTTTTTTTAATATAGTTTATAGTTTTATATACTGCATTTCTAGTATGATAATTTTCTTTTAATTTACGGAAGAAAGTCATAATTTATTGCCTTTATAGCTTATAAAATATATGAAAATCTTTATTTTAATTAATATACTAATTAAATATATTATATTAATTAAAATAAATAAGTAAAAGATGTCAATTATAGGAAAAATTACTAATCGAGGTTTAGAAATAAATAAAAAAGATTTAATTTCTGAATATGGAAGAGATGGACTAAAAAAGATTTTAAAAAAATTTACTATCAGATATAAAAGTCCAATCGGAACTTTTTATATCGAAAAGAAAAATTATAATGTTGTTAATGATATTGTAATTTTACCTAGATTTTCTTCTAAAAAAATATTAGAATGTAAAATTATTAATAAGATTGAAAATACGATTAAAGATGGATTAAATATTAAATGTAATTATATTGGCGAACCTACTTATAATCAACAAGCTATGGCAGATTACATTATCAATAATATATATACTGAAGAAATGAAAATAAAAGGATTATGCGGAATAACACTTAAAGCAGTGGCCGGAATAGGTAAATCTTATTTGGGAATGTATATGATTAGTTTATTAAAGAAAAAGACTTTAATTATTGTTCCTAATGAATATTTATTAAAACAATGGCATGATATATTATCTAAATTCTTTCCAACTACTAAAATAGGACAATATTATGGCAAAAAAAAGGAAGATGGAGATATAATAGTTGGTATTATTAATAGTTTACTTAATGATGATTTTATATTTAAAAGAACGGAAAAAGAATATAATATTGATTCTAGAGGTAAAGAAAAAATAGTTAAAATTAAATATGAGACAATTAAATCGCAAAATGATTTTTATAATGAATTTGGATTTATAATCTTAGATGAGAGTCATAAATATTGTTCTGACTCATTTAAAAAAATTCATCAAATTTGTCAATCAACATATATGTTAGGATTGAGTGCAACACCTAATGATGATATTAATGGACTAGATTTAATATCTCATTTAAATATCGGAAAAGTATTAGACGCTGAAACTATAGAAAATTATAAAAAAGATAATACTAAATTTAATGCAAGAGTTGAAATTGTAAAATATAATGGGCCTATAAATTATACAAAAACACATATTAATGAAAAAAATGGCATGATTTGTGTACCAATGATTATAGAAGATTTAATTAATGATCCATTTAGAAATAGATTAATATTAGATATAATTTATAAATTATTTGAACAAAAATTAAATATATTTGTATTTTCTGAAAGAAGATCTCATTTAGAATATTTATATGATCAATTTAATTATATGTTAGATGATAAAACATTAGATGAATATATATCATTTCCAGAATTAGATATTAATAAAAATATTGTTTTATATGGTAATTCATCTAATAGTGATGTCGAAACTGCTAAAACTAAAAGTAATTTAATATTTACTACATATCAATATTCGTCAACAGGGGTGTCAATTAATAGAATGACTTCTATGATTTTAGCATCTCCAAGAAAAGGAAAAGCTACTCAGATTATAGGTCGAATCTTTAGAATGAATGAAGAAAACAGAAATGATGAAAGAATAATTATTGACATTGTTGATAATAAAACTGTATTAAAAAATCAATTATATACTAGAATGAAAGCATACAAAGAACGTGAATGCGTTATTTTAAACGAAGAAATTAATTATACTGATATTAACTTTGATTAAATTTATTATTTATTTTATTTTTATAAAAAAAAAATAAATAAACTACATTAATATTAAATTCGCCTAATTGTCTTTAAAATTAGTTTCATCAAAATTTAATATTATTTTTTTATTTTTTTTTATTTTTTTAATTGTAGTTCATTTTTAACTTGTAGTTTAAATCTTAAACAGCAGCTTTAGATTTGCGACGACGCGAGCGTTTCTTACTCTTTCCCTTTTTAGATTTTTTAGTGCCAGTGCGTTTCGAACGACGTTTACCGCCATTTTTAGAGGCGCCGGCTGCGTGACGACGAGATCTACGTCTTCTTGATCCAATGATGGCCATCGTTTTTTGTTTATATATATCAGGTTATATTAATGATGATAAAAAAAAATAAATAATAATTAATTAAAGATAAGAGAATCAGTATGTCAGACCATAAATTTTTAACAAATTAAATGAATATATTATATGAATAAAAAATAAAAAATAATAAAATTATATAGATGTAAAAATTGACTAATAAAAAAAAATAACCAATATTTAAAATTAATATTTCTATTTATTTATTTAATAAATTATTTACTAATTCTTTTAATTGATTTAATTCAATAGTTAAATTATTATATTTATTTTCTAAATCTTCATTTTTTTGTTTTAATTTTTCATTTTCTTCATATATGTTTTTGATATTTTTTGCTAAAATTGGAATTATGCCTTCATATGATAAAACCATTTTTAAATTTGCTGGGTTTCTAAATCCATCTTCTTCTATATTTTCTTCTAATCCATCTTCAGATACAAAATCTATTAAATTTTCAAATCCTGCTTTATACACTTCTTGAGCTATATAACCATAATTAACTTTATTCATATCTTTTTTAAACTTATATGAAATAGGTTCTGTTTTCATAATAAAATCTTTACAAAAGTCATTTTCTAAAGAATTAAAATCACATTTTAATCTACGATCTGAGAATGCCCATACTGTGGAACATACCATATCATAATCACATTTAAACGACACATTAATACCATTTCTTGTTCCATAACTAAAATTAGGAAATCCTTGTGCAGTTACAGTAACTGATGTAGATGATGTAACATGTAATGGATATGAAGGAGATGCGGTTCCTATCCCCACATATCCACTAGCATATAATCCTTCTAATCTCAAATTTGCATAGCCACCTGTCCAAACACCAGCATTATTGCAAATTCCTAATCTAACTCTACTATCATTACTTGTAGTATCCGGCCCTAAGCCAAAATAAGAGGAACTTGCCCAATTACTTACAAATGTACCACTAGACGATGATTTACTTGAATAATAATAATTAGTTCCATTAACAAATCCAATACTATTTAAGTTTATTGATGAATCAATAACAGTGGTTCCGTTTATTCTATATCCACCAGTACAATTCATAAAACTAGATGAAGCTACAAAGCTGCTAGCACTGAGATATCCAATATTAGTTAAGTTTCTTGAACTATCGATAACTGTAGTACTAGAAATTCTAAAATCACTATTAGAATTAATATAACTACTAGCACCGATTGATGTAATATTTATTAAATTTCTAGATGAATCCATAATTTGATTTCCACTTAAATAGTATGAGCTAGTATTTACATATCCAGATGTTGCAGTTAAACTACCACTTATACCAATTGATCCAATATTTAATAAATTCCTTGATGAATCCATAACTTGTGTTCCGCCTAAATAAAATGAAGATCCTGCATTTATATAATTTGAGACATAAAGAGTACCAGATATATCTAATGTATAACCAGGATTAGAATTATTAATACCTACATTACCATTAGCAAGTATTCTCATTCTTTCAGAACATGCTCCACCTGCCGTAATTGTTCCTTTTGTTGAAAATATTAAATCACCATACCCATAAGTACTTGTTCTATATGCTTCAATTCTAGCAGTAGGTGTTATTCCGCCTGGAGCCGTAGAATCACATATAAAACCTATTGTTGCACTTGTACCATTAGTAGAACTTGTATTTTGACAAATAATATTATACATATTACCTAATGTTGTTGTTGATAAAGCTGAATTATTAAGATAAGTAGTAGTACCAAATTGATTTCCAAAGAAATATGATGATGTTAAATAATTAATCCCAGATATATTTCCACTATTATCTAAAACTAATGCTTTACCAGTTTGTGCACTTCCTATAGTTGTAATATCTAAATAATTTAATTCATTTCCTGTAGATGTTACTTGTGTCCCTCCTAGATAAAATGATGTTGTATTTAATGAACCGCTAATATCTAATTTATAGGAAGGACTAGTAGTTCCAATGCCAACATTTAAACCTTGCATTGTCATAATTGTTCCTAAAAATCCACCACTTGAATTAAGTGCATGAAATTGTAAAAGTCCATTTGGACTACTACCATTTCCACTAGTTGAAATTGAATATTGAGCTGTATTAGTTTTCATATATATTTGACAATATCCACTATTAGAAGTATTTCCCATATTAATACCAGTTGAAGCATTTGGTAAATTTATATTTCCTGCAAGATTTAATTCTCCTCCGATTCCAACTCCACCTGTTACAACTAATGCGCCTGTTGTAGTAGAACTTGATGTTGTATTATTTGTTAAAGAAACTACCCCAGAAGCACCGATAGTAGAAACTCCAGTTAATGCCCCACTTAATGTTAAACTTGTTGCTGTTAAAGTAGTAACACCAGAAATAGTTCCCGTTAGTGATATATTTCTAAATCCACTTATATCTTTATTAGCATCTACTACTACAGCTTTACTTAGTGAAATAGTCCCTGCAGATACCCCAGCTAAAGTATTTATTTCAGTACCTGTTGATGTAATAGCAGTAGCACCTAAAGTTAAATTTGCTGTAGTTAATGTAGTTCCTACAAATAAAGATTTAGCAAAAGCGCCTCCTCCAGCTGAAGTAAATGTTCCTCCATTTGTAGAATTAGTAGCATCTGTTGTATTTGAAATTCCAATACCACCAGATAATTTTAATGCACCTGTTGAATTAGAAGTTGAGGAAGTAGTTGAAGATAATATTATATTTCTAGATGCTAAATCTGAATAGTCTGAAATTGCAATAGTACCAGAAGAATCAATAGTTGTTGTTGCAGTAATAAATCTTTTATTCGATTCTTGCCAAATAAAAGTTGGATAAATATTATTATAAAGATTAATAGTATTACTTGCTGAAGGTGTTGCTGATAATACTGTTTCCAAAGTTAAAGTTTTAGTTGATCCGACATAATTAGTTACTTTTCTAACATTGTTATTTGCAGAACCATTAGTCATCTTAATCCACCAATTAGTATAATAATTATCAACAGCACTTGCACTTCCAGGTAAAACAATAGTTGATGTAGTTCCAGATGAAATTGCAAAATTTGCAGTAGGTGTATCTCCAATAATATCACCAGCTCCTAAATCATTTGCTATTTGATATCTTTGAGTTAAAATACCAGCATCAATACCAGTTCCAGCAGGTCCGGAATTTAGAACAATAGTATTATCAGCAACATTAACTGTAGTAGAATTAACACTCGTAGTAGTTCCCGAAATAGTTAAATTACCACCGACAGTTAAATTAGTTCCAACAAATAAAGATTTAGCAAATGATCCTCCACCGGCAGATGTAAACGTTCCTCCATTTGTAGAACTAACTGCATCAGTTGTATTTGAAATACTTAAGCCACCAGCTAGTTTTAATGCACCAGTTGAATTAGAAGTCGTTGTAGTTGAATTACTAAAAGTTATTATACCGGTTGAAGTTATATCATTTATTCCTGAAATATTTAAAGATGAATCTAATATTAAAGCTTTACTTGCTTGAGCCGATCCTATTGTACTTATATCTAAATAATTTAATTCAGTTGTAGTAGCAGTTAATCCTGCTAATTTATTTATTTCAGTTCCAGTTGCTGTAATTATGGTAGATCCTAAAGTTAATCCTGCAGTAGTTAAACCAGTTAATGAACCTAAAGATGTTATATTTGTTTGAGCAGCTGTAGATAACAATCCAGTTAAATTAGTAGCAGTTAAAGTAGTCACTCCTGAAATAGTTCCAGTTACTGATATATTTCTAAATCCTGTTATATCTTTATTAGCATCTACAATTACAACTTTACTTAAAGAAACTGTTCCTGCTGTAATACCAGCTAAATTATTTATTTCTGTACCTGTAGCAGTAATTTCAGTAGATCCCAAAGTTAATACTGCAGTAGTTAAACCAGTTAATGAGCCTAATGATGTAATATTTGTCTGAGCAGCTGTAGTTAACAATCCGGTTAAATTAGTAGCAGTTAATGTTCCACTTAATGTAATATTTCTAAATCCAGTTATATCTTTACTTGAATCTACTATTACAGTTTTAGATAATGAAACAATTCCTGGAGTAACTCCAGTTAATGTATTTATTTCAGTTCCACTTGCGGTAATTGCTGTAGATCCTAAAGTTAATCCTGCAGTAGTTAATAAATTAATATTTGTTATATTTCTAGATGAATCAAGAATTAAAGCTTTTGACGCTTGAGCAGAACCAATAGTAGTTATATTATTATAATTTAATTGAGTTGCAGATGCTGTAACAAGAGTTCCGCCTAAAATTAAACCATTAGTTCCATTATGTCCAGATAAAGTTAAATTATTACTTACTATTAAATTAGATAAAGTCCCTAAAGAAGTAATATTAGGTTGAGATGATGTAGTTAATGTCCCAATTAAATTTGTGGCATTTAATGTATTTGCATTAATTCTTTCAATACCTGATATAATTTTAGAAGAATCTAAAACTAAAGCTTTAGAAGGCAATGCAGTACCTTCATTAACACCAGATGTATAATTAAGTTGTGTAACAGTTCCACTAAAATTAGCGCTACTTAATTTAAAAGATACAATTTGATTAGAAATTGGCATAGTTTAAATATTTATATAGATAAATGATGTTTTATTAATTATATTCAAAAAAATATAATAATATATAATTAATTTATTTAAGAATTTAGAAATAAATCTTCTAATTTTTTTAATCTTTTTTCCAAATCTTCATTTTTTTGTTTTAATTCTTCATTTTCATTATTTAAATCATCTACATTATTTAATACAGTTTTAAGTGAATTATGCAAAATAGCAATTATCTGAGATCTAGATAATGTATATGTTCTTCCTGCTTCTGATTTAAATCCATCTTCATCTATAAATTCTTTAGATTCAGGATCTACTTCAACCATGATTAATTCTCCAAATCCTCCTTTAATTAAATCTTGTGCTATATAACCAAATAATTTACCATTTGGTTCATTTTTATAATTAAATTCTTTTGGTTTTATATTTTTAACAAAATTATTACAATAATTTTGATCTAATAATTTAATATTTTCTTTTTTTCTATAATCAGATATAACATCTATTTCTCCGCTAACTAATAGTCTTCCATGACTTCTAATCGATACATTTGAAGGTGTTGTAGTAGTAGATCCATTAGAAGATCCAGGTCCTAGATAAAAGAAATAATTATACGAAGCATCTCCTCCTGCAGTAGATGTAACTTGTAAAGGATAAACAGGACTTGCGGTACCTATACCTACATATCCACCAGCATAAAAACTATTTACTCTTAAATTACCATATCCATACCAATTACCGGCAGTATCGCAAGTACCTATTCTAACTGTATTACTAGCAGAAGAATCAGCACCAATCCCCCAATATGAAGAATATGGCCAGTTACTAACAAATGATCCTGAATATCCTCCTTGTCCTGTATAATAATAACTACTTCCACTAACAGATCCAATACTAGTCAAGTTTCTTGATGAATCTATAACAGTGGTTCCATTTATTCTATACCCACTATTACAATTCATATAACTAGATGAAGCTACAAAATTACTAGCACTGACATATCCAATATTAGTTAAGTTTCTTGAACCATCCATAATTTGAGTTCCTGCCAAATAATATAAACCAGTATTTACATAATTCGAAGCATATAAAGTACCACTAATATATAATGTCTCAGTAGGATTGGTATTATTTATTCCTACATTGCCATTTGATAAAATTGTCATTCTTTGTGGTGAACCAAAATGTCCTAAATTTAAACTTGATTGTCCAGATGTCCCACTATAAATAAATGTTATTTCACCTTGATTATCTGTAGCTGCTGATTTACCTAAACTTATACTAATACTATTTCCACTAGGAAGTGAAGAATTTAAAATAACTAATGGTCTAGTAATATTTTGATTTAAATTTAATGTTCTAATACCTGTAATATCTTTATTGGAATCTACCACTAAAGCTTTACTAGCTTGAGCAGTACCTATACTTGATATATCTAAATAATTTAATTCTGCAGCTGTTGAGGTTACTTGAGATCCAGATAAATAAAATCCTACTGTATTTAAATTTCCAAAAACATCTAAAGTATAATTTGGATTTTGACCACCAATTCCAACATATGGTTGACTAGCTGATGCTCCAGCTCTTGCTGAAAGAATATCATTTTGATAACCTCCAAATGATCCCATAAGAGAAAAAGAATTATTATAATTAGATCCATATGCTGTTAAATAAACACTATATGTACTATTTGTTAATTTTATTTGTGGGTAATATGTTGATGTTGTGGTAATTTCTAAAGAAGGTGTAATAGTTTGATCAATAACTAATTTAGAAATACCAGTTGTAATTTGATTACTAGAATTCAAAACTAATGCTTTACTAGCTTGTGCAGTACCTTCAGTAATACCAGATGTATATGTGGTGGATAATACAGAACCATTTACATAAAGATTCCCAGATGCATTAATATTACCGGTAACATCTAATGTATAAGCTGGAGAAACATTTCCAATTCCTACATTACCTGTTGAAGTTATTAACATACGATTCATATTATTAGTCATTAAACTAAAATTATTATTAGTTTTAGTTCCGAAAAAAGCACCATTAGTAGATGTAGCTGCTGTATTAGGACTAATTTGGCAATCTACAATAATAGGTGTAGCATGTGCATTATTTAATCTTAGTACTCTATTATTAGATCCATCTAAAAATGTTGATGATCCTGTTATATCTAATTGAGCTCCTGGAGATATATTATTAATACCAACACCTCCGGTTGGTAATATATTTAAAATATCAGCACCACTATATAAACTAAAAGATAATCTATTAGAAGAACTTCCAGAACCCACATAAGTAAATTTTATTACTCCAGAATTAAAAGTAGTTAATCCTTGTCCTAATAAATAATGAACAGCTGATGATGTTGGCATTGTTGATCTTATAGCTGTTAATAAACGAGTTGTATCTAAAGGATCAGTTATATCACCAGAACATAAGCCATTTGCTGCTAAATAATTTATTCCATTAATATTTTTAGATGAATTTAAAACTAATGTTTTTGACGCTGTTGCAATTCCAGGTGTTATTCCTGCATTATAACTTAATTCAGTACCAGTTGATGTATTTTGAGATCCATTAATAAATAAAGATGTTGAATTAATAGAACCATTAACATCTAATTTATAACTAGGACTTGTAGTACCAATTCCTATATTTCCATTAAAATCAATTCTCATTCGTTCACTACCTTCTGATGCAGAACTTGAATTTCTAGTTAAAAATGTTAATATACCATATCCAAAATTTGCAGTTTGATAAGAATATAATGTTTTAATTTTTGCTAAATCATAATCATTATTGGTCGAATTATATCCCATAAATGATATATGTGATGCGCACTGATCTGTTGAATTTCTATTTTCAATTTGAATTCCTAAAGATGATGAAATATTACCTTCTAAATGTAATAAATCTCCAGCTGCCCCACTAACATTACCAATTTTTGTATTACCAACTACAGCTAAAGATGTAAGGTTACCTACAGACGTAATTGCAGTTTGTGCAGGAGTTGTTAAACTACCAGTTAAGCTAGTTGCACTAATTGAAGTTGCACCTGTAATAGTTCCACTCAAACTTAAATTAGTAACTCCAGATAAAGTTCCTGCTAATGTTAAACTAGTAAGTGTACCTACAGATGTAATTGCAGTTTGAGCTGGTGTTGTAAGTGTTCCAGTTAAAGTAGATGCAGTTAATGAATTAATATTAGTTATATTTCTGGATGAATCAAAAACTAAAGCTTTAGAAGCTGATGCAGTCCCCGCAGTAATACTATTTAAATAATTTAATTCAGTGGCAGTAGAATTTATTTGAGATCCATTAATATAAAATGATGTACAATTTAAACTACCTGCAACATGTAATTTATAAGATGATGAAATAGAACCAATTCCTATATTACCAGTTGGATCTATAATAAATCTAAATGCACTATCAAAAATATAAAAACTATTACTAGATGTAGCATCAGTGCTACCTCTTAATCCGATTTCTACATTTTTTGAATCATTAGTAAATAAAATATTAGCTCTGCTATTACTTGTTAAATTTTTAACAGTTAATGAATTATTAGTACCATTAATTGTTAAACTAGAAAGTACACCTACTGATGTTATATTAGGTTGCGACACAGTAGTTAATGTTCCAGTTAAATTTATTGCAGACAATGTAGTTGCTGATAAAGAAGTAATACCAGATATTCCTAATAAATTATCTAATACTAAGGCTTTAGATGCATATGCTGTTCCTGGTGTTATTCCTGCCAATGTATTTAATTCAGTTGCAGATGAAGTTAAACTAGTTCCATTAATATTTAAACTTAGACAATTTAGACTGCCTTCAATATTTAATTTATAAGTAGTAGAAGTATTTGTACCAACATTAACATTTCCATTAGTTCCTAAATATAAGCAATTATTAGTATTATTATTTGTAGTAAGCATTAAAGGATGATTACTATGTGTTCCGAATGTTGAAATAGCATTATTCATATATAATTTAGTAATTACTGATCCATTAATCCATTCATTATATGGTACTAAAGTAGATGTATTATTAACAATTGTAGTAGAAATTAAACCCGATGTATTTAAACTCGTAAGTGTTCCTATAGATGTTATTGCTGATTGTGCAGGCGTAGTTAACGAACCAGCGAGAGATGTTGCAATTAAATTTGTCGTAGTTAAAGAATTAATATTAGTTATATTTCTAGATGAATCTAAAGTTAAAGATTTATTAGCAGCGCCAGTACCATTAACAACTCCAGCTAAAGTATTAATTTCCGCAGCAGTGGATAAAATATTAGTTCCCCCTAAATTTAACGTTGTTAATGATAAACTAGATGATGATATATTACCACTCACAGTTAAATTAATTAATGTTCCAACCGATGTAATATTTGATTGAGATGCAGTAGATAAAGTTCCAGTTAATGTAGTTGCCGAAATAGTAGTTGCACCTGTAATAGTTCCACTTAGACTTAAATTTGAAACTCCGGATATAGCACCATTTAAATTTAAACTTGTAAGTGTTCCAACTGAAGTGATATTAGTTTGTGTAGCTGTAGTTAATAAGCCTGTAATATTAGTTGCAATAAGTGTTGTTGCAGTTAAAGAATTAATATTAGTTATATTACTACTAGAATTTAATATCAATGTTTTACTAGCTTCTGCTATTCCAGCAGTCGTTATATTATTATAATTTAATTGTGTTGCAGATGATGTAATATTTACACCATTAAAATTAATATTTGTAGCTATTAATGACGTTGTAGTTAATGAATTAATATTTATTATATTTCTAGATGAATCAAGAATTAAGGCTTTAGAAGCTTGTCCGGATCCGATAGTAGTTATATTATTATAATTTAATTGAGTTGCCGATGCAGTAACTAATGTTGATCCTAAAATTAAACCATTAGTTCCATTATGATTAGATAAAGTTAGATTATTACTTACTGTTAAATTAGGTAATATACCTAAAGAAGTAATATTTGGCTGTGCTGCAGTACCAATAGTTCCAATAAAAGAATTAGCTGTTAAAACATTAGAAGTAATGTTTTCGATTCCGGCCACCGATCTATTAGAATCTAAAACTAAAGCTTTAGATGCAAGTGCAGTGCCTGCTGTAACATTAGATGTATAATTGAGTTGAGTTGCATTCCCTGAAAAATTAATACCACTTAGTTTAAATGATATTATTTGATTAGAAATTGTCATATTTTTTAGTTTTATTAAATTTTAATATATTAATTTTTATATAATAAATTTAAAAACTATTTATACTTTTATAATATAAAAATTATAAAAATGTCAATTAAACAAAATGTATTATTGAGCAATTGTAATAAAAGTGATTTATCTAATTTAAATAATGATATTGTTCTAAATTTCCCTTCTAATTTATTTTTTAAGCCACCTACAGCTTTAGAATTAATAGGATTTGATTTAGAATGTGAATTATCATTATTTGGAAATAGTAATAATACTTTAACAATAGGAATTAATCACCCAAATGGAACATATAAAACTTATTTAATAGTTGTTGAATTTGGAGATACTATTAAGACAGATTATGAATTAGCAACCGCTATTAAAACTTCATTAAATGCAGTTGATTACGATGGATATGGTATAGTTTTTGATGTAACAGAAAGTACAATATCTAATGTAGTTACAAACTTTAAAGTTGAGTTAGATACATCAACAACTTCATATTCTATATCTTCTACTAAACCATGTAATATAATATTTGATCATAAAGATTCAATTGGAATGTTAATTGGATTTGGATCTGGAGTTTATGAAAACGTAACAAATATATCGGGAATATCTACACAAAGTATTACTGCTTATAATTATATAGATTCATATAATGAATCTAGTGATACAGGGACATTTCCAAATTATAATGATGTTAATTGTAAAATGGCAATGTTTGATAGTTACGGTTCATATATACCAAATAATATAAATCCAGATGATACAACAATTAGTATTAATAGAGGTATAGGTGTATCTCATTATGATTCTATAGGTCATATTTTATTAGAAATTGAAAATGCCATGAATGAATATAGCGAAATTTATTCACCTCCAGCTGTTTTTGATGTATCTTATGATTATAAAACAGATAAAATAGTTATTTCTAATAAAACTGGTGCTAAATTTGGAATTGGATTTGATTTTGATAATATTGCTAATATTATTACATCTGGATCATTACACACTGTATTGGGATTTGAACAAAAATCATATATACACATAGTATCTATCGAATCTCCTGGTATCTCATTGACATTTGAAAATACATTTAGTGATGATTATATATTAATTTGTTCTGATTTATCAAATAATTCTTCAGATTTAAATATTATTGGTATTGGCAATGCAAATAATATCAAATCTAATGATATTTTATTTGCAATACCATATAAGGATAGAAAGAGGTTTAAACCAGTTGATAGTTCATTTTATAAAGTTAATATTTCTAGTTCTCCATTTAGTATAGGATATAAAAATAAAACTTTTAATGATAATAATCCTAATTTAGTTAATTTTTATTTAAGAACATTATCAGGAAGATGTGTATCATCTAATTGCCAATGGACAGCATTAATTGCATTTAATTTTTAGAAAAAAAATTGAAATTGAAATTAAAATTAAATATATAAGAATGAATATGAGAACATATGAAATGTATGATGAAAATGAATATTTTATAAAATTTCAAAGAATTAGTCCTACTCTTTTATATATGACTGATACTTATAGTTTAAAAAAAATTATATATCAAAAAAATCTCTTAAATAATTTAAATGAAAATAAAATTACACTTGAAGAATTTAAAAATCAATATCAAATAATTATAAATAAAGAAATTAAACAACAAATAACATTAGAAAATTTAAAAAAAAAACTTAATAATATTGTTGATATTATGAAAATAAATCAATATAATGACTTAGTAAAACATATTGATCAATTAATTTAAATTAAATAATTCTTTAAAATTAAAATAAATTTCATATAATTTATTTTTTTTATCATCGCTAATTTCTCTTAAATTATGGGGTGGTACCGTTTCTTCAATATCAAGTTTTGAAAAATCAAATTCATTTGAAACTGGTGATGAACTGTATTCTACACTTGGAGTTGGAGTTTCACTTGGAGTTGGAGTTTCACTTGGAGTTGGAGTTTCACTTGGAGTTG
>JACCDV010578088.1_pt1 | contig 38334 bp, 35 predicted proteins | sample 7446131 | NCBI WGS metagenome assembly JACCDV01 (sample SAMN15323448, study PRJNA562643) | freshwater metagenome | isolation source: river surface water | place: USA:Blue River Watershed | collected 2017-08-17
CGATTCTATTCAAATTCAACAATAAAAAGCACAGTGAAAAAGCACAAAAAGTTGAACAAAACAATCCCGCTGAATTTGACCCAGGGCCGCATGCAGATCAAGCAACAATGAACCTTGATAGCTATGAGGCCGTGCAATTTTGGAAGCAAAAAATGAATGCGCGGCTGCAAAACATCAAAAAAATATACGAGCGGGCAGATTGGACTACCCCAGCCCACGAAACCCGCTTTTTCAACAACCTCGACGCCTCTCAAAAAGCATTTGAAGCCTACCTCAAAGCGCAAGTCGAATTGCAATACCCGAAAGCCGAAGAAGACGAATGGTGGGGCTCAGGCATACCGCCGTGCATCAATTTGATCTACCTCAAGCACTACAAAAGCCGTTACAACGAATTGGAGCAATGGGAAAAGGGTACGCCTGATGGCGAAATGTGCGGCGGATCGGCGTTGACGGCTTATGAGATTGAAGAGATGGCCAACTGATCGGCCTACCCAAATTAGGTCATCCCACCCCTACTTCGCATAATTTGTTGACCAATTGCCGTCTTCGTTGAAAAGATTGAAACCATTTTCTGAATCGGTGCTAAGGTATTGACCTGTCCATTCGCCTTCTAGGGTAAACAGATTGTAATTGGACTCGGCTCGAACGAAATACCCAATCCATTCTCCGCTGGTTTGATAATATAGGTAAATATCAAAATTGGCCTGCACCAAAATACCAATTACTTCTTCGTCTTGATTGAACATATACTTACCGGTCCAATTCCCAAACTTAGGATTCAAGTTCGTCGCATACTTTGGGTTTATTGCCGAATTATACTTCGGATTAAAGCTAGAATTATATTTAGGATTCACTTCTGAATTGTATTTGGGATTGAGATCTGGAGCGTATTTAGGATTGATATTCACATTATATTTCGGATTGATTTCCGTGTTATACTTCGGACTAATTTGAGTGTTATACTTCGGATTAATATTGGTGGTGAATTTCGGATTCTGATTCATTGGAATGATTTGTCCGAACAAATGGCTTGCACTCCACACAACTCCAAAAAATAAGATCAAGATTTTCATAAGGGAATAATTTCTTTCAGTTTTACATATTTACAGATCTCCGCCGCTAACTCCCAATCCTTTTCAGTTATGGCTGACCCTGCGTCGTGCGTGCAAAGCCAGATTTCCACCACATTGTAGGTATTGCGCCAAGTGGGGTGATGATTTTGCTTTTCGGCAAGTGCGGCCACATGGGTCATGAAAGCAAAAGCTGTTTTGAAATCTTGGAATTCAAACTTGCGGTAAAGTTGGTTGTTTTGCGTTTGCCACATTCCCATTATTTGGAGCCTCCATGTTGATAACAGTAACCGTTTGATTTGGCGTTGCGGGAGCATTGGGTGCCTTTTTGGGTGGTGGCGCGGCAGCGGCCGTATTGGCCAACAGTAGAAGTTGGTGTCGGTTGCGGGCGTGGGGCTGGTGCTGGCGTTGCTTGCGGAAGGCTTGGGGCTGTACTGTTGGTGAATTCTTGGGTTGGCATGCGCTGAGCCTGGCTATTGATAAGTAATTTGAGTTCGTCGATTTGCTTTTGTAGATATGCTACATCCTTTTCAAGACTGGCGGTCTTGACAATCAGGACTTGGTTGCTGGCCTCGAGGGTTTTTACTTGCTCTTTAAGGTTGGTTACTTCGAAGCTTAGCTCTTGCTTGGTTTGTGCAAAGGTTGTGGTGAAGAAGAGCAAAAAGAAGCAAAAGAGTAAGGTCTTTTTCATGGTGGGTGTTTGGATCAAATATAGGGAAATTTAATTTTGATCTTGGATGCTGAATAAATTTATTACGTGTGTTTTTTGTATTTTTACACGTAAATACAAAAGACATGTATACCAAACTCACCCTGAACATAGATAAAGAAACCATTGAACAGGCCAAATTATATGCAAAAGAACAAAATTTGAGTTTGTCAAAATTGATAGAGGCCTATCTGAAAGCACTCACACAAAAACAGTCAGAAAGTGAAGCCGTAAGCCCTTTGGTAGCGCAACTTACGGGCCTTATTCCGAGTGAATACAACGAGAAAGCAGACTATAGAGCGCACCAACTTCAAAAACATTCTTGATGAAGCGCGTTTTTGTTGACACCAATATCGTTATTGACTTGATTGGCAATAGAGGGCCTTTTGTCAAAGATGCACAACGCTTGTTTACGTTGGCCGAACGCAAGGAAATTGAAATCTATGTTTCAGCCTTGACAATTGCCAATACCTACTACGCCTTGACAAGAACTTATAAAGTAGTTGCTGCGAAAAAATACTTACAGCTCTTTAAAGTTTTGGTAAATGTTGTTGCTTTTGATCAGCAAACTATTGATTTGGCATTGGCTTCGAAATTTGACGATTTGGAGGACGGTTTTCAGCACTTTATGGCCTTACAGTGTCAAGCTGAAATCATCATTACTAGAAATAAAAAAGACTTCAAACACGCTCAACTCCCCGTACTTAATGCTACTGAATACTTGAGCCGTACCCAATAAACCCCAAATTGTCACTACCTTTGCCGACTTAATTCTGAATATGAAGCGCATCAACGAGTACAAGAAATTATACGGCATCGACAAACCAATTGTGTTGTCTGAACTCAAACAAGCTTACCGCGTATTGGTCAAGCAATGGCATCCCGATAAATTTCAGGACGGCGATCCGCTCAAAGCAGAGGCCGAAGAAATGGGCCGTCGCGTTGTAGATGGCTATCATTTTTTGGTGAGTATTGCGCCAGAGACCAAGGCCGCACAGCTAGAAGATTACCAACGCACGATCAATGAATGTGGCATTGCAGATTTTCGACACAAAGGGCTTCTGCTCGAAATTACGTTTACCGATGGTTCTTGCTACGAGTATTTTGGCGTCAATGCCAATGTGTTCAAGAAATTGATCAACGCCGACAAGCAAGTTCGCTTTGCCAAGCGCTTCATCTATGAAAGCTATTTGTATCGCCAATCTAAAAAGGCGAGCGTAGAAGCATAAAAAAAGCAGCGCGGTTGCCCGCACTGCTTTCCACTATAGTATGATTTTCCTTCAAAAATCATACACGACAGCCAGTTCGTTGTCTACTTCATTGACCCCTGGCGCATTCCAGGCCAATCGAGTTGCTTCGTCCTTCTCAAAAAGAGATTCAACCGCTCCTCGCAAGACAACTTTATTGCCCTTCACCTTCACTTGGATATTGTGATCATCGATCATCCAGCTGCGGGAGAGGGCCTTCTCGATCGCTTCTTGCTCTACCTGATCAGTAGAAAAAGAATTGACCTTGATGTTGTTGATGACACCTTTCACGCCTATTAAATCACTTGCGCAGTTTTTTGCTGCGTCTCTTTGGTAGTTCCATTCAACGGCGCCGTCTAAAGTGACCCAACCATCTTCTACCTTCACTTGGATTTTATCGTTCGGAACCGACCAATTCCACTTCATGCCACTCAACACTTCATTTGCTAAATCCAAATCTGTTTTATTGGTGTCATTGGCAAATTTGACATGGATATCTTCTACTACAGCTTTGACACCCAACACGCCTTTAGCAGCTTTTTCAGCCTCGAGTTTTTTGGTAAAGCTGCTGACAATTCCGGTTAAGGAAACGACCCCATCTTTGGTGGTGACACCGATTTCGGCGGCTTTGAGCAACGGTTGCCATTTGATGGCATCTTGCACGTCTTTTTGCAATTCTTCGTTTGTTTTCATGTTTCTTTTTGTTTGACTGCAACGACATTGTTACAATTCAAATTTCCGCAAACTTCACGGCGCCTGACTTATAAAAATCGGCCAAAATTTTACAATATTTTGCCGTGCTTGGATACTAAAAAAGCCGCTCCGAAGAGCGGCTTTCTAGTACGTCATAAAATTCGAGCTATTTGATGACCGTCAGATTTTTCATTGCTATTGTAGTACCAATTTGCGTTTTCACAAAATAGGTGCCAGCAGGGAAATCAATGAGTTGCAATTCAACTTTTTCGGAGTCTACATTTTGCTTCCAAACCGTTTTACCCAAGAGGTCAAGAATCTCAAAGTTTTCCACAGCCGTGCCAGAAAAATCGAGCGTGACCCATTCATTGGCTGGGTTAGGGTAAAGCTTCCAATCCACAGCAGTTGCGGTTGTTAAACCTGCAGTACTGTTGATCTGAAAGGTGGTCGCGAGTGAACAACCGTTGTCGTCGGTAATTGTAATCAAGTAGACGCCGACGCCGATGTCTGATAAATCTGCCGTAGTTTCCGTGGTAGACCAAACATACGTATATGGCGCTGTGCCCCCTGTTGTGGTGAGATCAATTGCGCCATCCAATGCGGTCAAAGAAGTAGCATTGGTGATGGTAGCATTCACCACAAGTGGAGAAGCTGGTGCGGTGATTGTGAAATCCATCTGACCATTACAACCATTTAAATCGGTTACCTGAACACTTACAGGGCCTGCACCTAAATTATTGATTTGGGCATTTTCGCTTTGATCGCTCCAGAGATAAGTATACGGAGCCACACCTCCACTTAGATTGAGACTAAGTGCACCATTGTTGCCACCATAACAAGAAACATTGGTCTGAGCATAACCCACAAGAATCAAAGAAGGCTCATTGATAAAGCGATACGCTGTTACGGTACAATTGTTTGAATCGCGCACGTGTACTTCATAAATAAGGTCTCCTGGAAGGCTGTCAAAATTATTAGCGGTTCCAAAAGGTAGTGCGTTGAGACTATATAAATATGGCGCTACACCACCGCTGGCCGTTACGTTGATGGCACCATTATTTGCGCCATAGCACGTCACATTTAACGACGCTGTGTGCACCTGAATTTGAGTTGGCTCGGTAATTACAAAAGCATGTGCAGCCACACAATTAGCGGCATCTTTGATCAGGACGGTATAGTTACCTGCATATAAATTCGGGAAGCTAGAACCCGCCTGATAGTTCAAACCATTGTTGAGGCTGTAGGCAAAAAAGCCTGCTCCACCAGAAGCCAATACTTGAACCGAACCTGCGGCTGTACCATGACACAAAATATTGCTCACATTGGTTTGCACAACAAAAGCATTGGGTTGTAAAATGGTTTGCGCCATTGTATCTAAACAACCGTTGGCATCTTTGACATACATGATATAAACTCCTGCAGCCAAACCAGTAAATGCAGGATTTGCCTGGAAGTTAACGCCGTTTTTGCTATACAGTAATGCACCTGTTCCGCCCGTTACATTTTGAACGCTGATTGCGCCATCCTGACCGCCAAAGCAAGATACATTTTGTGCACTCAGGTTGCCAATATTAGGGCCACCTGCCGATGTAATGACGCCAGAAACCATATTCTGACACAAGTTGGCATCGCGCAGTACAATGAAGTAAGTACCTGCAGCTAAATTATTGAACAAGCCAGTGCTGTTAAATGTAGTGCCATCTAAACTATACTGATACCCTGAACCTGCTCCGCCGTTTGCCATGGCCATAATGGAACCATTACTCGACAAACAAGTAGCGTTGGTAGTGGTGACAGTGGCATTGATCAAAGTTGGTTGCGTAATGATAAACGAAGTATTGAGCATACAGTTATTGGCATCTTTGACACGCAACAAAAAGGTATCTGCAATTAAGGTACCGAAGTTATTTGCCGTTTGATAAGAAATACCGTCTAGGCTATACAAATATGCTGGTGTGCCACCTGTCACAAGCGCAGTGAGCGATCCTGTAGAAGCACCATTGCAACTGGCAGCAACTGGCGTAAGTACGTTGGTGAGTTGGGTTGGCTGGGTCACCGAAGCAACACCAGTCTTGACACAACCTGTGACGTCCTTGACATAAACTGTATAATTCCCTGCATAAAGACCAGTAAACAAAGGCAAAGATTGATAATTGACTCCATTTAGGCTGTAAATATGCGTTCCGGTTCCGCCAAAAGAAGCAACTTGAATACTGCCGTTGAAGCCTCCAAAACAACTAACTGCTCCGGTGCTCAATTGCATACTCAAGGCTGTTCCCTGCGTAATTGTTGCGACGGCAAAACTCGTGCAACCTGCGTTATCTTTAACTACGCAAGTATAAGAACCCGCAACCAATCCTGTAAACAAACTTCCTGTCTGAAAAGTAACGCCATTATTGATGCTATACTGAACAGCGCCCGTGCCACCCGTAGACGACAAGCTAATAGAGCCATCATTGCCGTTAAAGCAACTGACGTGATTCACATTTGGCGCCAACATTACCGGCGCAGCATTGGCGTTGATTACTACATTCGTGTTATTGGTACAATTGTTTGCATCTTTTACGGTCAAAAGGTAGGCGCCTGCACTTAAAGTATTGAACGTACCTGAAGTCTGATAAGCACCCGTATTGATTTTATATTGCAATGCACCTACACCTCCGCTTGCTGCGCAAGTAAATGCACCATTGGCCAAACCGCAAGCGCTATTCGTCGTGAGAATATTATTGAAAGCAATGCCGAGAGGCTGAGTAATTGAAAATGTTGCCGAGCTCAAACAGCCCTTTTGATCTTTCAAATTTAGGGTGTATGCGCCCGGGGCAAGATTTGAAAACGCGGCTGACGTTTGCCATGGGCCGTTGTTGAGGTTATATTGATATGGGCTTGCACCAAACTGCGCAAGAGCAAGAACAGAGCCATTTGCAGCGCCATTGCAACTCACGTTTGTTACTGCCGATGCAGCTGCACTGAGCCCAACTGAAACTTGCTTGGTAAAAGTCTGTGAACAGATGTTTGCCCAACCTTCTATTTTTGTAGTAAGGCTAATGGTATACGAACCGCCAACTGCAAATGCGTGGTTTGGGTTTGCTACATGTGAAAGTGCAGATCCATCGCCAAAATCCCAGGTATAAATAAAATTCGGACCTGCATAATTGGTGGCGCCAATTTTATTGAACATACTGTCTGTTGTCATTGTACTTGTATTGATAAGCGCAACACTTCCGTTTACAGCCAAACACTCACTAGCCAACTCAAAAGAAGGCGCATTGTTATTTGACATCGTAGGGATAATGTAAAAATCACCATTACTGGCAAAACTACTCATCGCACTCGTCCAGTTGTTGCCGGTAGAAGTACCCGAAAGTGAGGCCAAGTCTTGGCCCAAGCCCTCTCCGTTACCGGTATACTTGAGGTTGAAAGTAGTACCAAAAGGAGGCGCATTGAGTAACTCAACGGTGAGGGCAAAGTCATTACTGACACTGACGCCTCCCGGAAAGTTCAGCTGGATATAGCCGTTGTTGTTATCCGGATACGACCACCAAACATGCTGCATGCTTGCAATTGTGGTGGTGGGCTTACCACTGGCATCGACATTCGTAACACTAACCTTCAGCGGGACTCCCGAAAAATAGGGCGTTTGATGCGTACCATAGACCCGAACACTTTGTACTTTTCCCGATCCGTTAAATTTATAGGTTTGGGCAGCGCGCTCTTCAAATCCACTCTTGAGTTGATAGCTGCTCGTCGACCCCACATTTTTACTCGCCACAAAACCATTGGGGTCACTGGAACAGGAAAACTGCGCCTGGGCGTTACCGTACCACAACAGCAGTCCGGTAGTGAGCATTGTAATTTTTCTTTTCATGTTTGAAATTTTAATGAATATGAACTGCAAAGCTCCGTCTCCAAAGGCGCAATTACCTTACAAAAAAGAATGTTTGACTTGCAAGATTTCGTGCGAAATTGCCGGCCACTATGACTATTTCCTTTTTAATTCCTAATTTCAAACCATTCTAGAATGTACTTGTTGTAGATAAAAACAACTTATGTCTTTGATCCGTATAGACCGCTCCGAAATCGAAAAAATGGGCCGCATTGAGCGCCTCAACCTCATCAATAGCTGCACTGGCTATAAATCAGCAAACCTCATTGCCACGATCTCCAATGAAGGCCAAACAAACGTAGCGGTGTTTTCTAGCGTCACTCACCTCGGCAGTGACCCTGCGCTAATTGGCTTTATCTTAAGACCAACAACCGTTCCGCGCCATACCTATCAAAACATCAAAGCATACGGCTATTTTTCTGTCAATCACATCAGTGCCGAACAAATTGCCGACGCCCACCATACCTCAGCCAATTACCCCTTAGAAACGAGTGAATTCGATGTCACGGACCTCCAAGCGGTTTACCATGGCGGTTGCCCCGTTCCGTTTGTCAAAGGAAGTCCTGTCAAATTACTGTGCAAATATGTGAGCGAATACCTCATCAAAGAAAACGGCTGCATCCACGTTATTGCTTCAATAGAAGCCATTTTCTATGAAGAGGAGCTCCTGACCCCAGACAACTGGCTGCAACTCGACAAAGGCAAAGTAGTCGCTATCAATGGTCTTGACGGCTACGCACTACCGCAACTTTTGGAACGATTTTCGTATGCAAGACCAAAAAAAATTGAACCATGAAATTGATCATCATTCTGCTCAGTATCTCCAGTGTCTTGTTTGCTTGCGTTTCGGTGCAAGAAGCACAAAACGTGGTAGAACTCACGCAAGCACATACCCGCATAGCTGTCATCCCTATTCAAGCGAGCGTTGAACGCAAAATCTGGATGACCCAAGAAAAACACCTCGAACTCAATCGCCTCAAGAGCGAGGAAACCCAACAACGCATTTACCGTTACCTCGAATTCTACAGCAGAAATGGTAGTCTAGTTGCAGAGGTAATGGCTCCAGACGAAGTCAATTCCCTCTTGCACGGCGCCGGTTATCCAGAAACCAACCTCAACAACAATGCGCTCTGTAGTTTGCTCCATGTAGACGCCATTATTTATGGCCGAATCAATGTCATAGAACCAATTAGTGAGGCAGCCGCAATGGCCATCAATTCGGTCAATACGAACATGACACCCATCACCAATATTGTCGAACTAAATTTGATATTATACGATGTCAAAACCGGCAAACAAATCTGGGATTCACAGCAAGTAAACCGCGGGCAATTAGGCTCTATCAAAGAAAACATGCAAAGAAAAGTGTGTCGCAGAGCCGTTCGCAACATGCCCTACAACCTCAAAAAACGCCGCTACAAAAAAGCGTATCAGACTTTAAATGGGTTTTAGGATTTTCCCAACGCACGTTCAAAAGCCTCCACTTCCCTAGCGCCGTGGATGGCGTATTTGCGATCAAAAAGGAAATAAGGTACGCCGCGCAGGCCGAGATCTTGGGCTTCTTGCAGATCATGGGTAAAGGCGCGGCTGTGCTTACCGCCGAGAATAGCGAGATCGAGGTGGTCGGTTTTAAGCCCAATTTCTTGAGCTAATTCTTGTAGAACATGGACATCATCTATGTTTTTTCCTTCCGAGAAGTAAGCTTTCAATAAACGCATTTTAGCTTGCCATTGCAGACCCTGTTCGTGGGCTTCATGTAACAAGAGATGTGCTTTTATCGTGTTGGACACTTTTATCTTTTGCATTTGGAAATCGAGGCCCAGTGCCTGACCCTGAACTGCAATTTGGGCATTCATTTGCTCGATCCTTTCCATCGGAATTTGCTTGTGCTCGTGGAGATATTCAGTAATAGATTTGTGCAAGTCTGTTTGGAGACCCGGATTGAGTAAAAAGGTGCGCAACTCAATTTGAACCTCCTCTTGGAGCTTTAAATTATCAATCGCTTTTTGAAGTTTTGTTAGCCCTAAGTAACAAAACGGACAAGCGATATCTGACCAAACTTCTACAATCATGATGTCTTTAGTTTAACGAACCTCAGTGCCGTAGTCTCTGAACCTAGACAACAACATAGAAAGTTCATAAGTGCGGTAAATATATAATTCGACGACTATATAATTGGGCTGATCAACAACAATGCGTTGTGAAGCATGCAAACGTCGGGCTTTTACATAAGAAATAGCCCAGTCTGTAAATTTGAGCCGGATCAGTTCGGGAATACTTTCTTTAAAGCGCGCAATACCCAAACAATGTTTGAAGTAAGTCTTGAGCTCCACATCTTGAGCCAGGCGTGGCCACGAAAAGAATTGCAACTCGCCCTCTGCCCCATCTTCACGTTCTGCAAGCGCAGGAACAACTACATGATTTTCAATCAAATCAAAGGCAAACACCTTGATTTGCGCTTTGGGTGCTTTCTGGCGTTCAGACCATTCGCAGGCAATCAAGTAAAAACGGCCCTCGTAAAAACGCACTTGTAAAGGCGCCACCACTTGCAACCTCGATTTATAAGTACCAAAAGCAGATTGATACAAAAACTGAACTAAATATTGTTGTTCAATGGCTTGTAAACATGTTGCTGCCAATTGTAGCGATTGACCTTCGTCGTTGAGCGCTGAAAAACTAAACACTAATTTATCTTGTAACTTTAAATTAGGCTCCTGAAATTGCGCGCCTAATTGCTGGGCAAGTTGTTGAAGCATGCCAACTTGTAAAGCCTCTGAGACAGCGCTCTGGGGCTCGGCAATTAACTGATAATAGTGTTTTTTTGATACCCGAACATGTAATAGCTTTTCTGTAGAGCCGGACTTCAATACTTGTAAGTCTGCTTCGAGTGATCTTCTAGAAATTGGCTTGAGCCCTAGTTGAGGTAGTAGCAAATTGAGGTGCTCATGAATTTGCACAAAAGAAGCACGCATGAACGCTTGTTCTTTTAAAAAATCGAGGATCAACTGAATGCGTTGACTTTGTGCTTTGAGCTGCAGCATATGTAAAGATAATTAAACCGCAGAATTATTGCGGGATTAATCTTTTATCCTTGCAAAGCGCAACAAACGGATCAACCACTTGGGGAGGTGTTTGCCCGCCCATTTCCCGTGTACATTGAGAAAAATACCCCATTTTTCAAGTAACGGAATTTTATAAACTTCGATTAATTCGATCAGGATGCCATCGGGGTCGCAGATATATGCGCAGTGAACCTTGGTTTTACCCATAGACAACGCTTCATTGCTATCGCAATGGATATCGATGGCATTGGCCTTGAGTTCACTTTGCAAACCTGCCATATCAAAAACGTCGAGGCCTAAATGAACAAATCCGATATCGCCCCAAATACGACCGCGAAAGATTTTTTGAACTGGGCGCTTGTGGCTACAAATTAATTCGATTTTGGAGGAACCAATCACAGCTCCAAACGGGCCTCTTGCTGGTTCTTTTGTGCCTAAGATAACGCGCTCCACTTCTTGATTGCCTCCAGGAAAACCTTTGAGGTCGTCGTAAACGCCCGAACCTTTGTACAGAATATGATCAAAACCAAGCAGCGCATAAAAATGAATAGCTGCGGCGATATCTGAAACGCCAATACTGAGCCCTCCAACTCCACCTAGCACGGTCTGTGTGGTATCATACACCTGCGCATCTTCCGTAGCCACAAAATAATTTTGATCGGGATCTTGGATTAAAAAACGCCCCGCACCAATGGGGTCTTTGCATAGCGCTGACTTGAGTTCCGATTCGGAAAATTTTCGAATAGCCGCCTCTGGATCAGACATGCGCATGTGAAGAGCAAAAATGCCGATATCGCCTAGCATAAAATCAGTTGGCAGAGGCGCTGCTTTAAATGAGGTCGCTTCAATGACCTCCACGGCACTGCCGCCGCGGAGGCTCATGACCATACTCGCGCGTTTAGCGATGGTTTGGTTGCGTGTAAAAACGCGCATGAGCGGTGCTTCTTGGACACTATCAAAGAATGGAATGTTCATTCCAAACCATTTGCGATAAAGCGGCAAGGTGCGGTTCATATCTGAAACTGCCACACCAATGTGTTGAATACCATGTATACGAAGCATGGGTCGAAATTAATTTTTTTGGCATAAAAATTGCCTAATTTTGAAAAAAAAAATAGACACAATGAAACATACCCTCTTTTCCTTAAGTTTACTGGCATTAGTTGGTGCTTGTAGCAAAATTGAAAAAAATCAAAAAGAACTCACGAAAATTTCTACCGATGGAACTTGGATCGTGAGTAGCTATATCGACGATGGCGACGACGAAACATTAGATTTCGCATCCTTTCGTTTGAATTTTAAAGAAGACGGCGTTCTCAATGCTACCGATTTATTGAGCAGTAGTTCTACACCCTATTCCGGAAGTTGGTCTATTACAGATTCAAATAGCAATGACGACGACGATAGCCTAGACGACCTCGATTTCAATATCAATTTTGCGGTGAGTAACAAGCTCGATGATTTATCCGACGACTGGGATATCATTTCTTATACCGAAACAGAAATCAAACTCATGGATGTGTCTGGTGGTGGCGGTGGAACCGACTACCTTACCTTGACCAAACAATAAAGAACTAACCAAAATCGTGGAAAGCCCTGAGGAAACTCAGGGTTTTTTGTTCTTCGGAATCTGGGCTTGGTTCTTGGTTGTAGACCCAATTGGCCATTGGCGGCATACTCATTAAAATAGACTCGGTTCGGCCACCAGAATAAATGCCAAATTTAGTTCCGCGGTCATGGAGCAAATTGAATTCTACATAGCGTCCGCGTCTGAGTGCTTGCCATTGGAGCTCAGCTTCTGTTGGGGCCGAAGTGCTTACACCTTTGACCTGATCGGTATATACGACAGGAAAAAGACGACCTAAATCTTGACAATAATTAAAAATTTGCGCTTTGGAAAGACCACAAGATTCATTGAGCTGGTCAAAAAAGATGCCGCCAACCCCTCTAGATTCGCCTCTGTGAGGCAGAAAGAAATAGTGATCTGCCCAGTCTTTAAATTTTGGGTAAAAATCGGGGTTGTATTGATCAGAGAGCTGTTTCAAGGAATGATGAAACATTTTAGCCAGATCTAAATCTACGAAATGTGGCGTAAGGTCTATACCACCTCCAAACCAATAGGCTTGGTCTTCGAGTTCAAAATAGCGAACGTTCATGTGCATGATCGGATGTCGCGGATGTCGCGGATGCAGCACGATAGAAACGCCTGTGGCAAAAAAAGCCTCGCCCTCATGACCTAGTTGTTTTTTCATGGCTTCGGTTACGGGGCCATGAACAGCACTAAATGCAACGCCAGCCTTTTCAAGGATGTGGCCACCTTGTAAGGTTCGTGTATGCCCGCCTCCACCATCTTCGCGTTCCCAGGTGTCTTCGGTAAAAGCAGCCTGACCATCGAGTTGTTCGAGTGCTTGACAAATATGTAATTGAAGTTCGCGAAAACGCGCAGCAATTTCTGTTTTATTCATTGGTAGGTGCTAACAATTGGGCATTTTTGTAAGGGACGACTACCGCCGCGCCATTTTCGATAAATAAACCATTCGAACTCTTTCTTAGGTTCATGTTACTGATTAGGCCTTGTTTAGGTTGGCTTTGGCCGAGTAGTTGTTTGCCTAAATGAAGCGTGAGGTCATAACCTAAACAAGACATTTTACTGAGGTCAGCGTTGTAGCGCTTGCGGTATGCTTTGTGAAAAGGAATGATTTGACGCTCGTGGTAATTGAAATAACTCGGAAGCGCGACAAGAAAGGCTTGATTGCGCACCTCTGGTTGGTCGAGCTCCTTGTAGTCGAGCCAATCTTTATGACCCACCACTTGTAAGTTGCTATCGAGCGCTGCTGATTTGAGTAAACCGACAACTTTTGCTCTGTCAGAACTAAAACTAACGATGAGTTGCGGCCCGCCAATTGATTTGAATTTTTGGTAATTTGACCAAGTTGCATCTTGGAGCTTCAATTTTGATTGAGAAGTGGGCACCGCAGCAAAAGCCGCCTTGAACTTTTGTTCTAGAATTTGATCGGCAAGAATGGGGCTGCCGATGAGTACGATGGTTGCTCCTTGATAATTTTGATGTAAGTAGCTTGCCAAGCTTTCTACAAGTGCAGCGTCTGGCGTAGTGTAGGCCATGAATTTCGGGGACAATTCTAATAGCGATGAGGGCATTTGAACCGGGAACACCATTGGAATGTCATTTTCTTTTGCGAAAGCAGCAACCACTCTTGCCTGTTTTTCTTGAAGAGGAGAAAAGATAAGGTCCATGCTTTGCATTTCGGGGCCTCGAAGAATGTTTTCTAAACTCGGGGACGTCGCGTTGTCGTCGAAGACATGGATGTCGGCAGAAAAACCGAGCAACTTAAGGCTGTCTAAAGCCATTTTCATCCCCATGTAGTAATCTAGTGCTGCTGCTGCTACAAAACGATTGTTATTGGCAGTTGAATCGAGCTGAAAGGGCAGAAACACCGCTATGTTGTAATGCGCCTTTTGGGGAACCGGAAAAACAGAAGTTTCTGGTGCTTGTAATTTGATAGGTGCTGGAACAACTTGAACAGGAACCTCTGAATTTTTACTTTCTCTGATCGGAACAAGAATTTGCTGCCCAGGACTCACGCGCGAAGAACTCAAGTGATTGAGTGCAATTAAGGTATCGACAGACACCATATAACGCTTTGAAATGGCATACAGATTTTCCTTTTCTAAGACGGTGTGTTTGATGACTTTGTCGGTGAGTTTAAATTCAAGCGTGTGTGTTGCCGGATTGGACCCTACTGTTGCGGGCTGGTTGGTATTGAAGGGTAAAATCGCGTTTGGGATGCGTACAACCTGACCCACTTTGAGACCCGCTTTCGCACTCGGATTATAGGCATAGAGCGAATCAATTGAAACTTCATATAGCCGAGAAATGGCATAAAGCGTTTGATCGGGCTGCACTTTGTGACTGAGTATGCCTCGTTGTACCGGAAAAATGAGGCTAGCACCTTCCTCAATGCCTCTTTCAAGACCTGGATTCAGGGCTAAAAGTTGATCGACATCTTGCTTGGTAAGTGCTGCTATCTGACTGAGCGTTTGCCCCTCTTGAAGTGTGTAACGGTAAAATTTTTGACCTTCCTTTTCTACGATTGGCAAAGACTGAGCCCTGACCATAAGTGCCGAGAAAAATAAAAAGAGGAAAGGTGCTAAAAACTTCATGTTATTCCCATTCAATGGTGGCAGGTGGCTTGGAGCTGATGTCGTAGGTGACGCGATTAATGCCGCGCACTTGATTGATGATGCGGTTCGAGATTTTGGCCAAGAACTCATAAGGCAAATGACACCAATCGGCGGTCATGCCGTCGGTGGAGGTGACAGCTCTTAAAGCGACTGCGTTTTCGTAGGTGCGTTCGTCGCCCATGACACCAACGGATTGGATCGGCAGAAAAATGGCGCCTGCTTGCCAAACATCGTTGTAGAGGCCGTCTTCTTTGAGGCCATTAATGAAAATAGCGTCGACTTCTTGTAAGATGCGCACTTTATCGGCAGTTACTTCGCCAAGAATACGGATACCTAAACCAGGCCCTGGGAAGGGATGGCGCCCTAGGATGCGTTCGTCTATTTGCAAAGAACGGCCAATGCGACGGACTTCATCTTTGAAAAGCAAACGCAGTGGCTCAACTACTTGTAATTTCATGTAGTCGGGCAAACCGCCAACGTTGTGATGAGATTTAATAGTCTGAGAAGGGCCACCGGTGGCGGAAACAGATTCGATTACATCTGGGTAGATAGTGCCTTGACCAAGCCATTTGGCGTTCTCGACCAATTTGGATTCTTCATCGAAAACATCGACAAATACTTTGCCAATTGCTTTTCTTTTGAGTTCTGGATCGGTAAGACCGGCCAAAGCAGCGTAAAAACGCGCAGAAGCATCGACGCCTTTCACGTTGAGGCCCATGCCTTGATAAGAAGCCAACACCTCTTCAAATTCGTTCTTGCGCAACAAGCCGTTGTCCACGAAAATACAGTGCAAATTTGGGCCAATTGCTTTGTGCAAAAGCACCGCTGCAACTGATGAATCTACACCGCCAGACAAGCCGAGAATCACTTTGTCTTGACCTAGCTGCGCTTGCAGGCGCGCTGTGGTTTCTTCAATGAAGGAGTCGGGGGTCCAGTCGCAGGCGCAGTGGCACACATCGACGATGAAGTTCTGTAAAAGTGTTTTGCCCTCAGTGGAGTGGTATACTTCTGGGTGAAATTGAATGCCAAACGTTTGCTCGCCTTCGATGGCATAGCCCGCAACTTCTACGTCGTGGGTAGAGCAAATGATTTGGTAATTGGATGGAATTTTTTTGATGGTATCGCCATGAGACATCCAGACCTGCGAGCCCTGCGTCATGCCTTTGGTCAGGACGTTGGTGTTGTCGAGGAAACTGAGGTGTGCTCGGCCATATTCTCGGGTGTTAGAAGGCAATACTTCTCCGCCAAAATGATGCGAGAGGTACTGGGCACCAAAACACACACCTAAAAGCGGAAGTTTTCCTTTGATTGCAGATAGATCTGGACGTGGCGCTTGCGGGTCGCGGACCGAAAACGGGCTACCGGAGAGAATGACACCCTTGACGTTGCTCCCGATTTCGGGGATTTTGTTCCAGGGATGGATTTCACAATAAACGTTGAGTTCGCGGATTCTTCTGGCAATCAGTTGGGTATATTGAGAACCAAAATCGAGGATTACTATTAATTCATGCATGCCACAAAGATAGCTGAAATACGATTTATTTGCCGCTAAAATCCATAGAATTCATTAATTTTGAGGTTCGCTAAATTGAACACACACATGATCGGAGATCTACTCAAATCTATTTTCGGAGACAAGACCGCAAAAGACCGCAAAGAATACTGGCCTTTCGTAGAAAAAGCCAACACCGCCTGGAACAGCATCAACACGCTCTCAGACGACCAACTCCGCGAAAAAACCCGCGGATTCCAAGAACAAGTACGCCAAGCCACCTCATCATTAGAAGAAACGCTCGCAGGCCTTCAGGCCAAAGCCGCTGACCTCCAAACTTCTTTCGAAGAAAAAGAAAAACTTTACGAAGAAATCGATCAAATGGTAAAGGCCATTGACGAACGCATCGAAGAAGAATTACTTGTCATCTTGCCAGAAGCTTTTGCAGTGGTCAAAGAAACCGCCCGCCGCTGGGCCGAAAACGGTCAACTCAGTGTAAGCGCTACAGATTTTGACCGCCAACTTGCTGCTGCCCGAGACGGCATTAGCATTGAAGGCGATCGCGCCATTTGGCATAACGAATGGACTGCCGCCGGCAACAAAATCAAATGGGCCATGGTTCACTACGACGTTCAGCTCATGGGAGGTGCCGTATTGCACCGAGGCAACATCGCCGAAATGCAAACAGGTGAAGGTAAAACATTGGTGGCCACCCTACCGGTTTATCTCAATGCACTTTCTGGCAAAGGCGTGCACGTAGTTACGGTCAACGACTACCTCGCCAAGCGCGATGCCGAATGGATGGGCCCACTTTATGAATTTCACGGATTGCGCGTAGACTGCATCGATAAGCATCAACCTAACTCGCAACGCCGCCGCGAGGCCTACATGGCCGACATCACCTTCGGTACCAACAACGAATTTGGCTTCGACTACCTCCGCGACAACATGGCGGGCCACGTAGACGACATCGTGCAGCGCAAGCACCACTTTGCCATTGTCGATGAAGTCGACTCCGTATTAATCGACGACGCTCGTACGCCGCTGATTATTGCAGGGCCTACACCAAAAGGCGACGAACACGAATTCCACGAACTCAAGCCGCGCATTGAGCGCGTTGTAGAAGCGCAAAAAGCATTTGTGCAGCAGTGTCTCAACGACGCTAAAAAAATGCTCAGCGTGATCAACGAACCAAATCCAGATAAAAACGAGCAAAAGCGCTTACTAGAAGAAGGCGGCATCGCCTTGTTGCGCGCGCATCGCGGTTTACCTAAAAACCGTGCACTTATCAAGTTTTTATCGGAGCCAGGCATCAAAGTTCACCTCCAAAAGACCGAAAATTTCTACATGGCCGAGCAAGGCAAAAACATGAAGAAAATCGACGCCGACTTATTCTTTGTCATCGATGAAAAAAACAACTCCATCGAACTCACTGACAAAGGTATCGACCTCGTTTCGGGCAAAGACGACCGCGACTTCTTCGTGATGCCAGACATCGGTGCAGAAATTGCCAAATTGCAAAAAGAAGCACTCGAAAAAGACGCCTACCTCGAACGCAAAGACGCATTGGTCCGAGAATACTCGATCAAATCGGAGCGTATTCACTCGGTTAGCCAACTTTTGCGCGCTTACACGCTTTTCGAAAAAGAAGTTGAATACGTCATTATGGACGGCAAAGTCAAAATTGTAGATGAATCTACAGGCCGTATCATGGAAGGTCGCCGCTATTCAGATGGCCTCCACCAGGCGATTGAAGCCAAAGAAAACGTCACTGTAGAAGCGGCTACCCAAACCTATGCCTCGATCACCCTACAGAACTACTTCCGAATGTACCACAAACTCGCTGGTATGACCGGAACAGCAGAAACCGAGGCGCGCGAATTCTGGGACATCTACAAACTAGATGTCGTGGTGGTACCAACCAACCGCCCAATTTCTCGCAAAGACCAAGACGATTTCGTTTACAAAACGGCCCGCGAAAAATACAACGCGATTATTTTAGAAATCGAAGAACTAGTAGCCAAAGGCAGACCTGTTTTGGTGGGTACCACCACCGTCGAGATTTCTGAGCTTTTGTCTCGCATGCTCCAAATGAAGAAAATTCCGCATCAAGTATTGAATGCGAAATACCACCAAAAAGAAGCCGAAATCGTTGCTAATGCAGGTTTTGCCGGAACCGTTACAATCGCCACCAACATGGCGGGCCGCGGTACCGACATCAAGCTCGGCGAAGGCGTCAAAGAAGCGGGCGGTTTGGCCATTATCGGTACCGAACGCCACGATTCCCGCCGTGTCGACCGCCAGTTGCGCGGACGCGCAGGCCGCCAAGGCGATCCAGGTTCTTCTCGTTTCTTCGTATCACTAGAAGATGACCTCATGCGCAAGTTCGGTTCTGAAAGAATAGCCTCCATCATGGACCGCATGGGCCTTAAAGAAGGTGAAGTCATTACAGCTGGAATGGTTTCCAAATCCATTGAACGCGCACAGAAAAAAGTAGAAGAGAACAACTTCGGTATGCGTAAAAACCTCCTCGAATACGACGACGTCATGAACGCACAGCGCAAGGCTATTTACCGCAAGCGCCGCAATGCGCTTTATGGCGACCGCCTCGACATCGACATCGACAACATGTTCTACGATCTCTGTGAAAACACCGTTGCAACCTACGCCAAAGCGCCTTTCCAAGAATTTGAAATGGAAATCTTGCGCTTACTAGGTGTGGAAAGCCCAGTAAACGAAGCTGAATTCCGCGACATGAACACGCAAGACCTGACCGATAAAGTCTACAGTTCTATGCGCGAATCCTACGACCGCAAATGCGACAAAATTGCGCGCATGGCTTATCCGCAGGTCAAACACGTTTTTGAATCTATGTCTCAACAATACAAAAACATTGTCTTCCCGCTTACCGACGGCCGCCGCCAAATGCAGCTCATCGTGAATCTCGAAGAAGCCTACCAATCAGAAGGACGCGCTATTAGCAAATACTTCGAGCGCAATGTGCTCCTAAGCAAAATCGACGACGAATGGAAAGAACACCTCCGTGAAATGGACGACCTCCGTTCTGCGGTGCGCAACGCCCAATACGAGCAAAAAGATCCTTTGGTCATCTACAAACTAGAGTCATACGAGCTCTTCCGTAATATGCTCAACAGGCTCAACGAAGAAGCGCTAGACTTGCTCATGCGCATGGACGTTCCTGTTGAACAACAAATCCAAAGCACCAACCAAGAAGACCACCAAAACAACTACGATAAAGCGCAAACGAGCAACCAAGAGGCTATCTCAAACTCCGCAGCTCCAGCACAAGAAATCGAGAAAAAGCAACCGGTGGTTGTGGAGCAAAAAATCAACCGCAACGACCCTTGCCCTTGTGGAAGCGGCAAGAAGTTCAAACAGTGTCACGGACAATAAATGCACGCGCCTCAAATTGGTATCATCGGGTCTGGTAAGGTAGCACAAACATTACTGCGCTTGGCTCATGACGCGCAAATACCAATTGCTGGCATCTATGCCCGTAACGCCCAAAAAGCGGCTGAACTCGCAGAAAAGCACCATTGTATTGCGGTAAATAAAATCCAAAAGCTCAAAGCGGAGCTCATTCTTATTTGTGTTTCCGATGATGCGCTGCCCGAAATCATTAGTGCGCTAGCGCCGCAGCAAATTGCGGCCTACACCGCCGGGAGCCCCAGCATCAAACTCTTTGAGCACCCCCAACTCGGTGTATGCTATCCTTATCAGTCCATCTCCAAAGGTCGGGACCTCCTCGTTTCAGATATTCCCTTCATGATCGAAGGCAAAACCGATATCGTACTACAACGAATCAGCGCCTTCCTTCAGCAGCTTGGCGCCCAGTATCAAATTTGTGGCTCGGCCCAGCGTGCCCAATATCATTTAGCGGGCGTATTTGTAAATAATTTTGGCAATCTCTTGCTACTCGAGGCCAGTAAAATCCTGAACAGCGCTCAGCTCGACATGACCCCTGTTTACCCTTTGCTCAATGAAACCATTGCCAAAGCAATTCTTTTAGGGCCAGAACGCGCTCAGACCGGCCCTGCCCTACGCCACGACCAACACACCCTCGAGCGCCACCGCGCTCAACTAGACCCCGAACAATTGATAGTCTACAATTGTCTGACCAAAAGAATTCAAGACCTCTTTAAAAATGCTTAGTTACAAACAGCGGCTCAACCACATCACCACCTTTATTTTTGATGTAGACGGCGTTTTCACCGACGGCAAGGTTTACCTCATCAACGATGAAATTGTACGCGCCCTCAACTCCAAAGATGGTTATGCGGTTCAATATGCCGTCAAAATGGGCTACAAAATCTTTTGTATTACCGGCGGTTCTTCGCCTGAAGTCAAGAAACGATTAATGGGCTTAGGTGTGCACAACGTCTATTTAGCGGCACACAACAAACTTGAGCGCTACGAGCAAATCAAGGCCGAATATGCGTTAACAGATAGCGAAATCGCCTACATGGGCGACGACATCCCTGATATTCCAGTCTTGCGCGTAGCAGGTATTTCCGCTTGTCCGCAAGATGCCGTCAGTGACGTCAAAGCCAGTGTTCATTACCAAAGCCCTTATTTAGGTGGTAAAACTTGTGTCCGAGACCTCATCGAACAAACATTGCGCTGCCAGAACAAATGGCTCACAGACCTCGCCTACGAGTGGTAAGCCAATAAACCTTTAATTCACTAACCAAGCGCAACTGATTTTTCGTACGCCTGAGGTTGTGCAAATCATCATTTACCTTGTAGTAGACATCATTTTGGAGAAAATCTGTCAGAAACCTCATCGCCTGAACTAGAATTACACCCTGAATAGCAACTAATAACTTGGACTGATCAGCTCCAATACTTTCCATTAACGACTCAAAAACATCGGGCCTAAAAAGCATTTCATTTTCGTCGACATCCTCGCCCCAACTGCAAAATGAACGCAGCATATCGGCGAAATCGTAATAAGGACTGCCGAGCTGAATGGTATCCCAATCGATGAGTGCGCGCACCTGCTTGCCATTCGGATGAAATAAAAAATTACTCAACTTGGGATCTGCATGGATCAGTACTTTTGGTTCTTTAGCCAATAAATCTCTCCAAGCATTAAGACTTTTCTCATTTTCTTGAAGGGAAGCAATTTGCTTTTGCGCAAGACTCAATTTAGGCGTTTCAGCATTTTTTAGCGCTTTTTCAAAATGCTCCATGCGATAAGAAACATCCAAAAAGTGATCAATTGGCGCAATCCAATTGCCTGGTTTAATTTGAGCTAATGCCGAATGAAATTCCAGTAATGCCTTTGCGGCAAGCCTTGCGTTATCAGCACTCACTTTGGCGAGCGTGACACTTGGCGTAATTGCGCGCAATAAGCGATAGCACTTGCCGTCGGTTTGAATAAATGTTTGTTGGTCATGGGTATGAACATAAGCCAAAGGCACTAAATTCGAGAGTTTAATATGTTCAGATAGCGCTTGTAATTGACCTTGCAGCGTTTGAGGGTCTTTGAAAACAATTGTATTGATTTGTTGCAAAATAAAGTCAGTACTTGCGGAGCGCACGAGCCAAGTCTGATTGATCAGGCCTTCATTTATCGCTTGAATTTGCGTAGGAAAAATTCCCCAGTGTTTTTCTATAAAGCTTTTTAACTCCATTGCGGAAAATGAGTCGGGTATTGACTTCCTTCTAGCAAGACTATTTGCTCTTGCGCAGTTGTGAGGTCTTCAGCGTAGGTAAGGCCAAACCATTCTGCGGGCATTGCTTGGACACTGATATGAATTTGCCCCTCTTCAATGAGTTCATTGATCACCTTCGGAAGATAAATTTCTATTTTGTCGTTGTCGAGATTGGATTTCAAAAACGCGGCAACCTTTGCTTTTAAATGAGCCAAGAAGGATCCAGGTAGTAACCAGGCATTCATCGAAATCAGCGCCGCAGCGCTCAACTCACGCCCTTGCTCGTCTAGAATGCGCTCCTTTACTTTTTCAATTTTTGTAAACTCCTCTATTTGGTTTAAAATACCACCCGATATTTCGCATAAACCTCGCGCCACCGGCCCATGCGGACTCAGCGTTGGACCCAATTCATAAGTAAGTGCAGCGGCTGCCACGCCGTTCTGAACCAATTCCATTGCACGCTTGCAAATGGTGGGTCCGTAGTAGTCGTCGGCATTGAGAACTAAAAAAGCACCTTCCCATTTGCCATATAAAAAATGCAAGGCATGGGCTGTCCCCCACGGTTTTGCGCGTTGCTGTTCTTGCAAAATAATTTGGTAACGATTGGGCTGCATCCAACGGTTCAATTGTTGAGACACCACCTCTTGCATTCCAGGCCGAACAATGACAAAAATCTTTTGAAAGCCCGCCTGCATGGCGTCATAACATGCGTATTCGAAAAGAAAATGACCTTGCGTACCAAATGGCTCAATTTGTTTGTCGCCACCAAAGCGCGAGCCAAGGCCTCCGGCCAAAATCACTAAGGCAGTATCAATAGTTTGCATCAAAGCCAAAAATAGGTTCGCGTGTTTTCCAATTGCCTTTCGTGAAATCTGGGATGTCCTGCGGCGCACCATTTTCTGCTATGGATTTCTCACTCAACGGCGTGATGGCATACCAGCTAGCTAAATCATAGACATCTAAGGGGAAGGGTTGCTTTTGCTTGATGCATTCTATAAATGCGTTGTCTACGAAATAATCCATGCCGCCGTGTCCAGAACTCTCTGCCGCAGCTGCATTTTGTTTCCAAAGCGGATGGTCATAGATCTCGAGCCAATTTTTGGTGTTGTCCCAGCGGTGCGAGTGCTTCATGGCATCTTCAAAATAGATGTGGCCTTGTTCGGGGTCGCCCCAGCCAAAGTCTTGCCAAATGCCTTTGGTTCCTTGAACTCTAAAACCAAGATTATAGGGGCGCTGCAAGCTGGTATCGTGCGTCAGAATGATGGTCTCGCCATTGGCACACTGAAGATGTGTAGTCACGACATCGCCCTGTTTGAATTCGATTTGCGCGTTCGGATGTGCCGCCCCTCCTTTTGGATGCTTGACAATATAATCGTGTAAGCCGCGCGCTTTGCTCGAAAAAGAGCTCAGGCGAACCAAGCGATTGCCCCGATTGAGGTCGAGCATAGTGGCAACTGGCCCTAACCCATGCGTTGGATATAATTCACCATTGCGCTCGACATAATGGTTGGTGCGCCATGCGGCCTCAGAGTAACCCTTTGTGCCGAACTCAACGCCTGAATTGTAAGCACTTTGACCATCGTTAAACAAAACGCCACGCAAATCGTGTTCGTAGCCCCCTTGCGCATGTACAATTTCACCGAACAAACCCTGACGGACCATATTTAGGATCGCCATGACATCGCGGCGGTAACACACATTTTCGAGGGGCATGATCGGAACTTTCGTTTGCTCTGAGGTTTTGACATATGCCCAGCAATCTTCCAATTCCATCGCTCCACCTACTTCCATTCCAACAATTTTACCCGCCTTCATGGCAGCTATGCCATGCGGCAAATGCCACTCCCATGGAGACGCTACAAAAACGGCATCGATGTCGGTTCGGGCCAATAAGTTCTTGTAGTCGTCAGGACCGTTTTGATAGACGGCTGGCGCAGGTTTTCCGGCTTTTTCAATTAAGGAGAGTGCATCTTTGATCATGCGTTCGTCTGGATCTGCAAGCGCAATGATTTCTACATCGGTACGCTTGAGCATTTCTTCAATATGCGTTTGGCCCCTAAAACCAGTTGCAATAAAACCCAGTCTCACCTTTTGGCTTGCTCTTGAATCTACACTCATTGTGGCAGAAGGCAAGAGTAAAGCACCGGCACCAACAAGTGCCGATTTTTGAATAAAATCTCTTCTTTTCAAGTTTTTTTTCTTGAAAGATAAAAAAAAGCTGCTTTTAAGGGCGGCTTTGAAGTATGAAATTGTGTGGAATTCTACTTTGTAAAGTCTAAATTATAGACAATTGAAGTCCAGAGCGTATGGTTGCGTTCCATTTGAAATCCATTGGATTTTACTACAAACTGATTCAGATAGCCTAATTGAATATTCACCGAAGGATTCCATTTATAGCCAACAGCCGCAATAAAGCGGTTCTGATCGAGGATGTTTTTACCTATTCCCTGACCAAAACCCAAAAAAACTTCGTCATTCATATTCATAAAAAAGCCAGTCCCTTTTTCCTTATAACTCGACTGAAGAGGAATGATGCACTGGGCTCTATACCGAATGCGTTGACGATATACGGTATCAATCCAACGTTGTTCGAGGCGATATCGATGTTGCACTTGAATGGAGCCATATTGGGCTTTTAAATTGACTTGTTGCCAAAGCCGATTTTCATCTGTTCGATTCGCGATTGGTTGACTGCCATACGGGAAAGTCAAAACCCATGCATAACCGCCAGAAATTGTGCAATTTGAATTCAATTTGTAATCCAGACCAATTCTGGTTAAGGATTGTTGCCAATCGTTGAAACCATCTGCTCTGCGCCATTGGTATTCCGTGTGTAAATCAAATTGGCTATTTAATTTATGGTTTCCTTGATAAACAATCCAACCATGGACTTGGTTATCAATGGTTTTTTGAGCATAAAGTGCCAAGCTAAAAAAAACCGAAGCAATTAAAATTACTTTTTTCATGGTTGCTTATTTACGCCTAGCGGCCGCGTGATGCTTAGACTTATGCATGGTTATAAACTCCTGTAAACCAATTAAGTTAAGATGCCCCCCGGCATTTTTGTAGTCGGCTTGCCACAAATGTAAAGCTTCTAATGAGGAGTGATCAATAAAATGGCAATTTGTGAGGTCAATGTGCAGCTCGTTTGAGAGGTTTTGTTCGAGCAGCACCTTTTGAAGGCGCAAGTAGTTGGTGAATACCAAAGGTGATTTTATGTGAATCACTTCATTTTCTTTGACCATTCGCAAACGAAAAAGAGCTGAAAATTGAACGCCGCGCACTACATGAAGAACCATTTTCAAGATGATACCTGCACCGATACCAATGAGCAAATCGGTCGCAAGTGTAACCACAACTGTGGTACAAAAAACCAAAAGCTGATCTGCACCGATTTTCAATGCAGAGCCAAATTCCCTTGGGTGGGCAAGTTTCCAACCTACCCCAATCAAGAGTGCCGCAAGTGCAGACATCGGGATCAAGTCGCTAAATGAAACATCTACAATTAAGAACACTAAAATAAATAGTCCATGAAAGAAATTGGCCCAACGCGTTTTGGCACCATTAGACACATTTGCAGACGAACGAGCTACTTCTGAGATCATTGGTAAGCCACCAAAAATACCAGCGAGCATATTGCCAAAGCCAACCGCCATTAAATCCTTGTTATAGTTTGATTTGCGTTTTTGTTGATCAAGTAAATCAACAGCTTTTACCGTTAGTAAAGATTCCAATGAGCCCACGAGCGCAAACATGATTACATATTTAATAAAGGTGCCAAATTGGCTAAAGCCCTCAAAGCTTTCATTGATGCGCAAGATTTCAAAAAGAGCTTTATCAAACGATAATAAAGGTTTAAATGTATCGGTGTTGTGGATAGAAAATACTTTAACAAGAACAATTGAAACTAAAATCACGAGCAAAGCTGATGGTATCTTTTTAAGTAAGGGTTGCTTCAAAAGCGGCCAAATAAAAATAATAGCCAATGAAATCAAGCCAATCAGTGTAACTTCCCAATGTGTAAAGAAATTCGGAATTGTATTTTTAAACGCTGCAATTAGTTCTAGCGGCTCAGTCATAGGCTTGCCTTCAGGTGTAGTTGGCGAAAAACCAGCCAACACATGCACCTGCTTACTGATGATGATGATGCCAATCGCAGCTAACATGCCATGGACAGCCGACAGCGGAAAAATATCCGTGTATTTGCCCCATTTGAGCCAGCCCATAAGCACCTGCAAGGCACCAGCCACGATTATTGCACCCAATGCTAAATGCCAGCCTATTTCATTATTGCCGTGTCCGAGCTCGGCAACTGAACCTGCAACAATAACAATGAGACCAGCTGCCGGGCCCTTAATGGTGAGTGGTGCACCCATGATAAATGAAACGACGACTCCTCCAAACATGGCTGTAATGAGGCCATAAATTGGCGGAAAATCACTGGCTTTGGCAATGCCCAAACTTAAAGGTAACGCGAGTAAGAAGACCAGAAAACCGGAAAGCATGTCGTCTTTCCAACTTTTTTTCAATTGATCTAATTCGAGGTTTTTAAAAAATAAATTTTTCATTATCTATAGAATTAAGATGAACGTTTAGCGATTTGATGGTAGTTTTTAACGTGCGGACCAAGAAACACACGGGCGTAAATGCGCATTGTTGCTAAGCCGTTGATCACCAAGCTAAATGCAGTGAAAAAAGCCAAGCCAACTTGATTCAATTCAATATGAGAAAAAATCAAATCTTCCCCAATAAACGAAGGCGTGATAGGGAATCCTGATAAGCCGAGACATACAATCAGAAATAAGAACCCACTTTTAGGGTATTCATAGATGTGACCGTAAAAATTATCTAGACTGATCCACTCGGTTTTTCGCATGCGAGTAAGCAGCAGATAACCTAAAACCCATGCGAGTAAAATACCGCTGAGGTACCAAATGTGGTGGGCGTTGTCAAAGTGGGCATTGAATGAAAGTGCTAAAGAAATAGAAACATGATTCAGCATAACCAGTGTCAAGCTTTTTCGGACTGAATCTCGCTCGGTAAAAGCCTTTACCGCCATTAAGAAACCCCAAAAAGCGAAGAAAAAAGGCAGGCGTTGCTTTAATTCAGTTGGCAAGAAGGCCTCGTATGCACGCAAAACAAGGCCAAACATTAAAATGAAAGCCATCAGCCAAAAAATGTATCTGAAATTCAGTACTTTCCAGCCTCTTCCAATTTTTTTAAGCGGATTCCAGAGCCATTTGAAAAGCGCGTTGTCCAGATTCCATTCCTTTAAACTCAGTATGTAATAACGATCCATCCAACGATCAAAGCCACTTTTTTGCGCTACTGCTTTTTGAAGCTCAAATTGCTGTTCGCGAATTTTATAGCTCACAATTGAAGGCGAAATCAGAAGCTGGTATGTGCGTAAAAAAGCATTTCCAACGATATGTACGAGTGCGACATTCTCCCATCCCAAAGCAATTTCAATAAAAATGAGGCCAATTTGCGCAATAGAAGCATAAGCAATCTGACTCTTTATCGTACTTTGAACCCGAGAGATCACAGTACTGATGACGGCAGTCAGAAAACCCGCGATAACCAAACCAACTTTGAAATAAATTTGGTTTTCCCAGAAATGCAATGTGCGCAAAAGAAGGAAAGCCCCAATATGGACCGACATAGAGCCATAAAAAATAGCGCTAGATGGCGTTGGTCCTTCCATGGCCCGAGGCAGCCAAGAAGAGAAAGGAAGTTGTGCGGATTTAGCAGCGGCAGAAATGTAAAACAAGGTAGCAATTAGTAAGCCTACAGAGGAATTCTGAGCTAAGTGCGCGTGGAGTGAAACCGTTTGGTTCATCTGCAAAAACGTCACGTTTTCATGCCAAAAATGGTGCAATAACCACATGGCGAGAATCACACCGATGTCTCCGATGCGATACACAGAGAATACCTTCAACGCGTTTTTCACTGGTAATAAACGCTCGCGGTAAAACGCAATCAGTAAGAAAGAAGAGACACCCAGAATTTCCCATCCGATAAATAGCGTCTCCATATTTCCAGAAAATATGATGGTAGAATAGCCGATATTAAAGAAGAGAATGGTATTGAAAAACCGCTTGTAACCAGATTCACGGTGCAAATAGTAACGTGAGAAAATCGTGATCAAAAAGGTCAGGGCGGCACCTAAAAACGCGTATGTTAAGGTGAGTTTATCTACTAGAAAATCAATGTAAAAATCATAATTTTCTGAACGGTAAACAGATATCTCTTTGAATTGAACAGGTGTAGCCCCATGTAGTAACCAAGAACCCGTAAAAAAGATAACCAGAAGTAATTGCAAAAATGCCGTGCTGTAACTCAGAACAGAAAGTGCACCCTCTTTTTTTGAAGGCAAAAACAAACTGATCAAGAAACCTAAAATGGGTAAACCTAAGAACCCATGAACGAAAACAGTCGTATTCATGAGGCAATGTTTGAAAGTTCAACAACAGGATAGTTTTCATGGGTTTGAATCAGCTTTTCAAGAAGATTTTCCGAAATTTTCTTGGTGCTCGCCTCAGGCTGATAAGCTTGAAATTGCCCCTTTTTAAAAACGGCAAACCCTTTGGTGTCGGGGTCGAAACTGACTAACCTGACCCATTCATTGGCAAACCATTCAAATGTATTCGAATTGCGTGAAATTGCAGCGAAAACGACTTCTGCCTTTTGTTCAACAATGACCATTAAGCGATACGGGTCGTGAATTTCAATCATTTGACTAGGCAGACCGGTTCTGAGGTCGCCGTCGACGCCATTCGCAACACCAAGTAAACCCATGACGTTGTGCGGGAGTTTAGAACCAGCACCCAATTGTTCGTTGTCTACTCGCGAAAAATAGTATTCCAAGTTGATACCACCACACACTGGGGCCACTGCATTGAGTATGCCACTCAGTGCTTCGCCGGCTGGGTCAATGCGGTAATCATAAGAATTCAAGAAAGCCCTGCGATCTAAGAAAATATCGCGTGAGAATTGACGTCGGCCAACGATGCACAATGCATTGGTTGCGTGGTTTAATTCCGGACGTGGCTCAAATAAAGAAACAGTGCGCAGCTGTACCTTTCGATACACTTTCTTTGGTTGCGCATGTGAGTTGATGGTGATGAACCTCCGCGAACGTTCCACTGCATTCAATTCGCATGCTTCAGTAAACACAGCTCGATCCGCTTCGAATAAATCTACCAAATTCGGCGGGATTTGATGGAAATCGTAATAAATAAACTCATCTCGAGCGGTATCTTGTAAGATCGGAACAAAATGTGTTTGATCGGGAATGTCGACCCCTTCTGTGCGGAGTGCTTTTCGGACCAAAGGATGATTTGCCATGTATGCAAATGCACGGGCATTTACCGAACCTGGCCTACCAGAACAAGCACCGCAATCATAACCGGCATAATGGGTATTATTGGCACTGCTAGATCCATGTGCAATCATGTATACCAATGGTGAAAAATCTTTATGCAAACCGATACTTTTCAGCAAACCGCCTACAATTGCGACCATTTCCTTTACACTAAAACCAATTTGCAAGCCGTCTGGCGTGAACTGTCCTTCGATATGTTCAATGCTTAGAGTAGCACTCGGATCCATGTGTTGCTTTGAAGAGACAGCCATCGTGTTCATGGAAGGCCACAAGATGCTCAATGCCAGTTTAAATGCTGACAACAAAACATCAAAGTGCCATTTTTTGTGCTTTTTCTGAGCAACAGATCGTTCAACAATCAAGTGTGTTGGTTGCACCGGAGCCGGGCAAATTTTGGTGCGTTGAGAAGAGCCCTGCGGCTGAAAGTAGGTTTCAATATTGAAATGCCCTGGTGTTCCAAAGGATAGAAAAGACGGATTGAGTTGCTCAATGTGTCTTCTGATGGAACATTCGCGGTCATCGATACAAAAGATTCCTATGCTACTTGCTGCTGAGCGCTCGATGTTCTCTTTTTGTTGCAATGAGGCTAAAACTTGATCGTAGTAGGTCCACTCGTAGGCCTCTTGCCAAATGGCTTTCAGCTTTTGCTCTGTGGTTGCTTGTATTTGCTTGGGATCAAATTGATAGGTTTCAAGACCTAATTTAGCGGCTGGAGTCCAGCTGCCGTGGTGCTGATCTAGTGCATCGATTTCAAGTAAACACTCCAAAAGCAAATAATCTTCAAATGCTATTTCTCTTTTGAGGACTAGCAAATTGGGTCTATTTGCTATTTGCGCGATCATGCCCGAATAACCAGGGTGAGCAAATTGTTGATCGTACAAATAATTTTCAAAGGCACTTTGGTCACCAACCAATAAATCAAGTGCATCTTTTAGTTTGAAATCTAGATTCAGAAAACAGTTTCTTGCTCGCTCACCCGAAAAAATGGAGGCTGTATTCTCTTCTTCCAATTGTCTTAATGCTGCTAGAAATGGCGCGCCATTTGTTGGGAAGCGCCAAATCGCAATCCCTTGATCCAAAAACGAAGTAACAATGCGAAACAAGAGCGGATGCACACGCGCATCCAAATCGAAACCAAGTTTTTTCTTCCATTGAAGCCGATATGAGCCCACCACCGTTGGCAATTCTTTTTCCGCTTCAAAATCAAAAAGTTGGTCTTTACTCAGCGCTGTTTGTTGTGCAATTGCTCTATCCAAACTGGCGGCTGAGATTTCTCCCTTGTGGTACAAATTGCGGAAAGCATCTAAAGACAAATACGTCTGAAAACCAAATAGTTGCTGCGCAGCGTGCAATCCTTGATGAAAACGAAGATGCTGAAAAGCGTGTAGCGTATTGTGGTGTATAAAATCCTTTAGAGGAGACTGACTGGGTAAATAATGCTTCAGCTCATGGATGAGCTGTGCGAGGTGTTCATTTTCATACATAATAAGGGTTTTAAAAGTGTATACGACTGGAAATCGAACTCTTTTTAAATCCTAAATACCTGAAAATGAATAAAAATAGATTGTTTCAACCAAAGCCAAGTGCGAAATGCATCTTGTTCAAAAACAGCACTTTTTGGAGGGCCTTTTTGAACATGAAGACCAGTAGTGTACGAATGATAGTTTTGACTATAGACAACCTTGGAGTCCGCATCTGAATCTAGATCTGTTTCTTGTTCGAATTCCTCTAATTCTTCGAGGGCTTCGAATGCCGAAAAAGTGAGGTCTGCACTTGATTTTTGTTGAAATTTAGGGCCTGAACTTCCCAAAGAACGGGTAGGTTCTTGGACATTGAATACAGACATGCCGAAGGCCAGGTTGCTCAAAAAAGCAACTAGCGTGACTAAAAATATGCTGCGTTTAGTCCAATGCACGACACAAATTTAGACGCATCTATGTAAACTGTTGTTAAAATATTCCTAAAAAATGAAGATTGCCTTATCTTTGTCGCTTATGCAATCAACAATACATCAGTCCATGAATTCACAAGCCTACATCGAATTAGAAGACAAGTATGGAGCTCACAATTACCACCCTTTACCTGTTGTATTAGCCAAAGGGGAAGGTGTTTTTGTTTGGGACGTCGAAGGAAAGCAATATTTCGATTTCTTGTCAGCTTATTCAGCTGTCAATCAAGGACATGCTCACCCTAAAATCACACAGGCGCTCATCAATCAAGCCCAGACGCTAGCCCTAACCTCTCGCGCCTTTTACAATGATTGCCTAGGAGAATACGAACAATTTGTGACCAACTACTTTGGTTTTGACAAAGTCTTACCCATGAACACCGGTGCAGAGGCTGTTGAAACCGCCATCAAATTGTGCCGCAAATGGGCCTATGAGAAAAAAGGTATCGCCGAGAACCAAGCTCAAATTATTGTTTGCGAAGGAAATTTTCACGGACGCACCACCACTATTGTTTCTTTTTCTTCAGACCCAGACTCCTATAACAATTTTGGGCCTTACCCTGCTGGTTTCATTTCCATCCCTTACAACGATATTGCTGCCCTTGAAAAAGCGTTGGCACTACCAAACGTAGCTGGTTTCTTAGTTGAACCAATTCAAGGTGAAGCAGGTGTTTACACGCCAGCCGAAGACTACATGCGTCAAGCAAGAGCACTCTGCACCCAACACGAAGCCTTGTTTATTGCCGATGAGGTTCAGACAGGAATTGCACGCACCGGAAGCCTTTTAGCCGTATGTGGCAACTGTACTTGTGAAAATAAATGTGAACAACAAGCGGACACCTACGCCAAACCAGACATTCTTATTCTCGGCAAAGCACTTTCAGGTGGTGTCTACCCTGTTTCGGCAGTTTTAGCTGACGACCACATCATGATGGTCATCAAACCTGGCCAACACGGCTCCACCTTTGGAGGCAACCCCATCGCAGCTAAAGTTGCCATCGCTGCACTCACTGCTGTAGAAGAAGAAAGCCTCATTCAAAATGCCCGCAAACTCGGCGCCATTTTTCGTCGTGAAATGCAGCGCATCATCGAACAAAACGAACTACTGGTAAAGGTGCGCGGCAAAGGCTTGCTCAACGCAGTAGTTGTCAATGACAGCCCCGATTCCGACACCGCATGGCGTTTGTGTGTAGCTCTTAAAGAAAATGGTCTTTTAGCCAAACCTACACATGGTAACATCATCCGTTTTGCACCGCCATTGGTGATCAACGAAGACCAACTATTAGCATGCGTCACAATTATTGAAAAAACTGTTCAACAATTTAAAAAATAAACTTTGGCAACACCTATCAAATTTGGAACCGATGGCTGGAGAGCCATCATAGCCGCTGATTTCACCGTCGAAAACGTTGCGCGTGTCACTGAAGCAACTGGAATTTGGCTCAAAGAGCGCTTTGAGAACCCAAGTGTGGTCATTGGCCATGACTGCCGTTTTGCCGGCGAACTCTTCATGGAAACAGCAGCCAAAGTTTTGTTGGCTCAAGGCATTCAAATCAAAATGGCCCGCGGTTTTGTTTCTACACCGATGATTTCCTTAGCTGCTCATCAATTGGGCTGCGAGGTCGGTATCATTCTAACCGCTAGCCACAACCCACCTTCATACAACGGATTCAAGCTCAAAGCCAAATTTGGCGGCCCACTTGAGCCAGAAAAGGTCAACGAAGTAGAAGCGCTCATCCCAGATGTGTGCAGCATTGATTTTCAAAGTATCGAATTGCAAGCGGCCATGAGCAGTGGTCAGCTCGAAGAAATTGACATCGAGACGCGTTACATCAACCACGTCAAAGCCAATTTTGACCTTCAGGCCATTCGCAATTCTGGGCTCAAGCTCATGTACGACGCTATGTACGGCGCAGGGCAACGTGTGCTCCCCCTTATCTTGCCTGAGGTTGAGCTCTTGCATTGCGACCACAATCCGTCGTTCAGAGGCACGGCCCCTGAGCCTATTGCCAAAAACCTTCAAGAACTTGCGCACACCATTCAGCAACGCGGCGACATCTCTTGTGCCCTAGCCACCGACGGCGATGCCGATCGCATTGGCCTTTATAACAGCCACGGCGAGTTCGTTGATTCGCACCACATCATTTTGCTCTTGATTCATTACATGGTCAAGTACAAGCAAATGACCGGCAAAGTTGTAATTGCATTTTCAGTAACGCCACGCGTCGAAAAACTCTGCAAACACTATGGTCTTGAACTCGAAGTAACCAAAATTGGCTTCAAAGAAATTGCCAATATCATGATCAAAGAAGATGTCTTGCTCGGTGGCGAAGAATCTGGAGGCATTGCTGTAAAAGGCCATATTCCAGAGCGCGACGGCATCTGGATGGGGCTCATCATTTGGGAATTCATGGCCAAATCTGGCAAATCCTTAGACGAACTCATCGACGAAGTCTATGCCATTGTTGGTCCTTTCCAATTTGAGCGCAATGATTTGCATATCACCGAAGCGCTCAAACAAAAAATCATTGCCAACTGCAAAGCAAATAATTACACCTCCTTTGGTAAATACCAGATCCGAGAAGTACAAACCATTGACGGCTTCAAATACTTCTTTGACGACGAACGTTGGGTCATGATCCGACCTTCGGGTACAGAGCCTGTTTTGCGCACCTATGCCGAAGCCCCTACCTTAGAGGAGGTAAGAGAAATCTTGAACGCTACAGCCCAAACAATTTGTAACTAAAACGCGTGATTTTCACGGATAAGCCCTTCAGATTGGAGGGCTTTTTTTTGTTCCTTCAAATCAAATGAACTAACTTTATATTTATAATTTATAAATATGCAAGTTTTCACAAGTTCACTCCCAGACACACTTTTTGCTTTGCTTTCCGAAAAAGCACAAGAACTTAACGTTCCTAAAAATAAAATCATTGAGAAGGCACTTTCACTCTATTTAGAGCAGCTCAATAAAGCAGCCTACATCAAATCTTATCGCCAAATGGCTGCAGATACCGACATTCTGCAATTAGCCGAAGAAGGAATGGCAGCCTACTACAAGCAGATCAACGCACTAGATTAATGAAACAAGGTGAAATTTGGATGGCGAACCTCGACCCCACTCGGGGTAGCGAACAAGCCGGCTTTCGGCCTATATTGGTATTCAGCGGAGATTTATTCAATACCCATACACCACTCATTATTGGGCTACCACTGTCTACCAAAATCAAAAACTATAAAGGGAATCTCATTCTTGAACCCGACCCCGAAAATGGCCTGAAAGAAAAGTCTGAAGTTTTTACTTTTCACATCCGTTCTATTTCAAAAGAGCGCTTTATTGAAAAGATCGGACGCATTGACGAAAAAAAACTTAAAGAATTAAGAAAATCACTTCAAGAAATCCTCACTTATTAACCCAAAGCTACATCGAGGATCATCATCACTAAGAAGCCTCCAATGAAGCCTAAAACGGCTACGTCTGTGTATTTATCGCGTTGGGTTTCAGGGATCACCTCCTCTACCACCACAAAAATCATTGCGCCAGCAGCAAAAGAAAGCGCAAAGGGCAAAATGGGTTCCATGTAAATAACAGCCATGGCGCCTATTACACCCGCAATTGGCTCAACTATGGCAGAGAGTTGGCCATACATAAAACTCTTAGTGCGGCTAGCGCCCGCTCTTCTCAGCGGCATCGCCACAGCGAATCCTTCCGGGAAATTCTGAATACCTATTCCTATCGCTAAGGCAATGGCACCCGCAATTGTAGCGCCTTCCATTCCATTAGCAGCGGCGCCAAAAAGCACACCAACAGCCAAGCCTTCGGGAATGTTGTGCAAGGTAATTGCCAACACCAACAACGTCGTTTTATGCAATTGCGTCTTAACGCCTTCCGTTTCATTTTCATTGAAATTGATGTGCAAATGCGGCAACTTTTTGTCTAAAAAGTATAAGAACATCGCACCAGTTAAAAAACCTACAGCTGCTGGCATCCAGGGTGCGCTCGGATAAAGGCGTTCTGATAGTTCAATTGACGGAAGTAACAAGGACCAAAAACTAGCTGCAACCATTACACCCCCAGTAAAGCCCAACATGCCGTCGAGCAGACCGCGGTGCATATTTTTGAAGAAAAAGACCAGACTAGCGCCTGCAGCCGTTACCAGCCATGTAAAAGTGGTAGCCAAAAACGCGGCAAAAACAGGATCAGTGTGTGTAAAGAAATGTTCGAGTTGTTGCATGGTCCTACAAAGTTAAAAGAATCTCGACACCAACTGATCAACTACTGATCAATCAAAACCGAGTGTCTTGGCTTTGTTGCGCATTGAAGTAGCTACAGCCGTTCCAAAGTCATCGGTTTTAGGTTGGTTTGTTTTGGCGTTTTCAGCTTCAATGTACCTGCTGCGCTCAGTTTCTAAACGCGCCATTTCTTTTTGAATAGCACTGCGCTCGTCAGTTTTTTGTTTGACAAATGCTTGGCGCTCCTCCATGCTCATACCTTTCATTTCAGCCGGCAATTTGTCGTCGGAAAGCGCCACAATTTTTGTGGAATCAGCTTTGTATGCGTCTACTATATCCCAACTTTCATTTTTATAACTCGATTTGGATTTCACGAGATATCGTTCCGTTTCAGCAGCTTTTGAAACGCCTATTGCATTTTGATCTTGGGCTATTTGTTTGGATTTTGAGGCCACCGCCACTTCGCCATAACCGATATATGTATTGTTGAGCAAACGGTTTTGCTCGATGATTTGGTCATCAAATGGCGTCTCCATTTGTTGAATAGCAAGATTTGCGTCAATATTGAAAAAATCGCCTCTGGCGCAAACGGCACCTTCTTTCCAACCTAAATTGATACCTTGAAGGCGGTCTCCACAAAAAATGGTACTCACTAAAACGTGTTTTTCAGCGGCGAGTTCACAAGCAGATGAAGTCGAAATTGGCCCTTGTTTGAAGGATTCGTTGCCTGCAATATAAATGAGCTTGAGGTCTTGTGGGCTATTGGACCAATTGAGTTCTTGAAGCGAAGAAACAATGACTGCCGGACAAAATTCGTCGCCGCCACTGGTGCGCAAGCCAAAGAGTTTTTCAGAGACCAAATCGAGGTCTGTCGAAAAATCGAGTTGCTTGCGGATGTAATTTTTAGCAGCAGGAATTGTGGTGTTACCGTAGTCGTACATGGCAATTTCCAAAGTAACCGGAGCGCCTTGATAGGTCAGTGTGGAAGCCTCATTGACGATGGCCCAAATTCGGGCTTTTGCTTGATTGAGCAAGCCATCCATGCTATTTGAGGTGTCAAAAAGTATGACGAGTTGTACTTTGCGCTGCGCAAAAGAAGTGCAGGTGAAAAGAAAAAGTAAACTAACAGTAAGGAATAATTTCATTTGGAAAATTTTGGCATTCGCTACCAAAATGATGCCAAAAAACTATAAATCAAAGAATTGCAAAGCAAGTTTGTAACTATCCAAACCAAAACCGAAAATACAGCCTTTGCAAACTGGGCTTAATAAGGATTCATGGCGAAAGGATTCGCGGGCCGTTATATTCGAAATATGAACTTCTACTACAGGAATGGAAATTGCAGCAATGCAATCGCGCAAGGCTACACTTGTGTGCGTATAGCCGCCCGCATTAAGAATAATACCATCTACCTCCGCTTTTTGAAGCACATTGATGAGTTCCCCTTCAATGTTGGACTGAAAATAAGTCAATTCATGTGTGCTTTGACCTTTCAGTTGCTCAAAATAAGCTTCGAACGTGACATTGCCATATATTTGTGTTTCTCGGGTACCGAGCAAGTTCAAATTTGGACCATTGACAATAAGCAACTTCATATAACATGCATTGGGAGCGCTATATTAAGGATTTTGTTTCATACCTAAAAATCGAAAAAAGCTTAGCCGAGAATTCGATTTTAGCGTATCAGCGCGACGTAGCCTTGCTTGCTACTTATTTTTCTGACGCCAAAACAAAACCAGAACAGGTGACCTATGAGCAACTCAAGACGTTTATTGCCCACCTCTACGACCTTGGGCTCAGCGCCCGAAGCCAAGCTCGGATCATCTCTGGCGTCAAACAATTTTTCCGCTACCTAATATTAGAGCGCTACATCCATTCTGACCCGTCGGAACTCCTCGAACAACCCAAACTTGGGCGCAAACTTCCAGAAGTTTTGGAAATCGAAGAAATTGATGCGCTGCTTGCATCTATTGACCTAAGCAGTCCCGAAGGGCCTCGAAACCATGCCATGCTAGAAACACTATACAGCTGCGGTCTGCGCGTCTCAGAGCTCATTGGCTTGCGCTTTTCGGATTTGTATTTCGACGAAGGTTTTATCCGCGTCATTGGCAAAGGCAATAAAGAAAGATTGGTTCCGGTCTCCGAACAGGTAGTGCACGAGGTAAACAGCTATACAGCCAATAGCCGACAGGACGTCCCGATCAAAGCCGGGCAAGAACACTTTATCTTTTTAAATAGACGTGGGCATCAATTAACCCGCGTGATGATTTTCACAATTATCAAGCAACTTGCACAAAAAATCAACCTTCAAAAACAAATTTCTCCGCATACTTTTCGACATAGTTTTGCAACACATTTAATCGAAGGTGGCGCGAACTTAAGAGCCGTGCAAGAGATGCTGGGTCACGAATCTATCACCACCACAGAGATTTACACGCACTTGGATCAGCGTTTTCTGCGCAAAGCAATCTTGAATCACCACCCTAGAAATCAGGTGAAATAAAAGAGATTGTTGAAAAAGGCGGCTATTTTGTGAATAATGGATTTGCAGTATTGTAAAAAGTTGTTATCTTTGCATCCGCTTTTGTAATTACACGTAATAATTTAGACATGTCACGAGTTTGTCAGTTAACAGGAAAGTCAGTGATGGTTGGAAACAACGTATCGCACTCAAATCGCAAGACCAAGCGTCGTTTTTATCCGAACTTGATCACGAAGAAGTTTTTCGTTCC
>JACCDV010283052.1_pt1 | contig 38303 bp, 37 predicted proteins | sample 7446131 | NCBI WGS metagenome assembly JACCDV01 (sample SAMN15323448, study PRJNA562643) | freshwater metagenome | isolation source: river surface water | place: USA:Blue River Watershed | collected 2017-08-17
CCCCATAAAGTCTACGCCGCGTTTCATTCGGCTGTGAACCATCGTGGTCAACCAACAGTAATTTTGGCAAAAACCATTAAAGGTTATGGCATGGGTGGCTCGGGTGAGGGTATGAATATTGCTCACCAAGCGAAGAAGATGAGTCATGACGATGTGGTGCGCTTTAGGGATCGCTTTGAGATTCCTGTCAGTGATGAGCAACTAGCGGATATGCCTTTTGTGAAGTTCCCAGAGGGCAGCCCTGAACTGGAATACATGCGCTCACGTCGCATGGAGTTAGGTGGTTATCTGCCACAACGCCGTGCAAAAGCTGAGAGCTTGCCAGTCCCTGCACTCGATGCCTTCGCACCGCTCTTAGAGGCAACGACCGAAGGCCGTGAGATCTCAACCACCATGGCCTTTGTGCGTTTACTCAATACAGTCGTGCGTGATAAGACCATTGGTCGCCGAGTTGTACCGATCGTGCCTGACGAGTCACGTACCTTTGGTATGGAAGGTATGTTCCGCCAACTTGGTATCTGGAATCAGTTAGGACAGCTTTACACCCCAGAAGATCACGATCAGTTGATGTTCTACAAAGAAGATAAGGCCGGACAAATTCTGCAAGAGGGTATTAACGAGGCCGGTGGCATGTGTGACTGGATTGCAGCCGCGACATCATATTCCACCCACGGCGTGCCGATGTTACCGTTCTACATCTTCTATTCGATGTTCGGCTTCCAACGTATTGGTGATTTAGCATGGGCTGCTGGAGATATGCGCAGTCGCGGTTTCCTTCTTGGTGGTACTGCCGGTCGCACGACTCTGAACGGTGAAGGCTTGCAACACGAGGATGGCCATAGCCAGATCTGGGCGGCAGCCGTGCCGAACTGCGTGAGCTATGACCCCACCTTTGCGTTTGAGTTAGCGGTTGTGATTCAGGATGGTATGCGTCGCATGCTCACCGAGCAAGAGGATATCTATTACTACATCACCTTAATGAATGAGAACTATGCTCACCCAGCGATGCCTCAGGGTGCTGAGCAAGACATTATTAAGGGAATGTACAAGTTGCAGTCGATGGGTGACGCAAAAAATCCATTACGCGTTCAATTACTCGGTAGTGGCACGATCTTCCGCGAAGTGATTGCTGCTGCAGAACTATTAAACCAGGATTGGGGAATTGCCTCCGATCTATGGGGCTGCCCCAGTATGAACGAACTTGGGCGGGATTGGAATCAAACCAACCGCAGCAATCTACTTAACCCAACTGCCACACCGAAGTTATCGCATGTCGAGCGCTTACTGAAAGATCATCAGGGTCCAGTCATTGCTGCCACCGACTACATGCGCATGTTTGCAGAGCAAATACGCCCAGCGATTCAGAACCTGGGTCGTCGTTACGAGGTGTTGGGAACCGATGGCTTTGGTCGCTCCGATACACGCGAGCAACTGCGTCACTTCTTTGAGGTGGATCGTCGCTGGGTTGCGGTTGCTGCACTGAAGGCCTTAGCTGATGATGGGAAGATTGATCGCAGTAAGGTTGCACAAGCGCTCACCAAGTACCAAATTGATCCCAATAAACCGAACCCCATGAAGATGTAAGGCCATCATGAGTCAATTACTTGAAATCAAGGTCCCCGATATTGGAGACTATCAGGATGTGCCGGTCATTGAGGTGCATATCAAACCAGGTGATCGCGTTGAGAAAGAACAATCTCTCATCACGCTCGAGTCCGATAAGGCAACCATGGATGTGCCATCCTCCCACGCAGGAGTGGTGAAAGAGGTGAAGGTCAAAGTGGGCGACAACATCTCGGAAGGTGGTGTCGTGCTCTTATTGGAAGCAAGTGATGCGAGTGCATCTGCGCCCGCTGCCTCTGCAGCTCCGCCAGCCCAAGTTGCACCGGTTGCCCCAGCACCCACACCAACACCCCCGCCAGCAGCGATCCCTGCTGCAACTCCGGTACGAGCTGAGCCAGTAAGCTCAATTGATGGCGCAAGCCATGCCAGCCCATCGGTTCGTAAGTTTGCCCGTGAGTTGGGCGTAACGATTGCGCAGGTTAAAGGCACAGGCCCCAAAGGGCGGATTTCACAAGAGGATGTGCAAGCGTTTGTTAAATCCGTGATGACCGGTGCGAGTGCACCAGCAAGTCAAAGCCCAGGCGGCAGTTTAGGAGGCCTCAATCTCTTGCCATGGCCTAAGGTTGACTTCAGTAAATTTGGTGAGACCGAGCGTCAACCGCTCTCCCGAATCAAGAAACTCTCAGCTGCTAATTTGGCACGTAACTGGGTGATGATTCCGGCGGTCACCTATCATGAGGATGCTGATATTACTGACCTTGAAGCGTTTAGAGTGCAGACCAATAAAGAGAATGAGAAGCAGGGTAGCAAGATTACGATGCTTGCATTCTTGATTAAGGCTTCCGTAGCCGCATTGAAGAAGTACCCCGAGTTCAATGCTTCACTTGACGGCGATGATCTCGTTCTCAAAAAGTATTTCCATATTGCCTTCGCAGCCGATACTCCCAATGGTCTGGTTGTGCCAGTGATTCGCAATGCGGATCAAAAAGGGATCTTCGAGATTGCCAGAGAGACTGCAGAACTCGCAGCGCTTGCACGTGAGGGCAAGTTAAAGCCCGAGCAAATGCAAGGAGCCAGTTTCACGATTTCATCCTTGGGTGGCATTGGTGGTACCTACTTTGCACCCATCATTAATGCTCCTGAGGTAGCGATTCTGGGCGTTAGTAAAGCTGCCATGAAACCCGTTTGGGATGGCAAAGCCTTTGTGCCGCGATTAATCTGCCCACTATCACTCACAGCGGATCACCGAGTGATTGATGGTGCATTAGCGACGCGCTTTAATGTCTATATTTCGCAGTTACTCGCCGACTTCCGTCGCGCTGTTTTGTAGGAGAAGGTGATGAGTCAACATGCGATCGTAGTGCCTGATATTGGCGATTACTCTGATGTACCGGTCATTGAGGTTTTGGTGAAAGTTGGTGATGCAATTGAGAAAGAGCAGCCACTGATTGTTCTGGAGTCCGACAAGGCCACGATGGAGGTCCCCGCGGATCAGGCGGGTGTCGTCACTAGTCTTGCGGTGAAAGTGGGTGACAAGGTAAGTAAAGGTTCGGTGATTGGGCAGCTTGAAGTATCGGGTACAGCATCATCAGTTACTCCAGTGACTACAAAATCATCTGCACCACCAGTACCACCAGCGCCACCCGCAGCCATTCCAGTTCCCGCTGGCGCGTATCAGGGTAAGGTGCAGCATGAATGCGAAGTACTTGTCTTAGGTGCCGGCCCCGGTGGCTATAGTGCCGCATTTCGGAGTGCAGATCTTGGTGCGAATGTCATTTTGGTCGAGCGCTACCCAACCCTCGGTGGCGTTTGCCTCAATGTGGGCTGCATTCCATCCAAAGCACTCTTGCATACCGCAGCGGTGATGGATGAGGTGAAGCACATGGCTAAGCATGGCATTGAATTTGCTCCCCCCAAAATTAATCTGGATCAATTGCGCCAACACAAAGAGGGCGTGATTGCTAAATTAACTGGTGGTCTAGCGGGTATGGCTAAGATGCGCAAGGTCAATGTCGTCAGAGGTCTCGGACGTTTTCTGGATGCTCATCACGTTGAAGTGGATCTATGCACAGGTAGCGGACAAGATCTATCGGGTCAGAAAGAGGTGATCCGTTTTCAGAAAGCCATTATTGCCGCTGGTAGTCAACCCATTGCCTTGCCCTTTATGCCTAAAGACCCCCGGGTGGTGGATAGTACGGGCGCATTGCTATTAAAGAGTATTCCAAAGCGGATGCTGGTCATTGGTGGTGGCATTATTGGTTTAGAGATGGCCACCGTCTATAGCGCACTCGGCTCTCGCATCGATATTGTGGAGATGATGGATGGTTTGATGGCTGGGGCTGATCGTGACCTCGAGCGCGTTTGGGAAAAAATGAACTCGCATCGCTTTGATCACATCATGCTCAAAACTCGGGCGGTTCGTGCAGAAGCCAAGCCGGATGGCATTGAGGTTTATTTTGAGGGTGAGAAGTCACCAGGCAGTCCACAACGCTACGACCTCGTGTTGGTAGCAGTAGGGCGCATCCCCAATGGTAAGAAGATTGATGCAAGCGCTGCTGGTGTGCAGGTTGATGAGCGCGGATTTATTCCCGTAGATGCACAAATGCGAACCAATGTAGCCAATATTTTTGCGATTGGCGACATTGTTGGACAACCCATGTTGGCGCACAAGGCCGTTCATGAAGGCCATGTAGCAGCTGAAGCAGCAGCTGGTCAGAAATCCTACTTTGATGCGAAGCAAATTCCGTCGGTAGCCTATACCGATCCCGAGGTTGCTTGGGCAGGGCTGACTGAAGAGCAATGCAAGGCACAAGGCATTGCCTATGAGAAAGGTTTATTCCCATGGGCGGCCAGTGGACGAGCAATTGCCAATGGTCGTGACGAAGGCTTTACTAAATTGCTCTTCGATGCCAACACCCACCGCATTATTGGTGGAGGCATTGTGGGAACCAATGCGGGTGACCTCATTGGTGAGGTTTGCCTAGCGATTGAGATGGGAGCCGATTCGGTCGATATTGGTAAGACTATTCATCCGCATCCAACCCTAGGGGAGTCCGTGGGATTGGCAGCAGAAGCACATCATGGATCGTGTACCGATTTGCCACCCGTCAAGAAGAAGTAGCGTACAAAAAAGATTTACTAATCTTGAGTCCCAAGAAAAAACCCCGCCGTAGCGGGGTTTTGACTATCTACATTCAGTTAATTACTCAGACGATTTCTTGGCAGCCTTTGCTGCTTTGCTGGCTGCTTTGGTCACGGTATCAGCTGCATTTTGCATATTGGCTTGCGCCACTTCCATCGCGTGCTTGATAGCCTTTTGGCTGGTCTCATAGCTGTTGTTTGCTGCCGCGATTGCTTGCTTCATCATTTGCACGGCAGCATCTGACCCGGCCGGAGCGTTTTTGGTCCACTCATCAACCATGGATTGCAATTTTTTCTGGTTAGCAGCGAACTCTGCCTCTGCCGTTTTGGTAAACGCATGGGAGCTATCTTGTGCAATCTCATAGAGATCACGACCGTAGTTCATCATGCGCTCAGCCATTGGCTGAATCATTTCTGCTTGCTGGGTAATGAGTTGTTGAACATCGCGTACTTCTAGTGCTTTCTTGGCATTGCTCATGCTCTCGCTCAAACTATTCTTGGCGATTTGCATATTGAGTTCAACGAGTTTCTCAACGCTTTTGAGGGCTTGGTTGGTAAGACCGGTAAGGGTCTCCAGATTAGCCTTTTGGGCGGCCGCAATTTGTTCTGGGGTAAGGTTCATCATGGACTCCTTTAGTTAAATGGGGAGACTGGTTATAGTCATCATACCTTTGATTATAGGAGAAGATTTGTTGCGTCGCAACAAAAAATATTAGCCGTAAGGTTAATATTAATAATTCAATATAATCAGCAACTTATACAATAAACCTTAGACTCATTGAAAGCCTTATACAGCGATCACTTTGTATTACCCTTGCCCGCGGGGCATCGGTTTCCGATGGCGAAGTACAAGATGCTGCGAGATTTGGTTGTTGATCTTCCAGACACTCAATTACTTGAGGCACCCAGGGCAAGTGATACAGAACTACTCTTAGCCCATGACGCTTCCTACCTGCAACGGGTGATTAGTGGAACCCTGAGCGAGGCAGAGCAGAAAGAAATCGGATTTCCTTGGTCAGAGAAAATGGTGGAGCGTTCCCGCCGCTCGGTGGGCGCTACGATTGCCGCATGCCAATCTGCTATCGAGGAGGGTGTCGCAGTCAATCTAGCGGGTGGTACGCACCATGCATATCGCAACAAGGGCTCGGGTTTTTGCGTTTTCAATGATGCCGCGATTGCGGCGCGGGTGCTGATGAAGTACCCAATCGGTCCTCGAAGAATCGGCATTCTGGACCTCGATGTTCATCAAGGCGATGGCACGGCAGCGATTTTGCAACATGATCCTGCGATTTGCACGGTCTCGATCCATGGTGAGAAAAACTATCCATTCGCAAAAACGAACAGTGATCTGGATATTGCCTTAGCCGACGGTAGTGGCGACACCATCTATCTAGAGGCTCTCGAACAGGCCCTCGAGTTTCTTGCAAAACATGACATTGAATTTCTGATTTACTTGGCCGGTGCCGATCCATTCGAGGGTGATCGCTTGGGACGCCTAAGACTCACAAAAGAGGGGCTAGCGCTACGTGATCAGCGCGTCATGGCATTTGTGCGAGAGCGGGGTATCCCTATCGCCATTGCGATGGCAGGAGGGTACGCCAATCCAATTGAGGATACCGTGCAGATTCATTATCAAACGATCCAAATTGCAAGTGCGCATCAGCATAAAATGAGAACCTCCAAATCTCGACCCTCTTCATGAAGTCAGCCACTCCAATCGAGGCATTTGCCGCGCCATTATTTGTATTTATCTGGAGTACGGGATTCATCATTGCGCGCTTTGGTATGCCATACATGGAGCCCGCCACATTTTTATTCTTGCGCTTTACTGGCGTATTGCTCGTGATGGGTCTCATCATTTTGTTCTGGAAACCCATCTGGCCCAACCGCAGCCAGACCATCCATATTGCAGTCGCTGGAGTGCTATTGCAATTTGGCTATGTCATGGGGGTATGGAGTGCGGTGCGTTTGGGGATGACCGCTGGACTGATCGCATTGATTGTGGGATTGCAACCCATCTTAACGGCGTGGAGTGCGTCATGGGTTGCCGAGCGGGTTAACTATCGCCAATGGCTTGGTTTGGTTTTGGGCATTGGTGGTGTGGCTTTGGTGGTGGCTGATAAAACCAGCTTTTTGGATATTCCAATCAGTGCCTATGGTTTTGCGATTGCCGCCTTATTTGCCATTACCTTTGGTACGCTTTACCAGAAAAAATACTGCCCAGATTTTGATCTTCGGGCTGGATCGATGATTCAGTTTTCGATCTCAGCTCTCTTATGCTTGATTGTTGCCTTGCTCTTTGAGACCCGTGAGATTATCTGGAATACGCCAGTGATTGGGGCCTTGCTCTGGGGCATTTTGCCCACCTCGATTGGTGCAATTAGTTTATTGTTTATTTTGATTCGTAAGGGTGCTGCCACCAAGGTTACGAGTCTTTTATATCTAACACCACCCACCACAGCGTTGATGGCCTGGATACTATTTGACGAACCCCTGACTCTCATGATGCTAGCGGGGCTATTACTCACCATGACCGCGGTGATCTTGGTCAACTACCAAGGAAAAATACCAGCCAAGCGCTAATCCAGTTATTATTATGCAACTGTACTGAATTCTGGGATTTATATTGAGATTGATTCAAGCGTTTATTAATTCAGTTACTCGTCATTTGTCTGAACAGCAGACAAGGGCCCGACGCCCCCTCCAGATTCTTTTCCTTGGCATTCTTAGCATTACTCTTGGTGTTACTGAGCCAGCCTTGGCGCAGTCTTCAAATAGTTCTCAAGCGAACAAGCCGAAACAGAGCGCCCAGGGAAACAAGTCGACGGCGGCTCAAAAGCCCAAGTCTGCTAATTCGAAGCAGGTTCGAACCACGGTCAATCGCCCCAAGAATCCCCCCCAGGCCGCTGGTCGTCCATCATTTGCAACTGCCATGGGGTTACGAAACCAACCCGATGATCTCAATCTCAAGTCGAGTGTGGCGATGGTAGTGGATCAGCACTCTAAAGATATCCTCTTTGAGAAAAATCCAGATGTCAGCTTGCCTATTGCATCCATTACTAAACTCATGACCGCGATGGTGGTGCTTGATTCCAACGCACCACTGAACGAAGTTCTCACGATTACCCAAGAGGATGTGAAGATTTATGCTAAATCTCGCTTGTCTTTAGGGACCAAGTTAACCCGTGAGGAAGCGCTCCTCCTGGCGTTGATGTCTTCAGAGAACCGCGCCTCGTATTTATTGGCTCGCAATTATCCAGGCGGTGCGAAGGCCTTCGTCGAGGCCATGAATCACAAAGCCTATTCTTTGGGAATGACCCATTCCAACTTTACCGATCCAACCGGTTTATTGGCGACCAATGTATCGACCGCTGAGGACTTGGCCAGAATGCTGGTTGCATCCTATAACTACAAATTGATTCGGGAGTTCTCAGTGTGGCCCGATACGACCTTGGTCATTAATAAACGCCCACAGGTATTCTTAAATACCAACCGACTGGTGCGCGCGGGTGATATGGAAATCGGCTTGCAAAAAACGGGGTTCATTAGTGCGGCCGGTAAGTGCTTAGTGATGCAAGCCAAAGTAAACGGCCTACCCATACTGCTCGTGTTCTTGGATTCGGTTGGAACCCAATCGCGCTTTGCGGATGCCGTTCGGGTACGAGACTGGATTGAAAGTTATCAGCCTGGTGAGCCCAAGCCGATTCGCCGCCTGACAATGTAGAGACTAGTCGGTTTTAGAGCTGGTTTGGGGTTTATATCCCAGACCCTTAGAAATCTGTAGCGCAGTTTCTTGTAAGGCCTTGAGCCAATCGGGTTGCATGCGATCGGTTGGTGAGCTCAGTGATAGACCTGCCACTAACTTACCCGTGTCATCCAAAATGCCAGCCGCGAGGCAACTCACTCCGAGCTCAAGCTCTTCGTTATCCCGTGAGTGGCCCACATGGCGAACACTACCAAGCTCACTCTCAAGCTTCGCTAACTGTGTGATGCTGTTGCGCGTATGGCCGGCAAGACCCGTTCGGGTAGCATAGGCGCGTACTTGATTGGGGTCATCGACCGCCAAGAATAATTTACCAACCGAGGTGAGGTGTAATGGGGCACGACCACCAATGGCGCGCACCACTTGCATCCCAGAGCGTTCACTATAGGCACGGTCGACATACACAATTTCATCACCCTGACGAACCGAGAGGTTGACGGTTTCCCCGGTCAGCTTATGAAGGGCTCGCATAGGCAGTTGAGCAGCTTCTCGAACGGATAGACGCTCTTTGACCAAATTACCAAGCTCTAAGAGCCGTAAGCCTAATTTATACGTTCCACCATCACCACGCTCGACTAAGCGACAGGCAACCATGTCGTTGAGAATGCGGTGCGCCGTAGAAGGATGTAATCCGGTTTTTTGAGAGAGCAGTTTGAGGCTACTCGCTTCTTCCTGATCGGCCAAACAATCAAGCAGGTTCATCATGCGCTCAACGACCTGAATTGCCGTCTTGCCAACATCACCGGAGTTTTTGGTTGCCTTGCTATCCATATTGATGATTGTAATGAGTTTTTACAGCGTTGCGTATTGTGAAATCTAATAGTAAATCAACACAGGCAATTCAACAACCGAGAGGCGAATGAAATATTTATGGAAAGGCCCGGACGCAATCTGCAATGAGTTTAGGCCCTTGATAGATGAGCCCCGTATAAATTTGCACCAGACTAGCGCCTGCATCGAGTTTCTGTTTGACGTTCTCGCCAGACAGTATGCCGCCAACCCCAATAATGGGTATACGGTTATGAAGCACCTGAAATAAATCATAAATCGTTTGATTGGAGCGAGCCAAAACGGGCGACCCTGAGAGACCCCCAGTTTCATGACCATGCTCGAGATCCTCTACACCGGTGCGTGCAATAGTGGTATTCGTAGCAATCACCGCATCGATCTCAAACTCCATTAAGAGCTCGGCAATCAGCCTAAGATCAGCGGCCTCAAGATCCGGTGCAATTTTAAGAAAGAGTGGCTTGCGCACGCCTAACTGATTACTTAAATCTTGACGGGTTTGGTGAAGCGCTTGTAATAACTGGCGCAACATCGTTTCACCCTGAAGATCGCGCAAGTTTTTGGTATTTGGTGATGAGATGTTAGCCGTGATGTAGCTTGCTACTGGATACACCTTGCGCATGCAGGTCACGTAGTCATTAGCAGCATCTTCGATCGGAGTGCTGGCGTTCTTACCAATATTGAGACCAATCACGCCACCCTCTTGGTAAAACCGAGAGCGTTTGACACGTTCAATACAGGCATCAACCCCATCATTATTAAAGCCCATGCGATTAATTAAGGCGTTTGCACTTGGCAGACGAAACATGCGCGGCTTGAGATTACCTGGTTGTGGTAAGGGGGTCACGGTGCCAATTTCTAAGAACCCAAATCCAAGGCTTGCAAGTGCGTCAATATGTTTGCCATCTTTATCTAAACCGGCAGCCAAACCCACTGGATTACGAAATCGTAAACCGCAGAGCTCAACCGGCTTGATGATGGGTTTGCCAATTAAGGCCTTCAGAAGTCCGCAGCGCTCTAAGCGATCTAGTTGTGCGAAGGAGAAGTCATGAGCCTCTTCGGGGTCCATTGAGAACAGCAGGGGACGAACAAACGGGTAGGTATTAATCATCAGTAAGCTGATGCGGCAACAAGGGTTGCCACTGATCGTTGATCAATCCTTCCAGTGGTTGAAATTTAATCTTGTATGACATTTTAGGGCTTTGTGCAATGTAGTAGCCCAAATATAAATAGGGTAGACCGAGTTTTTGAACTTGATCAATCTGCCACAAGACACTATAGGTGCCATAGCTCGTACCTGCTTGACTGGAATCATAAAAGGTGTAGACCGAGGAAATGCCTTGCTCCAAGACATCAATCATGCTCACCATCCGCAACCGCCCGGGATGTGGATCATTCGGACCATCCCGAAACTCTACCATGCGCGAGTTAACTCGGCTTTGCAATAAGAACTGTGTGTATTGCTCTTGATTGTCGTGCTCCATCAAGCTGGAGTGATGACGGGTTGATTGATACTGCTGATAGAGTTGGTAGTGCTCGTCAGTAAACGCAAGGCTTAAGACCTGAGTCTGCAATCCGGCGTGTTTTTGCCAAGCGCGGCGTTGACTGCGATTAGGAGTAAAGGAGGCTACTGGAATACGTGTTGCGATACAGGCCTTGCAATGATCGCAATAGGGTCGATAGGTATAAGAGCCGCTGCGACGAAAACCCGCATTCACTAAATTGCTATAAACATCGGCGCCGATGGAATGCGTGGGGGTGGCAACTTGCGAGCGAGCAATTTGGTTGGGAATGTAGCTACACGGATAGGGTGCTGTGGCATAAAACTGGATTGCCGTAATCGGTAGTTCATGGACACGGCTCATCGCAGGTATCTCTCTAGAATGAACTTATCCATTACCCATTTTTCTTGGATTGGGGTGGATACCGCACGCTCGATATGCCCTAAAAACTCAGAGCGGCTAATCGGCAAGGCACCCAAAGAGCGAAGATGGGCGGTTTCTTGTTGGCAATCAATGAAAGTCACTCCATGATCGTAGCACCATGCGCACAAGGCTGCTAAAGCAAGCTTAGACGAGTCCCGAACCCTAGAAAACATCGACTCGCCAAACACCATCGCCCCAAAAGAGACGCAATATAGGCCACCAATGGCGTGCTGATTCTGCTCCACGGTGATGCAATGAGCATGCCCTTGATCATGCAATGCTGTGTATGCATCCATGATCTCATGCGTAATCCAGGTACCATCTTGGCCTTGGCGCTCGGTGGTGGCGCAGGCGCGCATTACCCCCGGAAAATCATGATCAACCTGCAATGTCATATTTGGATCATCCAAGCATGCGCGGATTGTTTTACGTAATGACTGACTAATTTTGAGATTCGCGGGCCTAAGAGTCATGCGCGGGTCAGGTGACCACCACAAGACGGGCTGATGATCGGAGTACCAGGGGAAAATACCGCTGCGGTAAGCACGCTCTAACTGTCCAGGATAGATCCGTTCACTCACTGCGAGCAATCCCGGCACCTCTGGGTCAGGATCAGGCTGGGTGAGTGGGTTAGGGAATGAATCGCTTGGGCCAAGCCATGGGATGGTACTCATGATCAGTGATGCAATTTACTCAATGCGCTCACCGGGCAAAATATCACGCGAGCGCGTGCGGCCTTGCAAGATCCCACCGCTACGGAGATCCTCAAAATACCATTGCAAGGTCTGCTTCACGGTCGGAAAGGCAAGCTCCGACCAGGGGATTTGTGCTTCGGTAAATAAGCCGACCTCTAAACTCTCGATACCCGCTTCAAAGTGGGGTGTGCGCATCTGCGCTAAATAAAAGAGGTGGACTTGCTCAACATGCGCCACATTTAGAAGTGAGAAGAGGGGGCCAATATCAACATGCGCACCTGCCTCCTCAAGGGTCTCGCGGGCAGCGCCGTGTTCAGTACTCTCACCAACCTCTAGAAAGCCCGCTGGTAATGTCCAGTAACCATGCCGAGGCGCAATCGCGCGTCGACAGAGTAGAACTTGATTCTCCCAAATGGGAATGGTGCCAACTACATTGCGCGGATTCTGATAATGAATCTCACCGCATTGCGCACAGACATGACGCATGCGAGTATCGTCAGGCGGTATTTGCAGGCGGACATTGGAGCCGCAGGAGGAGCAGTAGTTCATAAATGAGCCGGGATCATTCCGCGCAAAGCATTACATAGCATTATTTCATTAGCATTTGCTACCTGGGAAATAGTCAGGTTGGCCTCGCGGACATTCATGCTTGGATCGGCCAAGATGACCGATCGCATCACACCCGGCAACACACCTGCCGATAGCGGTGGTGTGAGCCATGGACCATTGACATCTTCACGGATCAATACGCTAGTACGACCACCTTCGGTGACGTGCCTATGCTCATTCATAAATAAGGCATCAAAGCCACCCAGCTCAACTGCCTTGTGCCAGGCGGCGTCGTAGATCACACGTTCACTAACCTTGTGACGCAATAAGGGGTTATGCGACTGCATGGTGAGTTGCTGTGGTGTGTAATCGCCTTGCAAAATCTCATGGGCCCAAAATAATTGAACAGGACCGGGGAGCTTCTCAATGATGGAATGCGATAGTGATAGTTGGCCGGCTGCACTTAAATCAATCCGCACGCGATGGATGTGATCGTGCGCCAAATCCCTTGCAGCCGCTCGCACCATACTCTGCAAGGCATCATCATTAAATTGAATTCCTAAATCACGAGCTGAGCTCGATAGGCGCTCGAGATGCTTTGACCAATTTGCAATTCGGTTGAGATCGCTACCGCGATCAAAGCGGATGGTTTCAAAAATCCCTACACCGCTTGGCAGGCTCGTTAAGAATGATGCCTTGAGTTGGCATTCTTGGTATTCCGTATCAGCATCAGAGTCTATGGTAATTCCGGCGCCAACACCCAAGACAAACGACGATGAGTCGGATTCTGAGTCGTGATCCATCTGCAGCGTGCGGATTGGCACACTCATCGCAAAGTCTCCGTTGGGATCAAACCAGCCTAATGCCCCGCAATACCAGCCGCGTGGTTGATCTTCTAGCGCTTGAATAATCTCCATACTGCGTTTTTTGGGAGCCCCAGTTACCGAGCCGCATGGGAATACAGCTCGCAACACATCCTCAATCCGAAGATTAGCTCGCGGCTTTGCTTGTACGGTTGAGGTCATTTGCAAGACCTGACCGTGTTGCTTGACCTCAAAGAGTGCGGGAACATGAACCGATCCGGTTTGTGCAATGCGCGCCAGATCATTACGCAGGAGATCCACAATCATGACGTTCTCCGCTTGATTCTTGGGATCATTGGCTAGCTCACTGGCCTGTGCCAAAGTTGCATCGGCCGTGCCCTTCATCGGTTCTGCTATTAAGGTGTCACCAGAGCGTCGAATAAATAGTTCGGGGGATTGCGATAAGACTACTTGATGGCCATCTTCAATGAACGCACCATAACGCCCCGGTTGCCGCTCTCGCAAGCGCGCATAGAGAGCAAGGGGTGAGCCATAGGCTTGGCCATACACCCGGTAGGAGTGATTAATTTGATAGGTATCGCCCGCTGCAATCCATGCTTGAATACGCTCAATATCCTCGGTAAAACGTGCGTGATTGATTGAGTCATGCCGATTGAGGATGCCACTGGGAGTTGACTCAATGACTAGGCGATCGTGTAAAAACGTATCGACCGCCTCTTTGGAGAGTTTACTGACCTCAGCAAAGGACCACGCTCTGAGTAAAGGCAGTGGTTCAGGGTGCTTACACGCAATGCCTTGCCAGTAATAACCAAGCTCATAGGCAAAGAGTGCAACCACATATTGACCCTGACCGAGAGCGGTCTCGATACTATCAAAACAGGTATCTAACTCATTAAATCGATTGACACACCACTCGTGTTGGACGTGTTGATAGAGTCGACTGGTGGGTTGCTCCCGACTACTCTCAACATCGTCTAACAATAGCATTGGCTTATTTGAGGATGGTAACTGACTCAATCACGACGGGCGTATTGGGCACATCGGCCATGCGACCACGTGGGGTTGAAGCAACCCCGGTTGGTACCTGCTTGATCTTATCAATGGTTTGTGTCCCTGAAATCACTTTTCCGAAGACGGTATAACCGCTTCCCATCGCATTCGGAAAATCCAAGCCTGGATTGTCTTTAACATTGATGTAAAACTGCGCAGTTGCTGAATCGGGATCCGAGGTTCTTGCCATGGCAATGGTGTAGATCTGGTTCTTTAAACCATTTTGTGCTTCAGAGACCACGGGTGGCTGCGTTGGTTTTTGTACCAGCTCGGTGGTAAAGCCGCCACCTTGCACCATAAAACCATTAATTACGCGATGGAACACGGTGCCGTTATAGAAACCGCTCTTTACATAGGTCAAAAAATTATTGACGGTCTTGGGGGCTTTATCGGAGTCAAGATCGACAACGAAGTTACCGAGATTAGTCTTAAATTCTACTTTGGGTCCTGCGTATGAGAACCCAGAGAGGGTAGCGATACCAATCGCGAGACCAAGCGAGAGCCAAAATTTGCGCATCGTATTTCCTTTAATTGCAATGGTTATGGATGCTTCATTGTATTAGCGATTTGCGCATGCCTGGGCAAGTTCATGCCAGGCCGTGGTGTAGTTGGGGCTGCGCTGTGAAGAGCGCATGGTCCACTGCGGACGCAAACCAGCGGCTGCTAGGCGCAGGGTGTTGGAGCCGTACTCTTGATTGAGTCGATCCATCACTTGCATGAGTTGCGATGAGCGCTCACGTTGTGGCAGATTGCAAAAAAGATCGCCAAGATCCTGACCCGCTGGGTGCAGACCTAACAACATCACACCTGCTTTCTTATATGCAAAGCCAGGACGATAAATACGCTCAATACCTGCGCTAGCGTATTTGGCCAAGACGCGTGTGTCATCCGTGCCTACCAATAGGGGGATGGTCATGCTCTTGGCGTATTGGGGATCATGGGGTGCAAATGGATTCGTGCGCAGATAAACCAGAAGATGGGAGCACCACGAACCTTGTTGGCGCAATTTCTCGGCGGCGCGCGTGACATAACTCACTACTGCTTGGCGTAGCTCATCGAGTTGATGCACGGGCTTACCAAAACTTTTGCTCGAGATAATTTGGTGCTTGCGCACTGCCTGATGGTCTTCGGTATCCTCTAAATCAAGGCAACTAATCCCATTGAGCTCATGCACGGTGCGCTCAAGCACTACACCAAAGCGTTTACGAATCAAACTAGTTGGGGCATATTTCAGGTCGCATACGCTCCGTATACCGCATTGCTCGAGTTTGATCTTTAGGCGTCGACCCACCCCCCATACTTCACCAATCTCAATATCGGCCATTAAGGCATCGGCCTCCAGGCGATTGCAATGCGACCAACTAAATACGCCTTGATAGCGCAAGCGTTTCTTGGCAATGTGGTTTGCTAATTTAGCTAAGGTCTTGCTCTGCCCAATCCCAACGCAGGTTGGTAGTCCTAGGTACTGCTTAATGCGCTTACGTATTTGGTGGGCATGGGCTACCAAGTCATTTGGGATACCAGTTAGATCTAAAAAGCATTCATCGATGGAGTAGATTTCTTGGTGAGGTGCAAACTCCCCTAACAAAGCCATCAGGCGAGCGCTCATATCGCCATAGAGGGTGTAGTTGGAGCTGAGCCAAATGAGGCCGTGTGAGCGAATCAGATGTTTGGCTTCAAAGAAGGGGGCTCCCATCCGAATGCCGAGTGCGCGTGCTTCTTGGCTGCGGGCAACGATGCAGCCATCATTATTGGATAACACCACAACGGGTTTGCCTTCGAGACGAGGGTTAAAGACCCGCTCACACGAGACATAAAAATTATTGCCATCCACCAGAGCAAAGACAGGGCGCATGAATAACTACACCTTATGGATCACGTGCGCGACCACCCCCCAAATTTGTAGCTCTTGCCCCTGACGAATCTCAATCGCGGGGTAATCGGGGTTATCAGCACAGAGCAAAATCTTGCCGCGTTGTTGATGTAAGCGTTTCACGGTGAGCTCCCCATCGAGCGCGGCAATCACGACGCGACCGTGACTGGGTTCAAGCGAGCGATCCACCACCAATAAGTCCCCATCATGAATCCCCGCCCCAATCATTGAGTTGCCTTTCACTCGCAAGAAGAAGGTAGCCTCCGGATGCAAGACCAAGTGTTCGTTGAGATCAAGGCGCTTGTCGTAATGATCAGCGGCGGGTGATGGAAACCCGGCAGGTGCGCGCCCAGCAATCAGGGGTCGATAGCAAGATCCACGCCGGATGGGGGCGAAGCACGAAGATAGCAGAGGGTTTAAATCAGGGGATTTCATATACTGTATATTTATACAGTATATAGTAATTTTGTTAGTTCAGAAACGGGCCATACCTTACGTTTTATTGGCCTGCTCATCTAAGCTACGCAAGAAGGCCATCCGCTCCGCAATCTTAATTTCAAGACCACGCTCAACCGGCTCATACCAGCGCGGCTCTGCCATCCCTTCGGGTAAATATGATTCTCCTGCAGCGTAGGCATGGGGTTCATCATGCGCATAGCGATAGGCATGACCATGCCCGAGGTCTTTCATGAGTTGGGTTGGGGCATTACGCAAATGCACCGGCACTTCACGACTGCGATCGGTGGCAACAAAAGCGCGAGCCGCATTAAATGCGTGATAGCTCGCATTACTCTTGGGCGCCACTGCTAGATAAACCACAGCTTGCCCTAAGGCTAGCTCGCCCTCGGGCGATCCCAAACGTTCATAAGTCTGCGCAGCATCATTGGCAAGTTGCATCGCCCGTGGATCGGCTAGACCAATGTCTTCCCACGCCATCCGAATAATCCGACGTGCGAGGTAACGCGGATCAGCACCGCCATCGAGCATGCGGCATAACCAATAGAGTGCAGCATCGGGGTGTGAGCCGCGCACCGATTTATGCAAGGCTGAGATCTGGTCATAAAACTGATCACCACCTTTATCAAAGCGTCGTGCATTGAGATTGAGGGTGTTCTCAATCAGAGTCCGATCCACAGAAGTAATACCTTGAGTGCGGACGGTTTGTTGCAATTGCTCGACCAAGTTCATTAAGCGCCGTGCATCTCCATCGGCATAGGCCACGATGGTTGTTCTCGCATCGTCACTAAGCGTAACGCTTGGCAAAGCATGGTCGCAGGCACGCACTAAGAGTTGTCTTAACTCATCCCCAGTGAGCGATTTGAGAACATAGACCTGAGCGCGCGAGAGAAGGGCAGCATTGACCTCAAAGGAAGGATTTTCGGTAGTTGCGCCAATCACGGTGAAGAGACCCGATTCCATATGCGGTAGCAACGCATCTTGCTGACTCTTATTAAACCGATGGATCTCATCAACAAATAAAATTGTTTGTCGACCAAACTGAGCCATGTCATGGTGCGCCTGTTCAATCGCTTCTCGGATTTCTTTAACACCTGCTAAGACAGCGGAGATCGCGATGAAGGAGTGATGAAAGGCTTGCGCGGATAATCGAGCAATCGTAGTTTTACCGACTCCAGGCGGCCCCCACAAAATCATCGAATGCGGTTGACCACTTTCAAAGGCTAAGCGTAATGGTTTACCGGGCCCCAATAAGTGCGCTTGACCAATCACTTCATCGATGGTCTTGGGGCGCAAGGCCTCAGCCAATGGCGCAATCGGTTTGGAGTCAAATAGGCTAGGCATGGCCTTGATATTCTCACACTTTTAAGGAAGCCCCTGGCGTCATGGCCATGACACAAACTTCGTTAAAATCCTCGCCATGAGTGAAAACAAAGAATTTGTGTTCGAGAAAAAATTGCGCCCCTTGCCGCGCTGGATCTTTATGTCCCGCTGGTTGCAGGCCCCGCTTTATATTGGTCTCATCATTGCCCAAGGCGTCTACGTTTGGCAGTTCTGGTTAGAGTTGATTCATCTCATCACGATGATGGGTGCCAATGAGATGACCGAGACCGCACTGATGCTAATCGTCTTGGGACTGATTGATGTCGTGATGATCTCCAATCTCTTGGTGATGGTGATCGTGGGCGGTTGGGAGACCTTTGTGTCGCGTCTTGATTTGCAAGATCACCCCGATCAGCCCGAGTGGCTCTCACATGTCAATGCTGGGGTATTAAAGGTCAAGCTGGCTACCGCGATTATTGGGATCTCTTCGATTCATTTGCTAAAGACATTTATCAATGCCGCATCCTATGATGAGAAGACCTTGCTCTGGCAGACCCTAATTCATGTGACGTTTGTGTTGTCGGCATTAGCAATTGCGTATACCGAGAAAATTATTTCTGCTGCCCACCAGAAGCACTAGCATCAGAAAAACTCGATTAGTAATTACGAATCAAGCTAGCTAGACCCGCCCAGATCAAGCACACTGAAGCCACCACTGTTAAGTGAGTGCGCATGCGTAAGAACGCATTGGCCATTTGAGTGTTCTCAAAATAGTACGCGTAAGTGCGTTGATCAATCGCACGTTGTACGATCAAAGTGGCTGCGAGTAAGAGTAGTGCCAATGGTATAAAGATATGAATCGCCAACCACGCAATCAGTGCTGGCATGATGCCCCAAATCCAAACGCTATGATCAAGCCAGCGATTTTGGGTTGACTCGCCGATGGTCTTAAAGCAAGCGCCCCAGTGCAAGGCGCCCAAAAACGAGACGATCACTGCACCATAGGCAACCAATGACTCAAGAGCGATGAGGTCGTTGGGGCTATCCGCTAACTGGACCATGAACGCCAGCCCAATAAATGGGATGAGCCCCGCGTAACCGAGGATCCGCACAATCGTTGGCAACTCACTTTTTGTCGTAGACATACACTCCGCGTCCAGTCTTGCGTCCTAGATGACCCTTGGCAACTAAATCAATCAGTAAGGGTGATGGACGATATTTATCGTCCTTAAATTCTTGGTGATACACCTCCATGATTGCAAGGCAAGTATCAAGACCAATCAGGTCGGCCAATGCTAAGGGGCCAATGGGGTGGTTGCAACCAAGTTTCATACCGGTATCAATGTCTTCGGGGCTAGCAATTCCTTCATGTAAGACAAAGAAGGCTTCATTAATCATTGGCAAAAGGATGCGATTGACGACAAAGCCAGGTGAGCTTTGTACAGTGATAGGCTCTTTGCCCATACGAGCGGCCATCGCCAGGACTGCCTTTAGGGTCTCAGGACTGGTTTGCTTACCCATGATGACCTCGATGAGAGCCATGAGGGGTGGAGGATTGAAAAAATGAATCCCAATAAAACGCTCGGGCCTTGAGTTGAGTGAACCCAGATGCGTAATCGAGATGGACGAGGTATTGCTCGCAATAATCGTATCTTGACTAACCACCCGATCCACTTGCTGCAAGATCGATTCTTTAATGGTTTGGTTCTCAGTAGCTGCTTCAATCACCAAAGAAACTGATGCAAGCTCAGCGTATTGCGTAGTAGTTTTAATCCGCGCCAAGGTTTGAGACTTTTGCTCAGCACTGATGACCTCTTTTTTGATGAGGCGATCAAGGCTATTATTTAGTGCTGCTAAGCCTTTCTCGAGTGCTGCATCGCTAACATCCAGTAATACAACATCGTATCCAGCACTTGCGGCCACTTGCGCAATCCCATTGCCCATCGTGCCAGCGCCAATGATTCCAATCGAAGTGATGGTCATTTTGTTTGATTCCTGCGTTGATATTGAGTTGCACCAAACAACTGTTCCTTTTCCTTTGGATCCATCTCGGGCTTACGCAGATTTGTTAGTACTTCAACACCGCGTTGCACTGCTGGTCTTGCACTAATCATTTCAAACCAGCGTTTGAAGTTTGGGTAGTCCTTGAGATCCATCCCTTGTTTATCCCAACGTCGTGTCCATGGATAGATTGCAATATCAGCAATCGTGTATTCATTACCAACGATGAACTGATGTTTCTTTAGGCGTTCATCCAACACACCATATAAGCGTTTTGCTTCATTGGTATAGCGCTCAATCGCGTAATCAATTTTTTGAGGTGCGTATAAGCGGAAATGATGATTCTGACCCAGCATCGGTCCTAAGCCACCCATCTGAAACATGAGCCATTCCATGGTCTCGTATTTACCCCGAATCGATTTCGGTAGGAAGCGCCCCGTTTTATTAGCGAGATAGAGCAAGATGGCGCCAGATTCAAATAGATGAATCGGTTTGCCATCAGGTCCATTGGGGTCTACAATCGCTGGGATCCTATTGTTAGGACTGATTTTCAGAAAAGCGGGCTTAAATTGATCCCCCTTACCAATATCAATCGGAATGGCACGCCAATCGCGATCTAAGCGATAGCCGCATTCTTCCATCATTATATGGATCTTATGGCCATTGGGAGTGGCCCAGCTATATACATCGATCATGGATTTTTTCATCATGGTTCTCTTGTCGGTATTGATTAGGGTACTAAGGCTTGTAAACGAAGCAGTGCGGTTTTCAGTGTTGACTCTTGTTTGGCAAAACAAAAACGGATGACACCCGATTCCGTTTGATTGGCATAGAAGGCCGAGTTTGGAATGGCTGCAACGCCCAACTCCGTGGTTAACCAACGACAGAACTCTGCCTCTGGAAGACTGGCCTCTTTGCGTGGCAGAGCGGTGTAATCAACGCATTGAAAATAACTACCTGCACACGGTAATAACTTCAGTGTGGTGCTGGCAAGCCCCGCCCGGAAATAATCGCGCTTGGCTTGATAAAACGCAGGAAGTGCAAGATAAGGTTCGGGGTTTTTCATATATTGAGCAATGGCGTATTGCATGGGTGTATTCACTGAGAACACATTAAATTGGTGTACCTTGCGATATTCATGCATGAGTGCAGCGGGGGCAGCAATGAAGGCCAGTTTCCAGCCCGTGACATGAAAGGTCTTGCCAAAACTAGAAACCAAGAAGCTGCGCTCTGCGAGTGCCGCATGGCGCGCGATACTCTCGTGAGGTTTGCCATCAAACACCATGTGTTCATAGACCTCATCGCTAAGGATCAAGATCGAGGTATCTTTGACCAAGCTATATAAGCGTTCCAAATCGGCGGCTTCCCAAATGCTGGCCGTAGGATTATGTGGCGTATTGGTAATAATTAAACGGGTCTTTGAAGTAATGGCATTCGCTAGTGCTTCCCATGGCAAGGCATAGGCATCGACGAGTCCATTGTGATCGCGCACAATCTCCATCGCCACAGGAACCGCTTTGCCGCCAGCCAATTGAATGGCTGGTAAGTAACTATCAAAGGCGGGTTCAATCACAATCACTTCATCATTGGGGCCAACGCAAGCGGCAATTGCAGTAAAGATTGCTTGGGTTGCCCCAGCGGTCACCGTAATTTCAGAGTACGGATCGTAGTGATGGCCATACAAGCTTGCAATCTTCTGCGTAAGTGCCTCACGCAGTTCAAGAATGCCTGGCATGGGGGCATATTGGTTATGACCCAAACGCATGGCGTGGTTGACGGCATCGAGTAGGGCCGGATCGCAAGGAAAGTCCGGAAATCCTTGCCCTAAGTTGATGGCTTGGTGCTCAGCGGCCAAAGCCGACATGGTGGTGAAAATCGTGGTGCCAACTTGCGGTAGTTTGGAGGTAAACCAGCCCTCGGGCGCAAGACTGTCGCTAGAATGTGGAGTTTGGAGAAGCGGTGATGGCATAACTAAATTGTGCCACGCTAACTCTAAGTACTTAGGATCATTCATAAATTGCGGTTCTCTTTGCCCTTTACCCGTTGGTTACCCGAATATCAGAAGCCGGGAGTGGTGCGTGCGGATCTTCTTGCTGGATTAACGGGTGCCATCGTGGTGTTGCCTCAAGGGATTGCATTTGCTCTATTAGCAGGCATGCCCCCGCACTATGGTTTGTATGCTGCGATGGCCCCATGCATCATTGCCGCACTCTTTGGATCAAGCCGCTTAATGGTGACCGGACCGGCCAATGCAATTTCGCTAACCACCATGGCATTGATTGCGCCGCTCGCGATTCCAGAGAGCGAGCATTACGTAGTGCTGGTACTCACGCTTAGTTTTCTAATTGGCGTAATTCAGATTGCATTGGGTTTGGGTGGGGCAGGAAAGTGGGTTGAGAAAGTGCCGCATTCGGTAATCGTGGGCTTTACTGCTGGCGCTGCTGTACTCATTATCAATAGTCAGGTCGGAACCTTATTGGGTATTGAGATCGCGCGTGGCACGAGTGTCGTTGACACTATCGTGCAAACCATCATTGCGATTCATCAAGGCCAGTGGCGACCACAGGTATTGGCTCTAGTACTGATTACTTTGGTGACCATGCGTTTGTGGAAACCGCTCAATCGTTGGATCCCCGCGATGCTGATTGCGGTGATTACGGGTAGTGTTGCCCTGCTGGTTCTGGAACAGTACTTCACCGAATTTTCTGGGATCCGCAAGGTGAGCGCGATTCCTGGGGCATTGCCACCACTCTCGTATCCAGCCCTCACGTTAGAGCATCTGCAACTCCTATTTGGGCCCGTCTTAGTAATGACTCTGTTGGCATCGACCGAGGCAATGGCAATTGCACGTGCTCTAGCCCTGAAACGCAATGACTCGTTTGATGCAAACCAGGAGTTTATTGGTCAGGGGCTTGCAAATGTGGGCGGATCCTTCTTCTCTGCCTATCCTTCGAGCGGCTCTTTTAATCGCTCTGGCGTAAACCTAGCAGCTAATGCGCAAACGCCGCTGGCCGCGATTTGTGCCGCGGTCTTCTTATTAGTGATCTTGATCTTTGTTTCGCCTTTGGCAGAACATCTACCGTATGCCGTAATTGCTGCCCTACTCTTGGCGGTGGCTTGGAACCTGATTGATCTTAGGCAGATTCGCCATGAATTTCGCTCGGGGGCACAAGAATGGATTCCGATGGTCATTACTGGCGTTGGTACCGTAACCATCTCTTTGGAATGGGCCGTTCTGGCTGGTATTTGCAGCGCCGCGATTGCCAAGCGGATTAGCGCGTCTGCAAAATAATTGAAGGTGACTAGAATAGGGTACTAAGCACTATTAAACGAGCCATCATTTATGTTAATTGTTTTATCGCCCGCCAAATCTCTCGATTACGAATCACCGCTGAAAGTTAAAAAACACACCCTGCCTGATTTTGTGGGGGAGTCCGCCAAGCTGATAGCGGATCTCAAAAAACTTTCTCCCCAGCAAGTTGGAAAACTAATGGGAATCTCAGACCCATTAGCAGCACTGAATGTGGGACGTTATCGCGATTGGTCCAAAACATTCACGACCGAGAACAGTCGGCCAGCACTTCTCGCTTTTAATGGGGATGTGTACGAGGGCTTTGATGCAAAATCCTTGGATGCGAAGGCCCTAGACTTTGCGCAAGAGCATGTGCGGATTTTGTCTGGTCTGTACGGTGTGTTACGACCCTTGGACTTAATGCAACCCTATCGCCTGGAAATGGGTACTGCTTTGAAAAATGCCCGTGGTAAAGATTTGTATGCCTTTTGGGGTGATCGCATTACTAAAGCCCTTGAGAAAACACTGTCTCAACAGAAAAAACCATTCTTACTGAACTTAGCATCGGAAGAATATTTCAAAGTATTGCAAGCCGATGCTTTGGGGTGTCCAGTGATTTCACCGGTTTTTCAGGATGAGAAGGATGGCAAGTACAAAATCATCTCTTTTTATGCCAAGCGAGCACGAGGACTCATGGCGCGCTTTGTGGTGGAGAATCGCATTACCGATCCTGCAGAGCTCAAGCACTTCAAATCTGAAGGCTATCGCTACAGTGCTGCCGAATCGAAGCCGGATAAACCCGTATTTCGTCGTGCGGAACAAGCGAAGTAAATTCTGAAGTAAATTCATTTAGCAGGAGTGATCATTCAATGGCGGTTCATCGTTCCAAAACATCTCAACGGACCTCGCCCGAGACCGAGCGCTTAGTAGCCGATTCCATCTCGTTGGCGGCATCGGGTAGTCAGGTTGAAGATCGATTTTGGGAAGAGCGGTTACGAACCCGTCTTCTCAAGCTTTTGAAGAGTCATCATCAATCGGTGATTGATGCGGCGCTTGATCAAACCTTTCGGATCAATACGGTTGCCTTTGAGGTGTTAGCCGATACCGCCGAGACCTTGGCCGAGTCCATGAGTTTTGAGCATGAGGGTACGCATTGGGATGCATTATTGATTGCCATGCCCATTGTGGCTCATACTCGTTATCAAATTCCTTCAGGACCCTTGCCCGTTTCCTTAATTGAAGCATCGGCGGGCGCATTACAACGAGCCGTAGCTGCCGAGGGCACGCAATTTGCCATCGTGCCCTGGCTCTATAGCATTGATCAGATGCCCCATTCGCATACCCAAACTCGTACCTTACTTGAAACCCTAGCGAATGCCGCCGTATCCGGTGGCGAAATGAAACTCGAGCTGCGTGATATGTCAGAGACCATTGCTGTTCTGGCCGATCCGCGCTTCATTCTGGCGGTCATTATTGCGCCACATCAGCAACCGATCTTTCGGTGGCAAATGGATGGTCCACAACGCCAAGAGCGCGGCGTGGCTTTAGCAGAATGGCAAAGCGCCATGTACGATCCCTTATGTCAGCTCTTGCCCGGTTGTGAGTTTGAGCTCCTCTTGCCGGAGGCGTATTTCACGAACTGCCGCTTAGCAGATAAGCATGTGCGACCCTTGAGTATTCGTGCGGCAGTCAATTTCCTTGAATCTACCTTGGGCGTGCTACCTGCTGGCTTGTCATGTGTGGTTGGAGCCTTTGGTGAAGAGCAGGCTGATGAATACCGGATCTCATTTAGCCTCAAAGGTTCTTCAGAGATTATCTATGGGGTAATTTGGCCCCTATACGATCGTGAGAGTGTGGCAAGTGATGCACTCAATGATGTCTCGGACGAGGAAAGTCCGATAAAACGGATCTGCGATGCTTTGCATGACGCTGGTGTGGAAGACGTATTTCGACACGCCGTCTTATTTACACCCGAGTTATGTGATGATTGTGGAGTGCCGCTATTTCCCGATCGGCAGGGTGAGGTGGTTCACGCCGAGATGCCCGAAGATAGTCCTTCGCAGCAACCCTTATTTCATTGATAGGTATTGAATCAATTACTTCTCGAAGGCGAGAAGGTGGGCCTCTCGACCCTCTTTCATCGCCACGGTCTTGCACTCGTCTGCCAACCGAATTCCCGATTTGATATTAAATAGCATTGCTTTAGGACCAATCACCACTAAATCAAGACCACTGTCGTAGTTCTTAAATCGCATGCTACCTGGCAAGGACTGCTCTTTCTGCATAGCATAGGACTTAGAGCGCCATTGAACTTCCAGCTTCTCAACTGGACCGCTTGTAATGAAGCGTTCATTGTTACTACAGGTCCAGACATGGGGCACAGTCAAAGCACTTTCTTGCGCACGAACTTCATGCGCAACACCAAGCGCCATACTCACGAGCAGTGCTGCAAGTAATGAGCTTGGTAATTTACGCATGCTATCTCCAAGAGTGAACTTCTTCAATAAATCAATCTTAACCCAAAAGATGCTTGACGCCTGCTTGTTCCTCGAGCAACTCATTTAAGGTTGCGGTCATGCGCTCGCGGGAGAACGCATCAATTTCTAAGCCCTTAACGAGGGTGTATTCACCGTTGGTGCAGGTCACGGGGAAGCCATAAATGATCTCAGCGGGGATCTCATAATCACCAGCGGAGGGAATGCCCATCGTGACCCATTTACCATTGGTACCCAAGACCCAATCGCGCACATGATCAATCGCCGCATTCGCTGCAGAGGCGGCTGACGATAAGCCACGCGCTTCAATAATGGCAGCACCGCGCTTACCCACCGTTGGAATAAAGACATCTTTGTTCCAAGCAGGATCATTAATTAGATCTTTAACCGACTGACCATTGACCGTTGCAAAGCGATAGTCGGGGTACATGGTTGGGCTGTGATTGCCCCACACAATGAGCTTCTCAATATCTGCTACTGCCTTGTTGGTCTTGCTTGCCAATTGGGAGAGGGCGCGGTTGTGATCAAGGCGCAACATGGCAGTGAAGTTCTTGGCCGGTAGGCTAGGTGCAGACTTCATCGCAATGTAGGCATTGGTATTGGCAGGGTTGCCAACCACCAATACCTTGACGGTACGCTTGGCCACTTGATCGAGTGCTTTGCCTTGTGCTGTAAAAATTTGCGCGTTAGCGGAGAGCAAATCTTTGCGCTCCATACCTGGGCCACGTGGACGAGCGCCAACGAGCAGGGCTACATCAATGTCTTTAAAGGCGGTCATTGGATCGCTATGCGCACTCATTCCGGCTAATAGTGGGAATGCGCAGTCTTCCAGTTCCATCATGACCCCTTTGAGGGCCTTTTGTGCCTTTTCATCCGGGATTTCGAGTAACTGCAAAATGACGGGCTGATCTTTGCCCAACATATCGCCATTGGCAATACGAAACAGTAGGGAATAACCAATTTGACCTGCTGCACCAGTGACAGCGACACGCATAGGGGCTTTTGCCATTACAAACTCCGGATAAAGGGTTAATGATGAACTTGCTTACAAACCACTAGTTTACATTTACACTAGAGCCAAGTCTTTTATAAGATAAAAGAATCACGATTAGTCACGATGCGATCCATAGAGCAATCTGCCAACTTTAGCCCTCTGTATCAACAGATTAAAGAGCTCTTATTGAAGAGCTTACAAGCCGGTGAATGGCAACCTGGACAACCAATCCCCAGTGAAATGGACCTCGCCGAGCGCTACAAGGTCAGTCAAGGAACCGTGCGCAAGGCCATCGACGCGCTTGCAGCCGAGAATGTGGTGGTGCGACATCAGGGGAAGGGTACTTTTGTCGCCAGTCATCGCGAAGATGCCGTGCAATTTCGGTTTTTGCGTCTCGTTCCAGATGATGGCAAAGAGCTGATTCTAAAGAGTAGTTTTCTGAGCTGCGCGTCACGCCAGGCCGACGCACATATCGCTTCGCTTTTGGAGCTCAGGCCAAGCGACTCAGTGATCGAAGTCAAACGAATTCAGCGCTTTGGTGGGCAACCAACCGTATTTGAGACCATTTACCTTTTGCCAAAGCGTTTTGAGGGAATCAGCCTTGAGCGCTTGAGTACTTGGCATGGACCCTTATACGGCTTTTATGAAAGCGAATTCAATACTCATATGGTCTGGGCCGAGGAGCAAATCAAGGCTGTGAATGCGAGTGCCGAGTTAGCCAAATATCTCAATCTTGACCCTGGTGCTGCGCTTTTATCGGTTGAACGCCGCAGCTTCACGTACGGCAATAAGCCGGTTGAGGTCCGTATGGCGTATTACGAGACCACGAAGTTGCACTATGTGAACGAATTAAGCTAACCCATTAAGGATAAACACCTAAAGATAAATTAATAAAACTGCTTAAAATCAACAAGTTAGACCGGTTGATGTAAAAAAGTGTCCACTAAGTCTGACGTTTCTAATAGAATATGTTGCAATACAACAATTTAACAATTTGGCCCTTCATTACTCAGGATTACAACCAGCTATGAGTGACTCACACCAGGACTCAAATCCAGCCCAGCAGCGGCCAGTGTTCCGGAACATCGGGATTGCGCAACTTGCTCAATATCGACTTCCTTGGCCCGGTAAAGTTTCTATCCTCCACCGTATTTCTGGCGCCGCCTTATTTCTGTTTCTTCCCTTTATTCTCTTTTTGTTTGATAAAAGCCTAGCGTCTGAGGTCAGCTTTGCTTACTTCTCGAACTTGCTGGGTAACCCGCTCGTCAAATTAATTTGCCTGGGCTTAATTTGGGGCTATTTGCACCATTTCTGCGCCGGAATTCGTTATCTATTTCTTGATCTCGAGATCGGTGTGGACAAGGCTGCTGCAAATCGTTCAGCAGTATCGGTGATGGTGATTAGTCTCACGTTGACTGCGATTTTGGGTCTGCGTTTATTTGGTCTCTTCTAGGTCACGCGCTATGTCAAAAAATAATATTGGTCCTAAGCGTCTGGTGGTTGGCGCCCATTATGGGCTTAAAGAATGGATTATTCAGCGCGTCACCGCGATTGTGATGGTCGCATTCACCATTGTTCTATTGATTGTTTATCTTCTGAATGGCAATCCCAGCTATGACGGTTGGGCAGGATTGTTTGCCAACCCTTTGATGAAGGTGCTGACCCTTCTCGCATTGCTAAGCCTTTTCTATCACGCCTGGATTGGTGTGCGTGATATTTGGATGGATTACGTCAAGCCCGTTGGCATTCGCTTGGGTTTACAAGTTATTACCGTTTTATGGCTCGTCGGCTGTGCTGCGTATGCCATTCAGATCTTATGGAAAGTCTAAGAAATGACAGCCATTAAAAAATCACTTCCCCGCAGGCGTTTTGATGCTGTGATCGTGGGGGCCGGCGGCTCTGGGATGCGTGCAGCCTTGCAGCTCTCAGAAGCAGGACTTAGCGTTGCAGTCTTATCAAAAGTATTCCCAACCCGCTCGCATACCGTTGCTGCGCAGGGTGGCATTGGCGCATCGCTTGGCAATATGAGCGAGGATAACTGGCACTATCACTTCTACGATACGGTGAAGGGTTCTGATTGGTTGGGTGACCAAGACGCGATTGAGTTCATGTGCCGCGAGGCACCCAAGGTGGTCTATGAGCTTGAGCATTTCGGTATGCCGTTTGATCGCAATGCCGATGGCACGATTTACCAACGCCCCTTTGGTGGCCACACCGCAAACTATGGCGAGAAGCCAGTGCAACGCGCTTGTGCAGCAGCTGACCGCACCGGACATGCCATGTTGCATACTTTGTATCAACGCAACGTCAGAGCAAAGACCCATTTCTTTGTTGAGTGGCTTGCGCTTGATTTAATTCGGGACGCAGAGGGTGATGTAGTTGGTGTTACCGCACTAGAAATGGAAACGGGCGAGGTTTATATCCTCGAAGCCAAGATTACCTTGATGGCTACAGGTGGAGCAGGCCGCATTTGGGCCGCCTCAACCAACGCATACATCAATACCGGTGACGGTATGGGTATGGCGGCACGTGCCGGCTTGCCTCTAGAGGATATGGAGTTCTGGCAGTTCCATCCAACCGGTGTGGCAGGCGCAGGTGTTTTGCTGACCGAGGGCTGTCGTGGTGAAGGCGGGATTCTGCGTAACAAAAATGGTGAGCGTTTTATGGAACGCTATGCACCCACACTGAAAGATTTGGCCCCACGTGATTTTGTATCACGTTCGATGGATCAAGAAATCAAAGAAGGCCGCGGTTGTGGTCCAGATGGTGATTACGTGGTGTTGGATCTCACGCACATTGGTGCAGAGACCATCATGAAGCGCTTACCATCGGTCTACGAAATTGGTATGAACTTTGCGAACGTGGATGTGACCAAAGAACCCATTCCTGTGGTGCCAACGATTCATTATCAGATGGGCGGTATTCCCACGAATATTCATGGTCAAGTGGTGGTTCCCAAGAATGGCAATCCCAACACGATTGTGAACGGTCTCTACGCGATTGGTGAGTGCTCGTGTGTATCAGTACACGGCGCAAATCGTCTGGGTACCAACTCGCTCTTAGATCTACTGGTCTTTGGTCGCGCCGCAGGTAATCATGTCGTGCAGGCCAATCTGAAAGCGCGTGAACACAAACCATTGCCTGCAGACGCAGGTGAGTTCACGCTTGAGCGCATTGCTAAGCTTGATAACAGCAGTTCGGGTGAATATGCGCAAGATCTTGCGAACGATATTCGTAAGACTATGCAAACCTACGCCGGCGTGTTCCGCAATCAAGAGTTGCTCGATGAGGGTGTGCGCAAGATGGCAGAGCTCACTGAGCGTGCCAAACACCTGTGGGTGAAAGATAAATCAAAGATCTTCAATACTGCGCGGATTGAGGCGCTAGAAATTGATAACTTAATTCAGACGGCAAACTCCACGATGATCTCGGCAGCCGCTCGCAAGGAGAGTCGTGGTGCTCATGCCCATGATGACTTCCCTAAACGGGATGATGCCAACTGGATGAAACATACCCTGTGGTACGAAGGCAATCAATTGGATTACAAGCCGGTGCAACTTAAACCCCTGACGGTGGAATCAGTTCCACCTAAAGAGCGTACGTTCTAATACTTGGATAAAGACTATGAGTGATACCCGTATCTTTGAAATTTATCGCTACGATCCAGATGTTGATAAAGCTCCTCGGATGCAACGCTATGAGTTAGAGCTCAAGGGTGAGCGCATGCTCTTAGATGCCTTGATCTCGCTGAAGAAACAAGATGAAAGTATTTCCTATCGTCGTTCCTGCCGTGAGGGCGTGTGTGGCTCTGATGCGATGAACATCAATGGTAAGAATGGCCTTGCATGTCTGACCAATATGCGTTCCTTACCGCAGAAGATTACTCTGCGTCCATTACCAGGACTACCGGTGGTTCGCGATCTGATCGTCGACATGACTTTGTTCTTTAAGCAATACCTCTCGATCAAGCCTTACTTGATTAACGACATGCCGCCACCCGAGAAAGAGCGTTTGCAAAGTCCAGCAGAGCGTGAGGAGCTCGATGGTTTGTATGAGTGTATTCTGTGTGCGTCGTGCTCAACCTCATGCCCATCGTTTTGGTGGAATCCCGATAAGTTTGTTGGTCCGGCAGGCCTGCTTCAAGCCTATCGATTTATTGCCGATAGCCGTGATCAAGCAACCGCTGAGCGCTTAGATAATTTGGAAGATCCGTATCGCTTGTTCCGTTGCCATACCATCATGAACTGCGTTGATGTTTGTCCAAAGCATCTCAACCCAACTAAAGCGATTGGCAAGATTAAAGAATTGATGGTGCGTCGGGCGGTATGAGCCTTGACGCCAAGCAGATTTATCAGCTTCGCAGTGCAGCGCGACGCGGATTGTTGGAAAACGATTTAATTCTGGAGCGTTTCTTTCATCGATACGCTCATGAACTAAATGATGAGCAGGGCAGGGCGTTATCCACGCTCTTGGAATTGGATGACAATGATTTGCTGGATTTGTTGTTGGCTCGCAAAGAGTTAAATCCAGCGATGGATTCTGAGCCTGCTCGAGCGGTATTGGGTATGTTGCGTCAACGATAATTGAGTTGCATTGACAGATTGGAAATAAACCATGATTGAATCGAACATCAAAGCCAAACTTTCTTTCTCAGACGGTACGCCCGACATCGAGCTGCCAATCTATAAGGGTACCCAAGGTCCCGATGTGATTGATATTCGTAAGCTCTACGGTCAAACTGGAAAGTTCACTTACGACCCTGGTTTTTTATCGACCGCCTCATGTAGTTCAAAGATCACCTTCATTGATGGGGATAAAGGCGAATTACTCTATCGCGGTTATCCGATTGAAGATCTAGCCAAGAATTGTGACTTCCTAGAAGTTTGCCAACTCTTGATTAATGGTGAGTTACCGAATCAGAAGCAAAATCGTGAGTTTCAGGACATGGTGATGCATCACACCATGGTGCACGAGCAAATGCAGTTCTTCTTGCGGGGATTCCGGCGCGATGCGCATCCGATGGCCGTATTAACTAGCTTGGTCGGTGCCATGGCGGCCTTCTACCATGATGAGATTGATTATGGTGATGCGAAGGCGCGGGAGATTGCTCAAATTCGCTTGATTGCCAAGATGCCAACCTTGGTGGCCATGTCGTATAAGTACTCGATTGGCCAGCCGTTCATGTACCCAGATAACAGCCTGTCGTACACGGCAAATTTCATGCGCATGATGTTTGCAACGCCATGCGAGCCTTATAAAGTCAATCCGGTCTTAGTTCGTGCGCTCGATCGCATCTTCATCTTGCACGCCGATCATGAGCAAAATGCATCGACCTCCACCGTTCGCTTGGCTGGATCCTCAGGGACTAATCCATTTGCCGCCATCTCTGCCGGTATTGCATGCCTTTGGGGCCCAGCCCACGGCGGTGCTAATGAAGCTTGCCTTGAAATGTTGAATGATATTCAAGCAAGTGGTGGTGTCGAGAAAATTGGTGAGTTTATTGCCCAAGTGAAAGATAAAAACTCCAATGTTCGCTTGATGGGCTTTGGCCATCGCGTCTACAAGAACTTTGATCCGCGCGCTAAGCTCATGCGTGAGACCTGTCATGAGGTTCTCAAAGAGCTTGGATTGGAGAACGATCCGCTCTTTAAGCTCGCGATGACCCTTGAGAAGATTGCGCTTGAGGACGATTACTTTGTAGGTCGCAAACTCTATCCAAACGTGGATTTCTACTCCGGCATCGTTCAACGAGCACTCGGCATCCCAACCGAGATGTTCACCTGCATCTTTGCGCTGGCCCGAACCGTTGGTTGGATTGCCCAGTGGGAAGAAATGATTACCGATCCTGAATACAAGATTGGTCGTCCACGTCAGTTGTTCATCGGCGCAACCCCACGAGCCGTACCTCCCATTTCTGGGCGAAAATAAGCGTTATATTGCTTCTTTTGCTTTAAAGGGAATTATGCGTACGCTTTATGACAAGTTGTGGGATGAACACGTCGTTCATTCGGAGGAAGATGGCACAGCAACCATCTATATCGATCGACAGTTACTTCATGAGGTGACCAGCCCGCAAGCTTTTGAGGGCCTAAGTCTCGCTGCACGCCCAGTCTGGCGTGTGTCAGCCAACCTCGCGGTCTCGGATCACAATGTCCCAACTACGGATCGTTCCGAAGGAATTGCCGATCCGGTATCGAAGTTGCAAGTGGATACCTTAGATCAAAATTGCGATCGCTTTGGTATTACCCAATACAAGATGAATGACCAACGGCAAGGCATCGTACACGTGATTGGCCCTGAGCAGGGCGCTACCTTGCCTGGGATGACCGTAGTGTGCGGGGATTCGCATACGAGCACGCATGGTGCATTTGGAGCATTGGCCTTTGGGATTGGTACATCCGAGGTTGAGCATGTGCTTGCAACCCAAACCTTGCTCATGAAAAAGAGCAAAAACATGTTGGTGCGGGTTGAGGGTCGCCTGCAACCAGGAAGCACTGCAAAAGACATTATCTTGGCTGTGATTGGCAAGATTGGTACCGCTGGTGGTACCGGTTACACCATTGAGTTTGCAGGTGAAGCCATTCGTCAGCTATCGATGGAAGGGCGCATGACCATTTGCAATATGGCCATTGAGGCCGGTGCTCGTGCTGGCCTCGTGGCGGTCGATGAAACTACCATTGAGTACATCCAAGGTCGCCCCTATGCCCCCAAAGGCGAGGCTTTACGCCAAGCCTTGCAATATTGGCGTACTTTGCATTCAGATCCTGGCGCCCATTTTGATCGCGTGGTTGAGTTGCGGGCTGAGGAGATCGCCCCCCAAGTCAGTTGGGGCACCTCCCCAGAAATGGTTCTGCCGATTGGTAGTCGCGTGCCTGATCCAGAGCGCGAGCGAGACCCTGTCAAGCGTCAAGCAATGGAGCGCGCCTTGCAATACATGGGGCTTGAACCCAATTTGCCGCTTGATACGATCTATGTCGATAAAGTATTCATTGGCTCATGCACTAATAGCCGTATTGAGGACTTGCGGGCTGCCGCAAAAGTAGTTGAGCGTTTAGGTAAGAAGGTAGCGGTCAATGTCAAGCAAGCCTTGGTCGTTCCCGGCTCTGGCTTGGTGAAAGCACAAGCAGAGCGCGAAGGTCTTGATCGCGTCTTTAGGGCCGCGGGCTTTGAGTGGCGCGAGCCTGGTTGCTCGATGTGTCTGGCAATGAATGCTGATCGTCTGGAACCTGAGGAGCGCTGTGCCTCAACCTCCAACCGTAATTTTGAGGGGCGTCAGGGGGCGGGTGGCCGAACCCATTTGGTGAGTCCTGCCATGGCAGCCGCAGCAGCAATTGAGGGGCATTTTGTGGATGTGCGCAAGATTGCCTGATCTTTTCTAGAATATGAATATGAACTCTTTGATGCGCTCTGGATTAATGTTTCTATCAGTGATCACGCTAGTGGCCTGCTCCAACACTTGGACAGGCGTTGGCAAGGATTTGCAGGAGATGGGCAAGAAAATGGATCCTCAGGCGAAGCCCGCTGAGACAGCACCTAATCCAGCAAGTACTCCAAGCACAAGTACCAATAACAAAGACGTTACAGTCACACCGGTCAAATAATCATGGATGCATTTACGGTTTACCAGGGACTAGTTGCCCCATTGGATCGCGAGAACGTCGATACCGACGCGATTATTCCTAAGCAGTTTCTGAAATCAATTAAGAAGACCGGTTTTGGTCAGAACCTTTTTGATGAGTGGCGCTATTTGGATCAGGGTGAGCCTGGTCAAGACTGTTCGAAGCGCCCCCTAAATCCTGACTTTGTCTTAAATCAACCGCGCTACCAAGGGGCTGGTATTTTGCTGGCTCGTAAGAACTTTGGTTGCGGAAGCTCCCGTGAGCATGCGCCATGGGCCTTAGCGCAATACGGATTTCGGGCCATTATTGCCCCAAGTTTTGCCGATATCTTCTTCAATAACTGCTTTAAGAATGGCCTCTTACCCGTCGTTTTATCGGAGCAAGAGGTCGATCATCTATTTAATGAGACCAAGGCCTTCTCAGGCTATCAGCTCACCATTGACCTTGAGAGCCAAGAAGTGATTGCCCCAGATGGGCGTCGCTATCGCTTTGAGGTCACTCCATTTCGGAAGTATTGTTTGCTCAACGGTCTAGACGATATTGGTCTGACCTTACGGCATGCCGATAAAATAAAAGCTTTTGAGGCAGAACGCATATTGCGCATGCCATGGCTTGCGACCCAGCTCCCGTAGACTGACGCATTCCTGGCGCTCAATGGGCTAGCGCCATTACATAAAGGTTCATCATGAAAATTGCTGTTCTCCCGGGCGATGGCATTGGTCCGGAAATTGTTGCGCAGGCCGTAAAAGTTCTAGAAGCGCTCAAGTTGCCTCTCGAGATGGAAACTGCTCCAGTTGGCGGGGCCGCCTATGACGTGGCGGGTCATCCCTTACCCCCAGCCACTCTGGATTTAGCCAAAGCAGCCGATGCCATCTTATTTGGAGCGGTGGGCGACTGGAAATACGACACTCTAGCGCGCGAGTTAAGACCCGAGCAAGCGATCTTGGGTTTGCGTAAGCATTTGAGCCTCTTTGCAAACTTCCGCCCAGCGATTTGCTACAAGGAGTTAACCGCCGCCTCGAGCCTAAAACCTGAAATTGTGGGCGGCCTCGATATCCTGATCGTACGCGAACTCAACGGCGATATCTATTTTGGTTCCCCCAAGGGTATTCGTAATGCTCCTGATGGCCTCTTTACTGGGGCGCGCGAAGGTTTTGACACCATGCGCTATAGCGAACCCGAGATTGAGCGTATTGCACATGTAGCATTTGCAGCGGCACGCAAGCGCAATCGCAAAGTGTGTAGTGTGGATAAATCGAATGTGCTAGAGACCTCTCAGTTATGGCGCGAGGTCATGACCCGCATTGCAAATGAATACAGCGATGTGGAGTTAAGTCATATGTATGTGGATAACGCTGCCATGCAATTAGTGCGAGCCCCAAAATCCTTCGACGTGATCGTGACCGGTAACTTGTTTGGAGATATTCTCTCCGATGAGGCTGCCATGCTCACGGGTTCGATTGGGATGTTGCCCTCAGCATCACTTGATAAGAACAATAAAGGCTTGTATGAGCCCAGTCATGGTTCAGCCCCTGACATTGCTGGAAAGAATATTGCCAATCCCTTGGCCACCATTTTGTCGGCAGCGATGATGTTGCGCTTTTCTCTCAACTTAGCAAATGAAGCGGAGCGGATTGAGAAGGCTGTGCAAACCGTTCTTGCCCAAGGTTATCGCACGGCCGATATTGATACAGCTGGAATGAAACGCGTATCCACCTCGAAGATGGGTGATGCCGTGGTTGCGGCTCTTCGTTAATAAATTCTTTAAAAGAACTTGAATATGGCATATACCCCTTTAATCAATCCTGTAGTTGGTATGGTTGGCTGGCGCGGCATGGTTGGCAGTGTGCTGATGCAACGCATGCAAGACGAGAACGACTTTACTCACATCGAACCTGTCTTCTTTAGCACTAGTAATGCCGGTGGTGAGGTGCCATTGATCAATGGCCAACGCGTTACTAAAAGTGAGACCCGTTTGCAAGATGCCAATGATGTAAAGGCCTTAGCTCGCTGCGATGTGATTTTGACCTGTCAGGGCGGTGATTACACCAAAGCGATTTACCCCCAACTACGCGCAGCGGGTTGGCAGGGGCATTGGATTGATGCAGCGAGTGCACTGCGGATGGAAAACGACGCGGTAATTGTGTTGGATCCCATCAATCGGCCGGTGATTAATAAGGCGCTGGACTCTGGCGGTAAGAACTGGATCGGTGGTAATTGCACGGTTAGCTTGATGATGCTGGCGATGGGCGGACTTCTCAAAAGCGGTCATGTGGAATGGATCAGTGCCATGACCTATCAAGCAGCATCTGGTGCTGGAGCTGCCAATATGCGCGAGTTACTCGAGCAAATGGGCACTTTGCATCATAGCGTTGCCAGCGAGCTCGCCAATCCAGCCTCATGGATCTTGGATATTGATCGCAAGGTAGCGCAGACCATTCGTTCGGCAGAGTTCCCCAAAACCAACTTTCGGAACACTGCATTAGCTGGGAGCCTGATTCCTTGGATTGATGTGCCGGTTGAACACGGTCAGACCAAAGAAGAATGGAAAGCAGGAGCCGAGTGCAACAAGATCATGGGCAATCCGCCATTTCGGTCACCAGGCAGCATTCCGATTGATGGCATTTGTGTGCGGGTTGGCGCGATGCGTTGCCACTCACAGGGCTTAACCGTCAAGTTAAAGAAAGATATTCCGCTCGCTGAGATCGAGAAGATGTTGGCGGCCGATAATCAGTGGGTGAAGGTGGTTCCCAATGAGCGAGAGATCACCGAGCGTGAGTTATCGCCAGCAGCAGTCAGTGGCACCATGACGATTCCAATTGGGCGCTTGCATAAATTAGCGATGGGCCCGGAGTATCTCGGTGCATTCACGGTCGGCGATCAGTTGCTATGGGGTGCTGCTGAACCTCTCCGCCGCATGCTACGCATTCTGCTTAATACCTAAGACAAGATCTAAGATGCCTTGGCGTTGCGTCCTGCAAACCCTTTTTAACTGGCTCGTACTGGCCATCGTGATCTTTTTCATGTGGCCAAGCGCGCAGGCAGTGACCTTGGGATCGCCTATTATCTTGTCCAAACCCAAGGAGCCATTGCGTGCGGAGATTCCAGTGCGAACCGGTATTGAGGATCGACCCTATCTCGAGTCGCTAGCGATTGATCCGGTTACCAAGGCTGACTATGAGCGCTTGGGGATCTCTACACGCGTTTTGGATTACAAGCCATCCATTACCCTCAAGCGCAATCAGCCCGAGCAATTTCTGATCATGGTGCAAACCGAGAACCCCATTGAAACTGGGAAGGATCCATTTGTTGACATCATTTTGGGGCTCAAATGGACAAACGGTGGTATTGCCAAGACCTATAGCTTGATGGTCGGCGACGTTAGCCAGGTCACGGTGCGACCGGGCCAAAGTTTGAGTGAGATCGCTTCGCAGATCAGACCGCAACTGGGTAGCGCCGATATGGACGAAGCCTTGCTTGCTTTATACAAGGCCAATCCCGATGCATTTATTGGGGGTAGTATCCATCGCCTAAAAGCTGGTGCACAACTCAATAAGCCCGATGCCACCTTGTTAGGTTCCATTACTCCCGCACAAGCCAAAGAATTTGCACAAGAGGCAAACCGCGCATGGCTTGAGCAGCAGGGTGGATCGGGTCAAAGCGCCACACCAAGTCGCGCGGCGAGTCAGGCCTCAAACCCAACACAGGGTGTTGGCGAGGATCGCTTGCGGATTGGCCCAGGTGCAGGTAGCGAGGCAGATACACGGCGTTATGTAGAGGAGATGGTTGCCCAAGAAAAGGCCTTGGCACAAAGTAAGGCGCGCGTAGCAGAGCTTGAGAAAAATATTGCTGACCTCCAAAAGCTTTTAGAGACTCGCAAAGAGGGTGTGAGCCAGAGTGATTCTGCTACACCGAAGTCAGGTATGGATCAATGGGGACCAGCCGTAGTAGGGG
>JACCDV010244429.1_pt1 | contig 38296 bp, 42 predicted proteins | sample 7446131 | NCBI WGS metagenome assembly JACCDV01 (sample SAMN15323448, study PRJNA562643) | freshwater metagenome | isolation source: river surface water | place: USA:Blue River Watershed | collected 2017-08-17
ACGCCACGAATCGCAGATTTGAAAGTGAACAGGAAAGTCAATGAAATCAACGATCTACCAACACCACCTCCGCGCCAGTGCTAGCTTTTCGTACCGTCACTTATTGCACTGAAAACGAGGAGACCCCTATCCGCTCTTTCTATGGATGCTGGTTTTGCGGCTGATTATCTAGAGTACTTTGCAGGCTTAGCCACCGAAATTAAAGGCGAAACCATACCGATGGGCGATGGCAACTTTAACTACACCATACAAGAACCATTGGGTGTTGTAGCTCGTATCGGCCGCGAGGAATGCTTCACAGAGCTATTGGAGTTCACTTACACGAAAAATGTAAATCTAAAAATTGGATGATGATTGACGCTCTTCTTGAGGGAATAAGACCGCATTAAAACCATCACAACAAACCCACTCTAATGACCATCGATGAACGATTTTAGAGAGATATTCACTCTATTATTCCAACTGAAAAAGGCAGAATTTAATTTTTAGTAAAAAGCTCAGACACCAAGGTCCGCAACCACCGATTGGCGGGATCTTTATGTTTGCGTTCGTGCCAAAACTGCTTTATGTCGTAACTGGGTACATCGAAGGGCAACTTAAAAGTTTTCAAATTAGGCAAATTACGGATGTAGCTCAACACATAGCTAGGCAAGGTGGTGATCAAATCTGTTTGCTGCACGATGGCTGGCACAACGGTAAAGTGTGGAACTCGCAATACAACCCGGCGAGTGATACCCAATGCTGATAAATGCCTTTCTAACATAGAGGTAGTTGATGTTTGAATAGCATGCCCGCTGAGACGGGAACCCGGGGGTTCAATCACAACATGCGATGCACTACAAAACTGCGTCAGCGACAAACCTTTTTTGATAGAAGGATGGTCTGACCGCACCAAACATATGTGGTTATCAGTAAACAACCGTTGTTGGTAAACACCCGTTTTTAAAGCAGGCAAAAAACCTATCGCCAAGTCGGCCTCTCCGCTTGCCAAAGCGTCTTGGTAGGCCTCACGTGGCAATTGAGTCACTCTCAGGTCCAGCTTAGGTGCAACCTGAGCTAAACGATTGAGTAAGCGTGGCAAATACACCAGCTCGCCAATGTCGCTCATCAAAATTTGGAAAGTTCGATCACAACGCGAAGGCTCAAAAGGACCATCTCCTTCTACAGCTCCAATTAAGAGCTTCAATCCCTCGTTAACGCTTGGAGCAATACGCAGGGCAAAGTCAGTCGGCTCCATACCACTGGGCACACGAACAAACAATGGGTCACCGGTTAGTTTGCGCAACTTCGCCAAGGCATGGCTCATAGCAGGCTGTGACAACCCGAGCCGAAACCCAGCACGGGTTAGGTTGTTCTCGTGCATTAATGCACCAAACACCTGCATCAGGTTGAGATCAATTTTTGGGGTATCCATGAGACAAATAGTCTAGCCCACTGCTCGTCCTGGATATACCAAGTTAATCAGGCGTCAAGCGATTCACGCCTGAACGCCCAGAGAGCACCTCACTGGCAATGATGATGCGCTGCATCTCCGACGAGCCTTCTGTGATCAAGCGGCTTCGCGCATCACGAAACATCAGCTCAAGAGGCAATTCACGCGAGAGTCCTAAGCCACCATGGATTTGTATTGCACGATCGACAATGCGCATATACACCTCATCGGCATAGAGCTTGACTTGCGAAGCTTCGACATGAAAATTCAAACCTTGATCAGCCTTCCATGCAGCGTGGTAGGTCATCAAACGCGCTGCATGCAGCTCAGTAGTGGAATCAGCAATCATCCACTGAATGGCTTGACGACGCGACAACTGCTGACCAAAAGTCTGGCGCTGATTGGCAAAATCAACTGCCATCTCCAAGGCGCGCTGCGCACGACCCAGCGCCTTGGGGCCATGGATTAAACGGCCAACATCCAAAAACTCTCGCGCCAATTCCCAACCCTGACCTGGCTCGCCTACCATTTGAGAGGCGTGCACACGCACGTCATCAAATACCAGCTCCCAGGGGCGGTCAGGGCTCATCAACTCAAAGTTCTGGCCTAAGCGCATCCCGGGTGTGCCTTTATCTATCAGAAAGCACGACACACCGCTACCCGAACCTGTATCACCTGTCTTGACAAACAGCTGTACAAAGTCCGCCTTATCTGCGCTAGTGATGTAGATCTTGCTACCGTTGATACGATAGTGATCCCCCTCCCGCAAGGCGGTCGTCAACATACCCGACGGGTCTGATCCTGCGCCTGGTTCTGTCAAGGCAAAACAGGTTCGTTTTTCACCGTTGATCACCGGATAAAGGTATTTTTTCTTTTGCTCAGGGGAGCACCTGAACAACACCGGCCCCAAATAGGGTGTGAGCACGGTCTGCGCGCGAAAAGAAGGAGCGTTGCATTTGGCCAACTCCTCCATGACTAAGCACATGCCCACATAGCCTACACCGCCCCCCCCATGCTCTTCGGGTAGATCAAAACACCAAAACCCCAAGGCCTTGGCTTTGTCTTGCAAGGTTTTGCGCAGTTCATCCGGAATGTCAGGCTCATTGGCGTATCGGGCCTCCAAGGGCATCAGCTCTTCCTGCACAAAGCGACGAACAGAATCTCGCAACATCAGCAATTCGTGGTCGAAAGCAAACTCCATCAAATTACCCCTTGTTGGCTCAACTTCGAAATCTCATCTTCAGTTATACCCAGTCCATGCAGCACTTCGTGTGTGTGTTCTCCAAGGGATGGGGGAGGCAAAAAATCACTGCGGTTGTCACCGTCGTAGCGCACCGGACGGTGGGCAGCTTTGACAACACCATGTTGCGGATGAATAGTCTCGTAGAAAAGGCCCAAGTGTTGGACCTGCGGGTCTTCGGCCAAATCTTGCAGCCGTCTCTCGGGCGCAAAGGGCACATCTTGTGCTTCTAAACGAGGCATCCAGTAGGCGCGGTCTTGGGTAGCAAATGCTTGCGCTAAGTCGATCGCCAACGCATCATAGGCGTCCACGCGTGCGCTTCGATCGGGGTACTTTTGCAGCAGATCCTCGCGGCCAATGGCATGCACCAAACCTTGCCAAAACTTCTCAGGTGAGGACAAATGCAAGCCAATGCGCAAACCATCTTTACAGGTGACGATAAAGGACTGCGAGGAAGCCGAACGAGAGTAAAAAGGGACGGGCTCGCCACTGGCGAATAAACGACCTAAAGGCTCGGTTGCGAACGCCACGGTGGCCTCCAACATACTGACCTCAACTTTGCGGCCCAAGCCAGTTCGTGCTCGCTCAACCAACGCACCCAAAATGCCTAAGGCTGCATACATACCCGTCAAGGCGTCAGACACAGCTGGGCCGGGTACCCGGGCGTCTGTGCCTTGGTGAAACATAGACAACCAGCCAGACAGACTTTGCCCCACGTTGTCGTAGGCGGGACGTTCAGCATACGGGCCAGTAGCACCATAGCCGGTAATGGCTGCATAAATCAAACTAGGGTAGCGATCCTTCAACTGCGGATAGCCCAACCCCAATCGCTCTTCCACCCCTGGCCGAACATTCAATAAGACCACATCAGCTGATGCCAGTAAAGCTGCCATGGCATCCTTGGCTTCTGGTTTTGTATAGTCGAGTGTGACGCTTCGTTTATTGCGGTTGTGCGCTTGAAAGTGTGAGCTGTAAAGGCCTCCATTGAAGGCACGAAATGGGTCCCCCGCACCAGGGCGTTCAACTTTGACGACATCGGCGCCCATCTCCGCTAAGAGCAAGGCCGCATAAGGCGCGGTGATGAAACTACCCAGGTCGAGGACACGCACACCGTCTAACACTTGAGGAGCAGGAGTGGTCAAGATCATCACTCCGCTTTCACACCAGTGAGCTTGACCAAACGTGCCAAGGCGGCCGTCTCTTTGCGCATAAAAGCAGCAAATTCATCTGGACTCGAAGGAGCGCCAACCACGCCTAAAGAAACCAAGCGCTCTTTGACATCTGGTTGCGAGAGTGCCAAACCGATTTCGCGCGACAATCTCTGGGTGATCTCCTTCGGCGTTCCTGCGGGCAACGCCGATCCGTACCACGTCATGAAGTCAAACTCTAGCAGCGCAGCCTCTGCCACAGAAGGTGTGTCTGGAAAAGAATCCAAACGCTTGGAGCTCGAGACAGCTAATGCATTCAAACGACCTGCTTTGACATAGGGCAGCGCCGAGGATGAGCCGGTGAACATGACATCGACCTGTCCGGCAACCAAGTCGGTCAGAGCAGGGGCCACACCTTTGTAGGGTACGTGAGTCATTTCAATGCCGGCCAAAGACTTGACCCATTCCATCGAAAGGTTGTGAGGTGTGCCATTTCCAATCGAGGCGTAGTTAATCTTGCCGGGTTTGGCCTTGGCTGCTGCGATCAACTCCGGTAAGGTTTTCACGTTCAGCGAGGGGTGAGCCACCATCACCAAAGGCACAAATACCAACTGAGAAACTAGCGAAAAGTCTTTCACCGAATCGTAAGGCAGCTTGGGAAAGAAAGACGGATTGATGGCATGTGAATCAGTGATCAAGCCCAAGGTGTAACCATCAGGCGCAGCCTTGGCAAGCATCTCCGTCCCAATCAGAGTGCTGGCACCAGGTTTGTTTTCCACCAACACAGGCTGCCCCATCGATTGCGTCATTTTTTGCGCAAGTAAGCGAGCCACGATGTCCGTGCCCCCCCCTGCAGGATAGGGCACGATGAAACGGATGGGCTTGTTGGGATAGCTTGCCTGGGCCAAGGCCTGGGGCGTGCAGACACCAACTAGCGCGGAGAACAACAATCCCAACAGACCACGCCGTGACAGCGCAACAAATGTCAACTTGAAAAACATAGACGATCTCCTTGTTTGATGGCTGGGATCAATCCAACTTAACATTCAGTTCTTTGATGTGAGCGGCATAGGCCGCACGGTCTTTACGTAAAAAATCAGCAAACTGCGCTGGACCTTGATTCAACAACTCCAAGCCAACACCGGAGATGTACTTTTGTTGGAAGTCGGGTCGAACAATGACTTTGGAGACATCAGCCGCAATTTTTTCGACCACCGCACGCGGTGTTGCAGCAGGCGCAATCAAACCAAACCATGCGCTGGCATTGAAACCCTGCAAACCTACTTCACTGAAGGTAGGAACCTCTGGAAGCGATGCAGACCGCTTGGGCGAAGCAATGGCGATGGCACGCAACTGACCACTCCGGACCAACGGAATGGCTGGTGGGACACCCGTGATCGCAAACTGCACTTGACCCGACAACAAAGCAGGCATGACATCGGCTACCCCTTTGTAGGGCACATGCAATGTCTTGATGCCCGCAAGCTTTGAAAAAGCCTCTGCATCTATATGGGCCTTACTGCCCAATCCATACGTGCCATAGGCTACCTCGTCCGGCTTCGCCTTCGCAGCAGCGATCAAATCATTCAACGTGTTCCCCTTGAAAGCTGGGCCAACCACCATGACCTCCAAAGTTTCCGCCACGTTGATGACAGGCACAAAATCTTTCACAGGGTCATAGGGCAACTTGCTGTAAAGGTACTGATTGGAGGAAATCGTCGGGTCGTTGGCCAACATCAATGTGTACCCATCACCTCCGGCAGCCAAGGTAGCTTGTGCCGCGATGATGGTGTTGGCCCCCGCACGGTTTTCCACTACGACTTGCTGACCCCACTCACGACTTAACTCTTGACTCATGCCACGTGCCAAGTTATCGGCTAAGCCTCCAGGAGGAAATGGCACGATGATTTTGACTGGCTTGCTCGGATAGTTAGGGGTACTCTGAGCATGCGCAGAAACTGACAACAGCGTAGCTGCTGCACACACACTACCGAGAACGAGTTTGCTAAAAATTTGTGAGATGCGTGACATGGATATCTCCTGTGGTCGTCGTGGAATGGTTTACTCTGTCTTGCAATTTGGTCATGAAACTTGTCTTGTTTTATCTTTCCATAGCGGCGCACGTAAGGCGCGCTTATCTATCTTGTTGGTGCTGGGTACGCGAGGCATTGCCTCAAGGAACTGGTAATACTTGGGTCGCTTATAGCCCGCAATGTGGGCACGACAATGTTCAGTCAACTCATCTTGGGTGGCGCTGCAGTCAGATTTAAAAACCACCGCTGCCACCACCGATTCCCCCCACGTCGGATCAGGTGCACCGACCACGGCTACTTCGGCAATTGCTGGGTGTAGCAGCAAGGCTTCTTCAACTTCGCGCGAGTAAATGTTTTCGCCACCAGAGATGATCATGTCTTTCTTGCGATCCACGATGAACAAGAAACTATCTTCATCCAAATATCCCATATCCCCCGTGTGCAAGAAACCGTCGCGCAGTGTTTGCGCCGTGATTTCTGGCTTGCGCCAGTAGGCTTGCATCACGGACTTAGATCGCATACACACCTCACCCACCTCGCCGACCTTACATTCACGACCGTCATCGGTCATGATTTTTAAATCGGTGCCTAAGTACGCCTGCCCCGCTGAAGCCAGTCGCGCACGTTGCTGTGGCAAGCCTTCCAAGATGTGCTGATGCTTGAGCAGGGTGGTGCCAAGGCCGGCTTCAGTCATACCGTAGATTTGCATGAAGATAGGTCCCATGACAGCACGTGCTCGCATGGACAAAGCCACAGACATGGGGGCGGAGGCATAGCACACCGTGTGCAAGCTAGACAAGTCGACCGGCGTTTTTTCTTGCACGTCCAACATCATCGTGATCATCGTAGGGGCTAAATGCGCAGAAGTTACGCGCAATTGCGCCATACTGTTCAAGACAGCGGCGGCTTCAAAGGTGCGATGTAAAACAATGGTGGCACCCGCCACCCAATATGTAAACAACTCTGTCGGACCTCCTATGTGATAGAAGGGCATGACGATCAACATACGGTCTGTTTGCACCGCAGCGTGCGACATGGCCTGAACGCGCGCTTGCTCCAACTGCGCTTCATTGCCCAACATCACACCTTTGGGTACCCCCGTGGTACCGCTGGTGTAAATCAACAAAAACGTGTCGTCTTCATGGGCACGGTAGGCCTGCGGCTCGACCGGTGCTGACGCCAACCATGTCTCATAATCCAGTGCCCAATCCAAGGGGTGCGCCAATTGATCTAAACAAATAAATAGCGTTTGCGCTGGCAGTTGGGATCGCAAAGTTTCAACTCGCGCCAGGTACTCTGACTCAAAGAAGAAAACCGCGGGATCAGCATCGTGCAAGATGCCAATTTGCTCAATTGCCGATAAGCGGTAGTTCAGACCTAGGCCAACATAGCCCCCCAAACCCGCTGCACCGTAAACCTCTAGGTACTCTGGGCAATTGCGTGACAACACGGCCAAACGACTCTGGCGTGAACAGCCCTTTGCCGCCAAGGCATTGATAAGTTGTTTGACGCGCCGCGCATAGTCACGGTGGCTCAAACTGCGTCCTTCAAAAAGCACCGCGGGGTGCTCGGGGAAGCAGCAAGCGTTGCGCTCAATCATGTCTCCGAGGATCATGTCAGGCCTCCATCTCGACGAACCAAGGTTTGTGACACGCCATCTTGTGCCACTTTCCCTGATTGATTCACAAGTTTGATCTGTCGCTCGACAACACCACGCTCTCCATCAGCGGTGGGCCGTTTACCAACAATCTCCACCTCCACATGCACCGTGTCCCCGACAAACAAAGGTGCGAGGTAGCGCCAACTTGAAAAACCTAAAGCGGCGATCACGGCATTCCCCAACTCAGGAAACTTTGTCGCCATGCCAAACGCGATATGCAAACCATAGCTGCCTTGAAAAATCCGCTGTCCCAATGGGGTTTTGCGGGCATATTCGACATCTGCATGGATTGGATGCCAATCGCCACTGCTCATGCACGCATCGTGCAAGTCGGCCTCGGTCAAAGTGCGGCCGGTGCTGCGCCACTTAGCGCCGATCTGAATGTCGTCAAAGCGAACTGGCGTGCTCATAGCGTCCCCGTTAGGCTAGGGCGTTTTGCAAGAAAGCACAGGTGCGTTCTCGCGCCAAGGCCACGTCAGCTGCCGCGCCCCGTGTGTAAAAGCCATGATTGGCGCCAGGGTAGAGATGCATCGTGACAGAGGGTTGCAGGTGCAAAGCATCCGCTATGGCTTGACGGGCGGGCTCCGGCACGTAGGGATCCATGTCTCCAAAATGCAGCATCAATGGACATTGCAAAGCCGAGGCCAAGTGCAAGTGGGTTTCAATGCCAACACCGTAAAACGAGACCGCCGCATCAACTGACGCGGACGCCGCTGCCAGGTAAGCCAACTTGCCCCCCAAGCACATACCAGCCACGGCGACCCGACCCGAAAAACCAGGCAGTGAACGGATGTGTTGGGCCGTACTGGCGATGTCGCGCAGACCATCGCTGTCTGGATACTCATGTAAGTAGCCCATGGCTTTCGCGATGTCTTCTTTGCTATGCGTGAGACTGATGTTGGGTGCAAAGCGCCAAAATAAATCAGGCGCATAAGCCAAGTAACCGTCCTCGGCAAATCGATCTGCCACTGCGCGGATATGGGGAGTGACGCCAAATATTTCTTGCAACACGATCACAGCGTGGCCATTTGCTTTCGCGGGAACACTGACATAGGCACCAAAGTGCTGGTCGGCGCCAGCGTCAATGGACTCATTGTGTGTGGACATAGCTTCTCCTAGTGGGTATAGCGACCGCTCAGCACTTCGCGAGCGATCGAGCTTTTGTGAATTTCTACGGTGCCGTAACCGATGGACATACCTCGGACGTCACGGAAATACCTTTCATAAGGATAGTCTTCTGACAAACCACAGGCCCCCGCCAGCTGCATTGCCTCGTTGGTTACACGCACCGCCATTTGGTTGACAAAAGCTTTGGTGATGGAGGTATCCACAATGCTGGGGTTGCCCTCGTCTACTCGTTGTGCAGCTCTGTACAACAGTGCCCGCGCAGCCTCGATATCCATGGCCATATCCGCTAACTTCCATTGCAGTCCCTGGTTGTCTGCGAGGGGTTTGCCAAACTGTTGACGGTCTTTGACATGTCTAACGATGTTTTCAAATGCAGCTTGGGCCACTCCCAAACACACAGGGGGGTTGCCGGTGATGCGATCAGCATCAAGCACCCCCAGCAGCTCTCGCATGCGCCCCGCTTCCAGCAGCAAATTACTGGCGGGGATACGACAGTTTTCAAATACCAATTCGGCCATGCCGGTGCCTCGCAAACCCAATAAGTCGAGGTGTTTCCCGATCGTGAAGCCGGGGGTATCTCTGTGCACCAACACAGCGCCCATGCCCTTCATGCCGGTATCGTTGGTCAAGCGCACCCACACCAAGAACAAGTCTGAGACCTGTGCGCCGGTGCACCATAACTTGCTGCCGTTGATGACAAAGTCATCGCCCTCTCGTACCGCTCGAGTTTGCACATTGCCAACATCTGAACCCGCATTGGCTTCAGACATACTCCAGGCGGTTAACAACTCGCCGCGCACGATGGCGGGCAAATAGGCATGTTTCTGTGCTTCACTGCCCAAGGCCAAAATGGCGCGCGGCGTGGCGCCATCCGTACACGAATACAAAATAGCCGTATTGGCGCAATAGCGCGCGATTTGCTCGACCACCAACACGTTTTCCATCACGCCCAATCCAGCCCCTCCGTATTGCTCGGGCATGAACAAGCCGGTGTAGCCCATCTCTGCCAAGGGCTTGAGGTTGTGCACCGGCGCCTGGTATTGCTTATCGGCTGTTGCGGCATGGGGACCAAACTTGTCGTGCGCCAAGTCGTGCACACTGTCGCGTATCAGGCGTTGCTCTTCGGTCAGTCCATAATCTTTCATCTGCGCTGCTCTCCGGGCAAGTACTAAAACTATGTGCTACAAAATAGACAGCTGGTTAACCCACTGTTTGAGCGAAGGCTGAGGCCTCCTCTTCAATTCGCTCCCAAATTTCACGCGCCAATGGGTTGCGCAACTCTTCCGCCAAATGGCCCACGATGCCAATGGTGCGACCAATGACCGCCAAACCACGACACAATTTCCAAGGAATTCCCAATTCGGACGACAAGGCCCCAATGGCGCCGGTCGCATTGATCGGCAATTGGCCCGGCTTGTTCAGGGCACGTTCGGCCGACAAGGCCACATGCTTCATCAACTCGACAAATTTCCCACTCAGTCCGTGTTGTGCGGCCAAGTCAAACAGGCAAGGTGTTCGCGGGTCGATAGGCTTGTGCAGGTTGTGACCAATGCCAGGAATGGGTGTGAGTGTGGCGATATGGCGCTGCACAATGGCCTCGGCCATAGCGGGCAGTTCACCCATCGGCGTATTAGCTGCCTCGCCAGACAAGGCTTCCTGCAACATGCGCGCAGAGCCTTCAGCGGTGCCGGCAAAGGTAGTGCCCATACCCAAGATACCTGCGGCTACGGCCCCCTGCAGCGATTCAGGCGCACCCAGATAGGTCAGTCGCGAAGCAATCACCATGGGCGTCATACCGTGCTCGACCAAAGTCGAGAGTAAGGCATTGAAGACCACCGATTCACCAGGGGTTGGCAAGCGGCTTTGAATTTCTAGAAATGCAAAATCGCCTAAATTCAGTTTGCCGAGGATGTCCCCCGTCAGGCTCATGCCTTTGACGGTGATGCTGGTGGTATTACTCCAGCCCATTTCTGATTGAAGTGGTTTAACTTTTCGGCTCACACAATCTCCTCACTGAAGTGTCCGGCGGACACCTTCGTTATGCGCAATATAGAAAGATGTCACCATGCACACAATCGATTTAGTGCATAGTTCATATTAAATTGGCGAATGCCTCACGGCGATGCGAACTAGCGAACTATCAACATAGAGAAGACATTTTGGCAATTACCAGTTGGCGATGATGAGTCAAGACTGGGAACTAGCTATTTTGCTGATAGGCGAACTAATGAATATTTAACGCGATTCAGTTTTGGGGAATGCCACAAGGGCTCGGAAAATCTTCGAGTCCTTTTTCTTTGGTCCAAAGTCCTGTATTTCCGGACATCGCTTGGTGTCTTAGGGATAGTCCGTATGTTTATACTTAGATATCGAAGTATATTTACAGGTGAACATATCACCTTATAGGGCTTACATGATTACCAAAGAAGAAAACGAGTTGCTGTGCCGCGTTGAAAACGGGGCGCCCATGGGAAAACTGATGAGGCAGCATTGGGTACCAATTTGTCTGAGTGAAGAGGTGGCAGAGACAGATGGCGATCCTGTTACAGCAAAAATTCTTGGCGAGAACTTGGTGGTTTTCAGAGATAGTGATGGACAAGTGGGCGTCCTAGATGAAGCATGTCCTCATCGCGGACCATCATTGAGTTATGGTCGAAATGAAGAGGGCGGTTTGCGTTGCCTTTATCACGGCTGGAAGTTTGATGTTCATGGCAATGTGATGGAAATGGTTTCCGAACCTGCCTCAAGCGGTTTTATGGAAAAGGTGAAGCACAAAGCTTACCCAGTCAAAGAATGGGGTGGCATGATTTGGGCGTGGATGGGCGACCAAGACAATATGCCTGAGTTTGTTCCACCCCGTTGGGCGCCTACTGCTGATACACGTGTATCCATCGCTAAAGCAATTCTTCCTGTGAATTGGGCGCAAGTCCTTGAAGGTGCAATTGATTCGGCGCACAGCTCTAGCCTTCATAGCTCCGACATGGTGCCTGCACGTGTCCATGGTGCTGAAGCGACTGATAAAAATTGGCTGAGACCGTCTACAGACAAAGCGCCGCGTCTGCAAATTCAAAAAGATGGTTATGGTTTTCGATATGCCGCGATACGTCGACCAATTTTTGACGCGCAATCACATGACTATGTACGAACAACGGTATTTGTTGCTCCTTGGACTGTATTGATACCGCCGAACAATCTTTACAACGTTGCAAACGTGAATGTGCCGATCGATGACGAGAACATGGTTTTTTATTTCATTGGTTGGGGGCATCCATCACAAACACCAGAGACAGCCACGTGGAGAAAGTTCCTTCATCTCAGTGTTGGCCCCGATTTGGATGACCGATATCGGTTGCTCCGCAATCATGAAAATCGATTTGGACAAGATCGACAGGCGATGAAGGCTGGAAATTTCACTGGTATCAAAGGTATTCCTAATCAAGATATGGCCATGTGGTTGACGATGGGGCGCCTTGTGGATCGAACTCGCGATCGACTGGGTGCCAGTGATTTGGCCGTGGTCGAGTTTCGCAAGCAAATGATTGCTGCCGTTAACGATGTGGCCAATGGAAATGCTGCGATTGGAACAGGGGAGAACTCAGTTCCGAATACCATCAATTCGTTCCAACGCGTGATTCCGAAAGAGCAAGATTGGAGAAGTTACCCTGCTCAGCCCGTTTGGGCAGGAGATGAGGTGCAAGTGGGCACGGACGATAACTACACAGTCAAAGGTTGATAACTTATGAGCAAACTTCAGCTATCCGTCGCAATGGGTGATTACGATCGGAATCGCGCACTGTTTGATGGACGCGTACAAATTGATGGGTGTGATCCCGTTTACATGCTTCTTAGCCCTGAAGAAATGTTTTTTCGCGCCATGCGAAGCCGTGACTTTGACATCACAGAGTTATCGTTCTCTAGCTACCTAGTGAAGCACTCGCGGGGAGAGTGCCCTTACATCGCAGTTCCGGTGTTTTTATCAAGGGCGTTTCGACATACTTCAATTTATGTTCGAAAAGATCGCATCAAAAAGCCTGAGGATTTGAAAGGTAAAAGAATCGGAATTCCCGAATACCAACTGACGGCCATTGTGTGGGCGCGTTCCATTTTGCAAGATGACTACGGAATTGCACCAGAGGATGTGATTTGGGTCCGAGGCGGCATCGACACGCCAGGACGCCCAGAGAAAATTAAGCTTGATCTACCCGCTGGTGTGCGTATTGAAACCGCGCCTGAAAATCAAACCATTTCGGACTTGCTGGATCAAGGTGACTTAGATGCTTTTATCGCACCTCGCCCGCCTAGTGGTGCAGCTGCAAGCAATCCAAACGTCGGTTGGCTATTTGATGACGCGACAGCCGTGGCAAAAGATTACTACCGCAGATCAGGCATTTTTCCGATCATGCATGTTGTTGGAATTCGCAAGGAGTTGGCTGAAAAGCATCGTTGGCTACCTGGTGCTGTATTTAAAGCCTTCAGTGAGTCTAAAGCCAAAGCCCTCGAGCTACTTGCCGATACCTCAGCCACCAAGGTCACCTTGCCCTTCGTTGAGGAGCAGCTTAAATCTGCAAGAGAAACCCTAGGACAGGATTTCTGGTCTTATGGGGTGGCTCAAAACAGGAAGACGTTAGAGGCTTTCACACGCCATCACTACGCACAAGGCTTATCTTCTCGCTTGGTGGGTGTTGATGAGCTGTTTGATCCATCTACTTACGAGTCATACAGCATTTAACCAACTGACTGGTTGTTGTTTTTAGTCAAGCCTTACCTCTGCTTCGGCTAGATTTTCAATGATTTTCAGAAGAGATTGCCGCATGATGGCAACGTCTTTCGCGGCGATCCCTTCGATACTCATTTGGTTCACCTCTTCGGCCAGGGGTACAAGTTTTTTTTCAAGTTTTTTGCCTGCAGGTGTGAGGAATACGTGGATATTTTTCCTATTCACTGGCAACTGCTTCCTTTCGATGAGCCCCATGCTTTCCATTGCTTTAACAGCGGTGAATGTGGTTGGTTCCATGACGCCAGCGAGGTCACTCAGCTCTTTTTGTGTGAGTCCATCGTGAATCCACAGAATCCTTAGAAACGTCCAGTGTCCAAATGAAACACCGTGCGCAAGCAGGTGATGCTGAAGCGCTTTCATTTGCGCTCGTGCGACGTCTCGAATTAAGTGTGCAATGCGATCGTTGGGAACGGTATCCCGCCAATGCTTAAGAAGGGTCTGAGCCTCTTTTCCAACTTGTGGCATGTGATTATTCTGCTGAAACTTGATGTTCCAACATGATAGCGCTACGTTTTTTAGCGGATTCTAAGATTGCCAAACACACCTCCATGGTTGCCAATGACCATGGGCCACTATGCAGGGGGCGCTTTCCCATGCGTGCAACGGACCAGAGCTCATCAATGACTTCACTTCTAGGTGTTTGATGTGCGAATACTTCGTTGCGATGGATTCCATCTTTGTCGTGAATTTCTACACCGTGCGGCGTGAGTCTCAAATCTGCGGAATCACAACTCACGATGACTGGACCGAAATGTTGAAATCCATCTGGTGTTTCATGGGGCACATTTTTGTAAGAACTCCCTCCATAGTTTCGTTCAGATTTTTTATGTGCCTCGTCTTTCTCATCCACGGATAAAAGGTTCTGACGAGTTTTTTGATGAGTTCCTGCTGATTTGAATTTCCCGAGCTCACCAATATTGTTCATGAGCACGTCAGAGTCAAAGAAGCCGTAGCCGTTGTATGTAATATTTGCAACGACACCGTTTTCAAAATCAACCAAAGCCGTGTATGCACCTTCGGTTTTTCGCTGTGAATCCCAGCTTCCTGTTCTTGCATAAACAGATGTTGCTTTTCCACCTGCAAGCAAACGAACGATATCTACTTGGTGTGCCGCCTGACTAAAGATAACTCCCCCCCCTTTAGATGTGTCAAGTTCTTCAGGACGTCGAGGGCGGTAGAGAAAGTCAGTGAAGTTAATGGTGGTTATCAATCTTGCTGCACCATATATGCCACTTTCAATCAGATCACGGGCGTGCAGAATGGGTGTGTTGAAACTATGGCTGTGACCGATGATGAGAGAAGTATTCGCCTGCTCGCAAGCCGCAATCATCGCTTTGCACTCAGCCATGCTAAGTGCCATGGGTTTTTCTACTAAAACATGCTTACCGTGTTTTGCGGCTAAGCACACATGGTCTTTATGTAATTGATGCGGTGTTGCAACATAAATCCATTCAACGTCTGGATTGGCGCACAAATCCTCAGCGCTATTGTGTGAAACCCCGCCGAAATCTTGGGTAAACAGATCGCAGGCACTTTTGCGTGGATCGAAGGCTGCGACAAACTTGATGCGTTTGTCGTTTGCAAAAGTTGGGAGCATCAGCGTGAATGCTCTACCCAGTCCTAAGATGCCAAGTTGAATAGGGGCTTCGTTCATAGGTCAATCGAAATGGATTCGCCGTTTTGAGATCTGGAAACGCAAACCATGATGTATTCGCTTTGATCTTCAGGCATCAGCACCAAGTCTCGATGGTCTGCTTTGCCTTTGACAATGCGAACTTTGCACGAACCGCATGTGCCACTTTCGCATGAGCTTGGCACATGACATCCGTTCTTCTTCAGTGCATCTAGAAGGGTTTGATTTTTTTCAACATGGATGATTTTTTGACTCTTACTGAGTGTCACATCAAAAGAAAGGTCATCTGCCCGGGGTTTTGTATCTGCACCGAAGCTTTCGAAATGAATGGCGCTCTGTGGCCAGTGCCCTGTCATGTCGCGAACCGAATCCATTAAACGCGTTGGGCCACAGCAATACACATGAGTGCCGTTTGCCGCTTTTTCCAGGATGGGCCACAGATCAAAAGATTTAGTGGAATCACCGTGCGTGTAATGAATTTTCACTTTTCCAGCAAGCTCTTTCGATGCAAGTTCATCAAGAAAAGCAGAGCCTTGGGGTGTTCGATTGAGGTAGTAGAGCTTGAATGGTCGCACGTCTTCGGTTGCTTGAAGGTGTTTAATCATGGACATCATGGGTGTGATGCCTATACCGCCAGCGATGAAGATGAATGACTTAGCCTTGTTACTGAGTTCGAACAGATTTTGTGGCTCATCGACAAGAACTTCATCGCCTGGCGATAGCTGTTCCGTCATGCTCACGGAGCCGCCTCTGCCCTCTGTCTCTTTCTTAACTGCTATCCAATAGCTGTGCTGATCAGCAGGTGCTCCGCAGAGCGAGTAATGGCGCATAACACCGCTGGGTGTTTTGATGGGCAGATGCGCTCCCGCAGTGAACGGAGGTAACTCCTTGCCCTGCGGATGCTTAATTTCGAACAAAAAAATGTTCTTCGCAATTTCTTTCTTCGTCGATACAACTAAGTTGGATAGTGAGTTGGTGTGCATGATTACTCAATCTAAGGGTTTTTACTTTTGACGCAAATCAAAGAATTCGGATAGAGTGCATTATCTTAGGTTTCTAAGAAAAATCATCCATACTAACCCCAACTCGGAGACACAAATGAAACGTAGAACGTTCAACGCACTCAGTCTTGCAATGATTGCTGCACCAAGCCTTAGTGTTGCGCAGTCTTTTCCCACCAAGCCTGTCAGATTCATTGTTCCGTATGCTGCGGGTGGTCTTCCAGATTCAGTCGCGCGTATCGTCGCCAGCAAACTTACTGAAAAACTTGGGCAATCCGTTGTGATTGATAACAAGCCAGGTGGCAACGGCATTGTTGCGTATCAAGCCTTGATTTCAGGCGTCAACGACAACCATAGTTTTATCGTTTCTGATGGCTCCATGTTTTCAATAACTCCATTGATTAACAAGTCTGCGAATTATTCAATCGGTAAGGAGTTGCTGCCAGTTTCGATGATTGCTAAGTCACCTTTGTTTTTGGTAGCCAACCCCAAAACGGGCATCAAAACGATGAAAGAATTCATTGAGAAGGTTAGAGCCAATCCTGGTATGTACACCTATGGCTCTTCTGGGATCGGTAGCTCTCACCACTTAACAATGGAGTCCCTCAAAGCGGATCTGAAGCTTGATATCAGGCACATTCCTTTCCGCGGTTCAGGACAGTCTGTACCCGCACTGATTGGTGGTCAGATTGATTTCTTATTTTCAGCACTCCCCTCGATGTTGGGGTTCCTCAAAGCGGGTCAAGTCACCTTGCTTGGCAGCAACGACCACAAACGCTCGCCGCAGGTCCCTGATGTTCCTTCTATTTCTGAAGTGGTGCCTGGCTTTGACTTTGCTGTCACCATCGGTGCGATTGCGCGTGCAGGAACGCCAGCTGAAGTCATTAAAAAACTTTCTGATGATATTGCTTGGACGGTTAAACAAAGAGAAGTTGTTGAGAAACTCAATGCTGCAAGCATTGATGCTTCAGGACTCGGTGCAGACGCCTATAAAAAGGAAATCGAACGAGAAAACTTGGCCATGTCAAAAGCGGGAAAAGCGGCAGATTTGAAAGCCGAGTGATCGATGACAGACATACCCATCGAGACTCTCGGTTTACTGGTTACTGCATGTTTTATGTTCATGACTGGTGGTGTTGTCAAAGGCACACTTGGTGTGGGATTGCCGTTAGTGGTTGTTCCCTTGCTATCCCTGCTTCTTGATTCATCCCAAGCCATGGGTCTATTGGTGATGCCAGTGCTGGTTTCCAATGCGCTGCAATCCGTTGAAGGTGGGCGCTTGTTTTTTGCACTTAAGCGATTTGGCACACTCATTGGTGCTCAGTTCATCGCCACGTTGTGGGCCAACGATTGGGGATCAAGGCTGTCACCTCATGAAATGAATGCTGTGATTGCTTTTACTGTGGTGAGTTCTGTGGCCATGATGTTGTTCAGTCCGCGGGTTGATATATCGAAAAAAACTGAACTGTGGCTAGGCCCTGTTGTCGGTGCCATTGCTGGAGCCATGGGTGGAGCTACGTCATTAACTGGGCCCATCCTCATCACGTATCTCATGGCCTTGCGGTTAGACAGAGATGACTTTGTGGGAAGTATCAGCATCATCTATTTGCTAGGTTCTATACCGATGTACGCTGCGATGCTGATTTGGGGTCGATTTGGTCTAGATGATGTTGCATGGTCGTGTGCAGGTTTGGCGCCCATGTACTTGGGTTTAAGACTCGGTGCGACTCTTCGAAAACGTTTGTCCGAAGAAGGCTTTCGTCGAATTCTTATGGGATTCTTGATCTTTTTAGCAATTTTGCTGATGTTGAAATAAGGCGTGTGATGAATGATGTGTTGAACACCAAGGTGCTTGAGTGGAGTGACGGGCTGCTCTTGGGGTATGGCCCCATGGATAGCGTGCATCAAGAATTTGTTGAATGCGTTGCTAATTTAGCTGTGGCAACTGAATTCGAGATGGCTGAGCGGATGAGTCAATTGATTACGCATGTACGACATCATTTTGATGAAGAAAATTTGTGGATGAATGAGACAAATTTTCCAGCGAAAGAGTGTCACATGGAAGAACATGCCGCAGTCTTAAAGTCCATCATCGAAGTCAATGATCTGGTAATTCAAGGAAATACATCTGCATGCTTGCGCTTATCTAAGGCCCTTATGGATTGGTTTCCTGGACATGCCGACTATTTGGATTCAGCTCTTGCGCACTGGTTATGCAAGCAAAAATTCGGAGGGAAGCCTGTAGTGATTCGACGTGCGATTCATCGTGAATAAAGGATTGAATTGCGCAAAAAGCTCGCAAGGGAGATCACTGAAGCATTGGTTTTGTTTGCCTGTTTTAGCTCAAAAATTCCCTGATAAATCTTTTTTGATTTCAGCGGAAAACCCCTTGAAACCCGCATTTTTAATGGGGTGGGGCGTAGTCACCTCGTTCCATAAAGGCTGAAATTGGCTAGATTCCCTGTTAATTACCCTGTTTACGGGAATAGGTAGGCTGATAAGGGTGCGGTCGAGACTTCGTTCACCGCCAGCTAGTTTGAGCCCCTGAGTAATCAGGGGCTTTTTCTTTGGAAGCACCACACCGTGCGGGCTTGCGGCGAGCGATCACTTTCTCTGAATTCCAAATCTCGTCATTTCAGAGCTGATTAGGGCCCATTTCTCCCCGTATTCTCAGAAGCCATTTCAGGCAGTCCATAGTTTGACTTGACCTTTTCTCGGCTCGGGCAATGACTAAGGGCGCCGCAGCGCCCTTTATTACGTCTTTTGAGTGGTTGTCTACTGCTTCGTGTTTGTCAGGGCATCAAACCAAGTTTGAAACTCATCTAGCAGCAGCATTGCTGGCGAGTGCTCTAGCAACTCGATGATGAGTTTGTCTGAAGGGATGTCGGTCTTTGCTGCCCCCATGCCTTCCCACTTACCCTTGATGTAGGTGCCGTGCGGATGGCGCTCGAACATCAGATCCCACAAAAACTTGTATCGCTGTCTATGAAGACTTTCGCCAATCACCTGCATTCCGTCCCGCAGGGCAATCTTTCCGATACTAGGGTCACCCAAGGTGCTAGCCCAAGAGTTCAGCCATGCTGCTGTTGATTTCGAGTCGTTAGACGAGCGACAAGTTCGTTGTCATCTCCTAAGAATAAGTTGTCAAAGAGATATCCAGGACCAACTAAAAGATGATGAATTAAGTCCAATAGCGCCCGAGTTGTAATGAATTGATCTTTGATCAATCTCGCTTTGAACAGTTGAGCACCCGCTCAGATACAACAGCACGGCTAGACAGCAAACTAGACTTCTTGCGATAGTCATCAGAGATCTCCTTAGATATTTGGTTTTGAACTTGGGCCACATCGGCAGCGTGCTGCTCTTGCTTTGCTTGTGCAATTTGCACGGCTTGTTTCTCAGCATCCCACTGGCGCTGCAGACGGGATTGCCCCATCTGCAGGCCTAGTAAGAACGCCATGAGAAGCAGCAGTCCCTTGAGAAACAAGGATTTATTCAATTCGAGGAACGCACGAATCCAGCTCATATTCCCTCCCCGTCCAACGAACCCAACTTGTAGGTATCAATCAAACGGATTAGCTTGTCGGCATAGTCAGGATCCGTGGCATAGCCCGCTTTGAGGAGCGCACGCGCAAAGGTCTGGGCCGACACACACAGGAAGCAGTCTTTGTAGCGAGGGTTACGCTTCAAGAATGCAGCATGGTCATCGACACTTGCTTGCCACGTCGGGTACTTGCGCCACTTAGCAGGCACAACGACCCACTGCCCTCGGATGAATTCCTTGGTGTCAAGCATCACGGTTTCACCGCGCCACAAACTGTCGGCCTTGATCCCAAACAGGTTCTTGGCCGTTTTGGTGAGCCCTGATTCACCCCAGCCAGACTCGAGTGCCGCTTGGCTAACGGTAATGCTGGCTGGTACGCCAGTGGACTTGTGACAAGCCCGTGCGGCAGGACCAATGAGCGCAATGAAGTCTTGTGGTTTCACAGCATCTCCCTCACATCTTTGGCAACCTCATCAATCGAGGCATCGCGCCTCTGCTCTATGAAGTTAAAAATCCACCGCACCAATGCCCAGCCGGGCAAGCCGCAAGCAAAGATCAAACCGCCCATGGCGCACAGGCCCACCGTTGAGAACGCCCAGTGGTGAAGCTGGAAATACTCGATAGTGGTTGCACCACCGCCGATGCTTGAAACCACCGTACTGATCAACCCCACTGTCCACTCACGCTTATCGCGGGGTGGTGTCATAAGCATGACCACGACAGCAGCAAGCGTTGCACCACTGGCTGCGGCAGCAGCCGTTCCACCAAAGGCTTTGTATGCAGCGGCGGCGCCTGCCACTCCGCTGCTCGTAGGTTCTGGCATTTGATAACTCCCAAAAAAATACCCGCCTGAATCACTTCAAGGCGGGTTGTGAACAACTCGTTCGTTTTATGTTTGATCAGCGGCGTGAACTGCGACACTTTCTGCAACGCAGGTCACCTCCACCAAATCAGCTCGAGGCTTCACACTCATGACGCGCGCCATCTGGGCCCAGGTCTGCCCCACCCCAAATGCAAAGTGCGTTCGCTCCTCACCTCCACCGGTTTGGAGTGCAATGCTCGGAGCTTGCTGCAGCACTGCATGTCGCTCTGTCGCTCCGAGCGTCACACCTATTGGGTCAGTCACAGAACCATCTAAGCGTCTCAAAGCGATGTAGTGATTCGCCCCTGTCTGCCAAGGCAAGCGTTCAGAACAAACCAAGACTTTTGATGCACCATCCCAAGACAAGGCCTCACCACTGACGCCCCAGCTAGGCATGTCATGGCTGATGGCTACCAAGTCCCCATAGGTCGGGATGAGCCCTTCAAGCTCTGTCCTAAAAGTGATGATTCGCCTGCGGTACCGATTGGCCGCTGCGATGTACTTGCCCTCGCGCATAGCTTGGAACTTGTCGGTGCAACCAAAGAGCTTCAAGCGAGCAGGTTTAGACAGGGCCGACCCCGCGAGGGCCACCGTGACCTCATCAGGCTTCCAGCTCTTGGGATTAAAGTATTCAACCGTAACCGCATCCGCTGTCGCATCCCCCGGCATCACGTACTGAATCTTCAAACTGCTGCGCACGATGTTTCGGGTGGAGAACAAGGCCACAGGGATGGTCTTTGGCTCATCTCGAACAATGCGCACGATGCCACCTTGCAGGAATGGCACCGCACGTCCAGCTCTGGCAATCTGCCCCATGGCGTCCCAAACTGTTAGGTTCTGGTCGAACACGCCATTGAACGAATCCCCTCGCGAAGACCACACACCATCCAGTCGAGCGAGTGCATTCAAGTCAATCTTTGCATCAGGCAACCCTGCCCCGTAGCTCGAGCGCACGGCATCCGCAAATGCCCAAGCAATCGAGCGAGTAGCTTGAGGCGCACTCCACCCTGTGGTCTTAGACCAAACAGGGAGCTTTCGTGTGACCAAGCAGTTCACCAAACGAGATGACCGCTGTGACAAGTTATCTGTTGCCCGCATGCGCAATGCCAGCAAGGTCAAGTCCGATGGCAATGATGGATTTACCAGATAGCCCTTTGCTTGCCCCCAGCGAAGCTCATGCCCCGCACGGTTGCTGGTGTCTTTGGTATCTAGCCTTTGAACGCGCACCTCATAGCGACCTGCCCCTACCACGTACTTGTAGGTTCTGCGTTGTGCCGTATTGGTGGCTGCCGAATAGGACTCATCCGCAAGATGGATCCATCCCGAAGTGGCATCTCCATCGTCGTTGATGGTTCTCGCCTCAACACGCCACTGGACCGCACGACTGTCTAGCGTCCCACTGTCTGTTGCGTAGTAAAGACCACGCATCATGACCACATCAATCCCTATTTGATTGATTTGAGTCCCCACAGGATTCAGCGCAAATGGTCCGATGATGCTGCCGCCCGTGTCTGCGACGGCAATCAACTCCTGCCCCGTCACCTCAGCCGCTGTCACCACATCGTTGTTAAACAAGGTGTTTTGACCGCCTGGCTCTATGACTTGCGCCTGCACTTCTTCAAATGAGGCAATCGGACTGTCATCAATCGAGAGATCTTCAAACTGAAAATGCCCAATACCGATCACATGGAGCTGGTGCAGGTACTCCTCGTTGTCGACGTACTCCGTATAGGGCATCGCTGCCAAATCTGGATAAATCAGATGCTGCCCATACACAACAGGAATCGGCTGGGACAGTCGCCCATAGTTGCCACGCGCCTGCAGTGAGTAAGTTGGACTTGGTGAAGATGAGCTGGCTGTGGCATTGGGCAGGCTCTGATTGGGTAACGGCACCAAGGCATTCACGATGATGGAACCCGTCACAGCAATTGCGGTTGATGCCACCGAGGTTGCGACTGCCCCCGAATATCCGAACGAAGCGGCTAGTTCCGCACCATAGGCGTTGGCCACAACCAATACGGCAATCATCAAAACCGTCTGCAGTGGGTTCTTGCCCCCGCCTCCACCACCTTGCGGCAGCGACACCAGTGCGATGACATCTCCAACCTCAATGAGGGTCACGCAGCGTTCAGCCATCAGCACAGGCTTACCGTTCTTGAGCACCAGCGTTGGTTGCTCAAAAACGATCAGCTCTTGGTTCATCCATTGGCTGATGGTTGTATTGCCCTGAACGTGATGGACATCACGCTCATGGGGATCGAATGGATTTCGAAGCCAAACTACGACACCGTCATTGCTGCTTGGCATGGCTCACCTCGAAATGCATAAAACCCCTCGACACGCCAACCATGACGGTCAAGCGCCCACAAGTCCTGAAACACCACACCCACACCTTGTGCGCAATGCAATACGCCCCCGCCATCGATGTCTAACCAAACACCGACATGCACCGGATATCTGGACTGACGCATCAGAACGGCATCCCCATGCTTTGGCGTTGGCACGCGCTGCCAGCGTTTGCGCTCAGGGTGCTCGTTGAATGTCCTGAGCACCACTCGCAAATCCAGCGCATCCACAGGGATGAGCGGAAGCTCACGTCCGAAGTGATTTCTCTGCACCCATAAAAAAAGGCCCCAGCAGTCAAATGACTCGGGGCCTCGTGCGCCTGCTATCCATGGGCGACCTATGTATCGGTGCGCCCAGTAGCCGTCTGTTGGTTTCATGACTTACCCATCACCGGGCAAGTCCCGGAAACTCTGTGGAGGTGTACAGCCGACCCGGAAACGCTTTGTTCCCGATATCGACCATTCGCGCCCTTGCGGTCACTCGCATCACATCCGCCTCCACCTCGATTAGTACCAGCGTGATGGGAGGATCCATCTGCGGCCCCTCGACATCGTTTGACAAGTACGGGCGATAGGTCACTTCGATGGAAGCTTCTGACTCCGACGCAGCATCAAGGTGTTTGACGATTTCGCGTGAAACGTTGTCCAAGGTCAGCACGACCTCAGGAACAGGTGCGATGTCCACTGGAGGCAAATCCAAATCGAACCCCATGGCCACGAACCTCACCGTTTCACTTGAGTTCAACGGTGCTGAGGCTTCGAGGCGAGCAAAGAGGTCTTGTTGGTCTCGCACCACCCGGATAGCTGTTGTCACGCCCGACTCATTTTTAAAGTCAGGATGACGCAGCTCCAAGGTGTGCAGGATCACCACATCAGAAGGTGCGCTCGCATATGCCTCTCGCAAAGCCTCTGAAAGCGTGACATCAGGCATGCGTCACCCGAACTGGAAATGGTTTTACAACCCGATCGAGAGGCGCAACGACGCTCATGTCACCGTTACTTTCCACGAAATCGAGACAAATGACTTCGACTGCATCAACTCCGTCACGTCGAATCGATTCACCCTCGATGCGCGTCAGAATCAAACCTTGGGTCTGGTAATAGATCGCAGCCGCCAAGACAGCCAGGTTGTGGCTGAATGAGTTATCACAGGCAGCACCCCAATAGTCATCCTCTAGGAATAGACATGCCCCTTTGCATAACTGAGCGACTGGGCAGCGAGGACATTCGCTTCTCGTACTGAAGTGATAGGCCGTATTGAGGATGATTTTTTGAAACTGTTCAACATGGCCAATTTTGTGATTTGTCGAAGCACTCATGTTTTGACAAGTCATCACATTGCCCTTCATATCTACGGCAATCGAATCATCTCTGTCCATTCCGCACTTCTGCCCAAGAGCGTCTAGAGGTCGTGACTGCGCCTGCGATCTCATGAATTCATCGACTTTGTCACGCATCGTCCCGACTGCCATGCCAGATCCAGTCACCAGCTCCCAAAACACCTGGTGCATAAAGCGCTTGTGATCACTGCCATGAAGAGAAAGAGATAAGCCACTCTGGTCATAAGGAAGCATCACCTCTTCCGTAGCGAGGACGATGGCTTGCACAGGCAAATCTAACTTTTCGGAAAAGTACAACCGAACTGCCTTGAGCGACTGGTTGTTGCGGTGAAGCACCGTGTTGAAACTCATCCGATCAATCGACATACGACGGGATACCCACCGTTTGATCTGAGCCAAGTTCTCAGGTTCATTCAATGGATCAGGACCACGGTAACTCTGCGCAGGCCCGTCATGCGATAAACCAATCCCCACGTCCAACTCTTCAACCCAAGCAAGCTTTTCATCATCAAAAAGTGAGCCGTTGGTAACAATCGATAGCTGAGCATTCGGATATTTAGCTTTGACAGCCTTGCCCAAAGGCTTGAGTAGCTTCCAGTAGACGAACGGTTCTCCGCCCCAAAACTCAATCTTTACGCCTTCGCCTCGTCCATCATCACCCCCCGCAAACCAGCTCTGTAATTGCTCCATAAATGGCGCAACATCTTCGGGGTGCCCATCAATGTCATGGGGCTGATGCGCTTGGGAGCAATACTGGCAAGCGTAGTTGCACTTGAGTCCGAGCTGAAGTTTCAAGTGTCGGATATCTTTTGACTTGCCTGCGGGGTTACGCGGATGGTGCAAATGCCAAAACGCACCCCACTGCATATCTGACTGCCGAGGAAACGCTTGAGGCAGCGGTAATGGCTCACCGTTATCTGCCCAAACCAAGCTGGAATCTTCAGGGTCGTAGAGCGCCTGTTTTACAAACCCGTTCTGGCCATTCAAAGTCAAATTAAACTTCATGTGCAACTTCCTCAAATGCAATGGGGTAAGCCTCACGACACACTTTGGCCAGATCGGCACCAGCTAATGTCTTAAGGTTAAAAATGTGACGGCCAGATGCTTTGCCATCCGTATTGATCACCAGCACGGTCATCACTAGATTCGTTTCATCAACCTGTGCTACTTCGACTTCGTAGCCATGGCGAACCGTAAGATCGAGACTCATTGGTCGGACTCCATAGATTTATCTTGGGTGCGAGTACGGATTTGTGCAGCAGACCAAGTTCGATCCCCGCCTTGATCGTCACGGTGCGTAAAGCGCACATTTGTGACGATGGCGACCTTGTCGCTTTCGGGATCAAACATCGGGAATGTGGAATGCTCTAAATAGCCCGGGAAAATGAACAACGCCCCTTGTCGGGGCGTTTGTGCAAAGAGCTTGTTTTCATGTCGAAGCATCCAATTGGCCTGCACGGGTCTGGGATCATGGAAACACAATGCGCCAGGTAATCCCACCCCATCGCTGCCTTCACGTAATCCGAGATGCACACGTGGGTAGTAGGTCGCCACCAATTGGTTCCCCACATGACGGTGTGGAATCGCCCACTTACCCAAACCACGCTGGCGGTTCACGAATGTGTTGTACGTAGTAGCCAGCTCTGACGGATCAAGAGATGGATATGCTTTCTGTATGTAAACAGCAACCCTTTGCTCGATGGCGGTCAACAATCGCAGCAATGCTCGACTAGGTTGCTCCGTCATCATGGAAACCGTATCAGCTCGGTGTGCCAACTTGGCAGTTGATTGCGTGTGTCGCTCATAAAAGCGTTCAGCCTCCTGCGCCAAAGTCTCACGGACATCGTCAAGCTCAACAAGTTGATCAATCAAGATATGACTAGGCCACAGGCTCATCATTCGACACGTATCAATTGAAGTCATCGCGTGAAATCTCCATCAATAATCATCTGAACGGGATGCTTGCAACCGTAAAACCTGTTTGGACGATAAGTTCGAGTCTGATGATCAAACTCAATCCATGGCCAAACACTGAAGTGCACACTACAACGGCTACCTAGCCATGAATGTCGATTGATGAGGGTGTGGCGGTACTTTGAACAATTCATCCATAAACACTTGCCTTGGATAAAGCTCAGGTCATCCATCTCCTCAATTGACAGAACGATCCCCTGCGACACAGCCAAACAGATATCCAATCTCAATTCTTCAAAAATTGAAGTATCTCGATGAGGATGAACCAGTGGCGCATTCAGAGGATTAGGAGGGACCAACACAGTGAGTCGCCCAGATCCAACCGTCAACGAAAACTGATCAAGCAAGGCCTCAAATCCGGGCAACCTTGAAACCTCTGAACGATGAACAAACGCCAAGTGATCTGCACCACTAAACCGAGCAGGCTCCGCTTCAAGATACGGATCTATAGGCGCTACTGCCTGACCAGTTCTGGCGAGGGAGAGATTTCTGAATACACCAGGACTGGCATCACTGACTTCAGACTCCCAAACCAATGACTTGAACTCTTTGAAGGCAACGGCGAACTCGTGCGACAAATTCGAGGGAACCAGCACATGAGGCACATCCCTGATCGCAACAATGTTCTCAAGCTCCGGGTCGATCACTTCAGCGATTGCCAGCTCGAAATCCGTTTCTTGCCGCAAATAAGCAGCCACGGTCATGTTGCTTGGAATGCTGTCTGCATGAACCTCCCACATCAAACCACCTCCACTGATGCACTGGTTTTGTGACTGAAATACTTAAAACCAACTTTGACCAAACCGACATCCCCAGAGTTGAGGCCGAGAGCTACCCAATTGAAATTCGCAACGCCATTCACGATTGGCACTTTGGTCTTTGGCAAGAACCCCGCCTCACACTCAAGGTAAAAAACGCCACTTCGCGTTTCAATTGCTGGCATGTCGTTGGTCTCGTACACAGGCTGAATCAGTCGCGCAACGCAAGGGAGCGATTCACCAGCCGAACACAAACTCCCCACCTCCAACTCAATCGAAGGAAGGACTGCGTTGTACAGAGACACCCGAGAGCGAACCTCCACAAATTCAGAAAAACCTTCAGGCGGCATGCTTTGCGGTGAATAGACCAAAACAGCAACCTCTTCAATCGAACTTTCTTCGAATGGCACGAAGAACAATACGACACGAGGATGAAGGGGGCGACCGAGCAAGAAAGGGTTTTTGTGCAAATTTGTCTGTGGAAATACAGAGTGCAAATACCCTAAGTCTTCCCAGCCAAATCGCGACTCAAGCGCCCAATTGGTATGAATGCCCCAATGCTTACCAAGATCAATGTGCGACTTGATGGCGGCTGGATCAAAAACAAATGGGCGAGATCCATACTCTTTTTCATGTGACTCAGGATTGATGCGCCACGGCGTGACCGTGATTGTTTGCGCCTGCACATCTCGCTCAACGCGGTAACTTACGGGGAACGCGCCAAATGTTTCAACAGGCGAAGGAATGTTGAACAAGCGGCCACCTATGGTGTCTGAATTACTCATAACCGCTCTCCTCAACAATCCGTACTGCAATTGCAATTACAGTTGCAGTTGCAATTCGTACGGCAGTTAAAAGCCGTCGTCCCGCAATTGCAGTTGGAATATCCCCCGCAGTTGCAATTGCAATTGCATGCTCGATACCAACGGCGGTACTCAGCACCGCCAATCTCATCTTGCGCAAGGTAATAGCCGTCGTAGTTCAATACGACAGACGGAACAGCGTAGTTGCCATAACTCGTACCACCTACCCCGTCGTACTGACCACTATTCGCACAGTAGTTAAAACCCAAACCCCAAGTCCACCAGTTCGCATTAGGTGGAACCCAATTGGCATTGCTCGCGCAATTCCCATTCAGCAGATATCCATTGCAGTTACTGGCCCGGTCGTCGTAGTACTGACTTGATCGGCCCATCTCACCGAGGTCTTGTCCATCCCCCATCTTGTAGCCAGTGTTACGAGCGTCATCGCCTGTCACACTGCTTTTGAAAAGAGCCCCATTGGTCATCGTGATGGACCCAGTCATGGTTCCACCTGCTTTGTCCAACTTACCAGTAATCTCCGTCTGCAAGGCATCATCCAGCCCCGCCTTGGGGATGCGTGTAATTGCCATGATTTCTCCTAGTTAGATGTAACGCACCACGATCCGCGCGCTGGCGGTGGGTGCTGACGTGAATCGCAACGTTGTGCCTGAGTTCACCAAGAGGTATGCATCCAGTGAGTCCTGCACCACGTAGTTGACCGTGACGATCAACTTGTGAACGCTGGACGCCGCAGTACTCAGCGTGAAGTCCGTTGCAGATCCATTGCCAGTAAATACTTGCGGCGCTACGTTCGATCCACCTGCCGCAGCGGCATAGCCCTGCGCTTGATTCATGTAGCTCTGAGATTGCGTCGCAGAGTTAGCAGAAGCTGTTGCCGAGGATGCAGACTGACTCGCACTGGTCGCAGAAGCACTCGCTGATGCAGTTGCCGCCGCAGACTGCTGCGTTGCAGTTGCTGCGTTTGCAGCAATGGATTGCGCGTAATACTTTGCCGAATACTCTGTCGCACCAGAAACAGGCCCGGAAGTTTTGTTCGCCCACTCCTCAGCCGCAGCCGCACCAGATTGCGCTTCCTTATCGAGATAGCGAACGCTGATGCCAACTCCATTGGCCGGAGCTGACGAAAACCTCAGCGTTGTCGTTGCAGGCGTTGTGTAGGAATCAAGTGGAGCTTGTGGGACACCTGCAACCGTCACCATCAATGCGCCGGGATAACCAACTGGTCGACTCAGCGTGAAATCCGTCTTGACCCCATCTCCCGTAAAAACGTCAGCTGGAATCACAGTGTTGGCCGTCACTGCTGCTGCAGAGCCTGCCGCTTGCGATGCCCAATACTTTGCAGAGTAGCCGGTGCCGTCTACCGTTGCAGATGTTTTCTCGGCCCAATCTGCGGCACGAACGGCATGCGCCTGAGCAGCCGTTAAAGCCGTGGACGCATTACCTGCACTGCTCGAAGCCGCACTGGCAGAGCTTGCAGCCGCAGTAGCACTTGCTTGTGCATCAGTCGCTTTTGCTCCTGCCGTGCTGGCAGAAGTAGAAGCAGCCGTCGCAGATGCCGTGGCGTTGGTTGCACTGCTCGCGGCATTCGTAGCGGAGGCGGCTGCAGCAGTTGCACTGGTTTGCGCATCAGCGGCTTTGGTTGAGGCTGTGATGGCCGAGCCCGCCGCCGCACTCGCCGAACTTGCAGCCCCGGTTGCTGAGGTCGATGCAGCGGTGGCTTGCGTTGACGCCACCCCCGCAGAAGCTGCCGCATTGGTGGCTGATGTCGTTGCATCTGTTGCTTTCGTACTCGCTATGGTGGCCGATGCAGATGCGGCGGTCGCGCTCGTCGCTGCATCGCTTGCTTTTGTCGTAGCTATGCTGGCAGCTCCTGATGCGGAGGTTGCAGAAGCGGCAGCGTTTGTTGCGCTACTCGCCGCATTGGTAGCTGATGTCGCTGCCGAATTCGCACTCGTTTGCGCTTCCCCTGCTTTAGTCGAAGCCGTGGTGGCCGAACTTGCTGCAGCACTCGCCGAACTGGTCGCCGATGTCGCAGAGCTAGAAGCACCAGTAGCTTGCGTTGTTGCCACCGCAGCAGATGCTGCCGCATTGGTCGCAGAGGTCGCCGCGTCCGTTGCTTTCGAACCCGCCGTGGTAGCTGAACCCGCCGCTGCCGTTGCACTGGTTGCAGCATCACTTGCTTTCTGCGTCGCAGTTGCTGCAGCCGAGCTGATTGACTGTGCGTAGTATTTGGCGGAGTAATCACCCCCCGATACAGGGGCTGTGGTTTTAGTCGCCCAATCCTGGGCCGATGTGGCACTTGAACTGGCCTGACTTGCGGAACTTGCCGCTGCAGTCGCACTCGCTGCTGAGTCAGTAGCCTTTGTACTTGCGGTAGTTGCGGAAGCAGCCGCCGCCGTGGCACTTGCAGCTGAAGCTGTTGCAGAGCTCTCCGCTGCACTCGCTTTGGTTGAAGCAGTTGCAGCAGAAGTTGCTGAATTACTTGCTGATACGCCTGCCGCATCTGCTTTCGAAGATGCGGTTGTTGCGCTGGCTGCAGATGCAGAAGCACTCGAGGCTGCACCACTGGCAGATGTAGCCGCAGCACTGGCGCTAGCTGCTGCTGCTTGGGCTTGGTACTTTGCTGAGTACTCGCTACCTTGAACTGGCCCATTCGTCTTGCTGGCCCAATCCATTGAGGACGCAGCGCCCGTTTGACTCTCTTTGTCGAGGATGCGAGCCGTGATCTCAACGCCATTGACGGGTGGAGAACTGAAACGCACAGTGGTCGAGTTTGCCAAGGCGTAGGACACGAACGGAGTTTGTAAAACTCCAGCCACTGTGATTTGAAGCGCACCAGGATGGCCGACCGGGTAGTCAAGCGTGAAATCCGTCAACGCCCCAGTTCCAGTCCACGTTTTGGTTGGAATCACCGTCGCGCTGGTTGCCTTGTTCGCTTCATCAATGACGCGCGTCAAAGTGGCGCTTGCATCAGCCGCTTTCGTTGAAGCAAGCGTTGCACTTTGAGCGGCGTTGCTCGCCTGAGTGGTGGCAACCGTGACTTGTTGCGTTAGCTCAGTTCTTGAAGCTGCCAAGTCGTCTTGAACACCTTTGATCGCCTTGGCCACCGTCTTGACCGGACCGCCCTCTGTCACGACATCTGTATGGTCATTGCCATGGACGATCGAATGCAGAATCGTTGCGTCAGCAGTTGCCTTATCAACCACTGCTTCAATTTGTTGCTGTAGGTTTAAGGCCATGAAATGCTTTCAATCACCAGTTTTCGGTGGGCAAGTGTTGATTTACCAAAATGTCAAAGTTGTCAGCTGATCGCTGCAAGTCTTCAAGTTCGCTATCGAGCAAGATGCCAAGCGCACCCTGCGTCAAAGTCGGGCGATTTCTAATCTCCAACTCCCCCGTCACTTCCCACTGGTTTTTTCGAACCAACTTGGCTTGATAGGCCTTGGTGAATCTGGCCTGGTGCGTTGCCATGCCAATGCCGCCCAACAGTTCAATGTCAAACCACTCCGCCCCCTCCTTCGCTTCGTGTTTGAACCAAGCTTCAAAGATGGCGTAGGTCAGTGGTCTCAAATTCCAGCGAACAGCAACCTTGGCAGGGGTTTGTGTAAACCGACGCCGCGCACGCGCAGCGCCTGACTCCATGTCCGTTCGAATCACACCCTCACTTGGGGATATCTGATACCCATCGACTGTGGGAAGCGGGATCTTGTCCGGCCAAACTAAATTAGTCATCGCATTGCTCCTGCGGCGGGGTTGAGCCCATAGCGACGCTCAAGCGTTGGCGCAATACCCGTGCCCTGACCAATCGATCGGGACATGCGGGCTTCAATTTGCTCAACGATGATGTCTAGACGCATGGAGCCATCTGCCTGTTCTGAGGACTGCACGCGTGCATCCACGCCAGAAGCGTTGTTGATCACGTTCACGGCCACACGCACTTGGGGTTGGTTCTTCGTTGAGAGCGCACCACCCAACGCACGCATCTGACCGGGCGTGAACACAGCCTCACCAGGCTGGGCAATGATGGGCACCTCACCATCGACCAAACCACCCGTGTGATAACGGGTGGCACCTGCGAAGTTGTGAAGCCCAACAGAGCGGGAAGCCAAACTGTCCGAACCAATCAAGCCACCCGTGTGTGCCACTGCGACCAAGGGGTTTACAAGGTCCGTCGCTCCGATTGGAACGATGCTGCCTCCGGGTGCAGGTGTGGGTGTTGAACCCAAACCTCCCAACCAGCCTGCTAATGGCAAAGTGACCATCCGCTGGATCTGAATGCGCACCAGGTCAGCAATGATGGAGTTGGCCAAGCTGCTGAAGTCGAGCTTGCCCGTGGTCACAAACTGAACCAGCGCATCCTCCATGCCTTTAAAAGCAGAAGTCACCGCCCGCTCAGCCTGCTTGGCAGCGTTGGTGGAATCCTCCACATAGCTGCGCACAGATGAGCGCATGCCGTAATCAAAGCTGCGTTGGTACTCCGCATTGGCACGGGCTAAATCCACAATCACAGGCAACTGGCGAGACAGCGCATGGTTGATGAGCTCGATGGCTTCGGCCTTTAGACCAGGGTCCGTGATTTGGTCCGCTTGCTTACGTGCAGCGTAGGCCGCTTTCTCCAAATCGAAGCGCACTTGCATGCCCGCGCGTTCGACCTCACCCACATCAAGCATCTGACGCTTGAGCACCAGCTCCTCTTGCTTGAGTCGGTTGTTGCCGATGTAGCCTTCGGTGATTTGGTAGACCTTTTGGAGCTCTTTCTCGTACTCATCGAACTTCTTGTCCGAGACCTTTTGCTTCTCCATGGCCTCAATGACCTGGATGTACTTCTCAGCCTCAGCCCGAACGCCCGCGTAGCCCTTCTTTTCCAAGTCAAGCGCTTTGGCTCTGAGCTCGGCAGCTTCACCTCCCGTCACACGCAGTGAGCGTTGCTCAAGTTGCTTTAAGAACTGCAGGCCTTCGTTGTTCTTATCAAACCCCGAGAGGTCCATCCCCGTGGGGGCCTTTCTGGGAATCTTTGGCAAGAACTCGTCATAGATCTTTTGGACCTGTGCCGCTTGCTCAGCTGTATCAAGTACAAACTTCTGCCCCATCACCCGAACGGTTCGACGTTGCTCGTCGAAGAACTTCTCAATGGAGTTCACATAGCCCGGGTTGTCATTGATGCGAGCGAGGCGGTCATTGGACGATTCGACAAATTTGTCACGAGCGCTTTGCAGCTTGGCAATCTCTGCATCAATCTGCTGTTCGTTGTAACCCATGGACTTCATCGAGCGCAGCATGTCGCTCTTCATCCAAGTCTCCACGTCCTTGCTCACCACCGACAAACTGTCGAATGGTTGAGAGATCACCCGCTTGGCCAATACCGCAGACTCGGCGATGAAGCCAAGCCCCTTGGCAACGTCTTCAAGGTAGTTGAGGACTTGCTGGCGGTTGTTGCTGATAGCAATGAGCTCACTGCTAAAGCCGCCCGTCTCTGTCTTGGCGATGAAGAGATGCTCAGTCAGGTCAGCCAAGATTGGAATGAAGGCTGAGCCAATTTGGCGCTGCACACCTTCGTTGACCGCGTGCAACCGCTTGAGGTTGTCGTTGAACTCTTCTGATGCTCGGGCTGCATCTGCCGACATCACCAAACCTAAGCGCTTGGCTTCTTCCATCATGGCCGTAATGCCCTCACGCCCTTGGTTGAGCATCGGGATCATGTCCAGACCGTTCTTGCCAAAAAGTTTCACAGCCAGTGCAGCCTTCTCGGCGCTGTCAGGCATGGCAGAGAACTTATCGGCCAGATCAAGCAAGACTTCTTCGGTCGGACGAATCTGGTTATGCGCATCCACAGCAGAGATGCCAAACGCACGCAACGCTGCGCTGCCCTCGCCACCTTTGACTTTCGCATCAAACATAGCGGTCGACAAGAACTTCAAGGCCTTGGTCAAACTCTCCGTGCTCACGTCCGACAACTCGGACGCATACAGCAGCGCAGACAAAGCCTCTACGGACACAGCCGTCTTTTGAGACAGCTTGTTGAGCTCTTCACCCACCTCAGCCACGGGCACGATCAACTGGTGCATACCGTAGCCTGCGGCTGCGATGGATGCTCCAGCGATCAAACCTGCAGGACCGAGTTTGCCCAGCACGGTACCAAGCATGCCAAGACGCGACGTTGCATCTTCCATTTGTGCGAAAGCATCGTTCGCTGCTTTGGAGACGATCTGCAAACCCGCCGATGCTGGGTGGGAAGCTGATTCAATGCGCTTGAGGGATTTCTCCCCAGCTTCACCCACATCAGACAACTCAGCCTTGACCTTGCCGCCATCCACCACCGAGAGTCGAATTGCGAGATTGCGTTCAGCCATGTCCGTTACCTGTTGTTGATACGTTGCTTGAAGAATTCATGGCTGCCGTCACCCCTGCCTCAATAGCAGGAAATATGTGCGACATCGCACAGACATCCGCATCCAAAACCTCACTGGCTTGCCTCCATGCGTTGAAGTCCAAGCCAATGACTGTGTTTTGAGCCATGCGAAGCTGAGCCGCGCAGACCTCAAGCACCGACAGCGCCTGCCAACCTTCTTCGGTTTGGGGCGCGTTCAATCGGTACGGGCACTCAGGGCACGTTGTTCCACACGCTTCGCAGTACGCGGGCCCGCCACCGAAGTGCCATTCGGTGCGAGCCTTCAGACGTTTTTTTCTGCATCCAGCAAATAAAGCGCCGCCAGATACTCACGCTCGAAAGCGTCGGCCACAGGCCACAGCTCCATCAAGGCTTCAATGCCCTCTGGGGTCACAGGTGTGGCCTTGCCCTTTTCGTCACCCACACCTTCCCAAGCCAGCACTGCTAACTTGGCAAGTTCGGTGATCAAAGTTGCAGTACGTTGACCCGCTGCTGCATGGTCTTTGCCATCGATGACAGATGCCGCATGGCGCGCAGCCATCACCAGCGCCGTGGTGGCGGGTTTGACCTTGACGCGCACGCCATGGTTCAAGTCGAGCCAATACGGCTCACGTTTTAAGTTGAGTTTGAGCATGGGGATGAATCTCTTGGAGTGGCTCAATAGCTGGCCACATCGTTGTGAAGAATGACCGTGAACATCCGACCTGCGGCGGTGTTCTTGGCGGCTTGCCAGTTGAAGGTGGCCTGAATGCCACCAGGCCCAGAGATGGAGAGCTTGGGTTTTGGCAGATACACCTCATGGGCGATGAAGGTCAAGCTCTTCGTAGCATCAATGACGTAGCTGAACGTCAACTCCAGCGGCGCGTTGTTGGTCGCTGCATCGATGAGGTCTGTGTCGGCAAACCGAACCTCAAGGTTTCCGGTCAGACTGGCAACCGTTGGATCAGCGCCTTCGATTTTTCCGTCAGAGCGGATGGTCTCGATGCGGGCTAGGTTGTTTGAATAGGTGAGCTGCGCCGCCACCACGTTGCCAAGCGCCTGTCCGTTCTTTTTGATCGAACCTTGGAACTGGTTAAAGCGGGTGATTCCGAGCGCCTGCGGTGTTGCATCCACTGACACCAGTTGCTTGACTTCACCTTGCGCGATTAACCCCAAGGTCGCATCCGCTGCACCTGAGCGCGCGAACTTGACCTGAACGGAGTTGACCATCACACCCGAAGACTCAAAGTACGCGGGGATATCAGGCAGACCAGTCTCAAGCGCGAGGCTTGGCAAAACAGGCTGGCCAGAGCCAAAGGTGTGCTGATGATCCACATCGCCTGTAGAAACAGGAGCGCCCAACAATGCCTTGAGCCACAAGCCAAAGTTGCGCAAGTCGATCGGAACCACCATATCGCCCTCAACCTTGATCACATCCCGAATGGGTGCGCTGGGGTCTCGCCCCAGTCCAATCAGGTCATTGGCAATGAGACCTTGTTCAGACCCCAATGAGGTCGACACAAAAGGGAGCTTCCAGTACTCGGTCGTGCCACTGGGGTGTGTTCCGTAGGAAGGTTCGAATGCAGCCAGCAAGCTGGCATTTGCGCCATAGGCACGGGCCATAGTTTTTCTCCAGTTTCAAAAAGATTCAAGCCAGCGGATCGCTGCTTGCGTAATGCATCACCACATCCAAGGTGCAGGCCTTGATGCCCACAGCACCATCGGGTGCGACTTCTTCGAACTTCGGGGGATGGATTTCAATGAACTCCACAACGCCACCCAAAGTCCTGTCTGCCCTAACAAGCGAAGAGAACTGCTTAAGCAACGCATCCATGCGCGCATCTCGCTCTGCGCCATCGGGGTGACTCACGTACACCTCCAGATTGGCCGAGTGCTCCCACTGATAGGTCAGTGGCGAGAGCATCACTTCGACTTCGTTCATGTCACCATCACGCAGCACCACCATGGAGTGCTCTGTCATGCGCTCGGGCAGCGCGCTGTTGCGCTTAGGTGGATTGCCACCAAGGGGCAACTGCCCCAACAACTGAAACAAAGCCCCGACGGCCTCTTCACGTTTGGACATAAAAAAACAGGCCCACGGCCTGCTCCGGTAAACCAACCCCTGCCCTCATTCATCGGGCCAGTTGGAGATGACGTTTTGTATGAGCTGGGATTCCCAGCGTTGAACGGCTGAATTGATGTCGAACTTCTTCTTGAGCTGAGCCTGCGGCACCAGCAAGAAAATCGGCACACTCACCAGCCCCTTACCGGACTGCTGCGCAGAAGCAGAAGCGGTTGTGAAACCACCTCGCTTGCCTGCTCTTGCACGTTGGTTGTCCGCCACCAAGAGGGACGGCTTACCTGCTCGGTAGACAAATCGAAGTCTCTGGCCGCGCATGCGCTCCCAAAGCCCCGGTGTGATGCGCTTGCCGCGTGGACCTGTTCCTGCGGCTGGCAATGGAATGGAGAGCCAAAACCCGTTCTTCGAACGAATCAATGCACCCTCGTCATGGGCAGCCACAACCACAGGCGCTCGGCTGTAAACCAAACCTGCAGCGCCCAGACTCTCACGCCCCTTGGGATAGACCTCACCTCGCCAGGTATTGGCAAGACGCGCGCCAAGACCTGCTCCAGTGATCTGACTGCGCAGCTCACTTTTGAGGCCATCGGTGGCATCACGCACACCTGTGGTCACTGCGTGTCTGGCAGCCTTGAGTTCAGCGGCCATGAGTTCTTGCAGATTGCCACTCAGCGCAGCAATAAGTCTTGTAGACACGCTCAATCCTCCGGCCAGATAGATGCACTCACCGTCCAGACGAGCCGCTCACGGTCAATGAGCGGCTCCCCATGGAGGACATAACGCGTCCCACCCAACACCAATCGATCGCCGTCTCTTGGCTGTTTGACCTCGGACGCCATCAACTCAAAGCGCTGGGTATCGACCACCAGATGGGTTTGACCGAAGTCTTGAACCGCATCGGGCGCTTTGGCGATCACCCGCACTTCGAAGGAGACCCCCGCTTGTGTGATGTACACAGCGGGAGCCCCCAAGCGAAGAAACAACCGAGAGATGAGCTGAACGAAAGGATTTCGACTCATCAACTAGCCCCTCAGCTAGCGATGACTTTGACCAGCAAGCCGGGACGGTGACACATGGGCAGCGGGTTGCTCTGCGTGTGCAGATCTGTACCGCGACCAAAGTCACGAGGCTCTTGCTTGGCATACAGCGGTTGACCCAAAGTGTTGACCGTCTCGTTGAAGTCAGCAGGCGCAAAGTACGTGGCAAACGTGTCGAGCGTGCCTTCAGGGAACGCTTGGCCTTCGCCTGGTTCAATGAAACGTCGTACGACCCCATTCATATCCGAGGCTTGCCCCAGATACTCTTCAAAAGTAACGCCAGCGAAAGTGAACCCAGAACGCTGATCAATTCGCAGCGCTAGGCTTTCTTGATACCACTGATAGGCCTTCACCACATTGGGATGGCCGGTCAAGGCATCGAAGAAATCTGAGGACACGAGCATCCGCACATTGGTCATGTACTCGCCCTTGAGATTCATCTCAAAGTAGCGTTTCAGGTCCAAACACTTCTTCTTGACATCCGTGTCCTTCTTGTTGAGCTCGAAATTGAACACGGCAGGCGTGATCTCGAACTCTTCAAACAGGTCATACAACACGGAGCCATCAGCATCCAAGATGACGCCTTTCAAAGCACCCATGCGCAAGTGCTCCAAAGTGATCGCATGTTTGTTGCGCATGGTCTGCAAATGATCGGCCATCACATTGGCAACCGTTTCAGTGTCGCTTTCGGATCCGAACATACGCAGGCCTTGAATTTCTTCGGGTAGCACCACGTCGTCGTGCGGAATGTGAGGAATCACGAACGAACGCAACTTGCGACGTCCACGTTGCCCCACAGTCCCGGGGGCGCCTACAGGCAATGTGGGCAAGAGGTTCAACACGCCATTTCGCTCTTCAATAGCAATCTGGCGAAAACGCACAGGCTTTGCAGGCATGAGGTTGATCTGTTCAATCTTGCCGAACTGATTGGGCAAGATGTTGATCGCGGCGGTCAATGCGGTCATTGAGAACGCAGGGGACTGGAAAGGATTGTTCATTGCTTAGACTCCATGACGAACGAGAATGCCGACGGCTTCGAGCTGCGCAGTGGCAGTCGCTTTTTCTTCGGCGGTGATGGCAGCGGGCCACACGAGTGCGTGGTGCGCGACGATG
>JACCDV010103973.1_pt1 | contig 38263 bp, 36 predicted proteins | sample 7446131 | NCBI WGS metagenome assembly JACCDV01 (sample SAMN15323448, study PRJNA562643) | freshwater metagenome | isolation source: river surface water | place: USA:Blue River Watershed | collected 2017-08-17
AGACGGATTGCTCAACGTTAAACCCCTCCCCCGCGGCACGGCATGGTTAGATACAGGCACCATAGACTCGCTCGCTCAAGCATCTGAATTCGTAAAAGTTGTAGAGCAGCGCCAAGGTTTCAAGATTGCGTGCCCCGAAGAGATCGCATGGCGATTGGGTTACATTGACACGGCTGGGCTCGAAGTACTCGCTCGAAAGCAAGAAAAAACGGAATACGGGCAGTATTTACTTTCCTTGTCGAACTAGCTCTTCGAATTCTGCGCGGTCTCGAATGTAGTCCGACTCATCATATTCGTTTGAAGCTAATACGAGAAGCACGGAATCAGGCTCTAAGAAAACTTGTTCTCCCCAAACTTCATTTTTCATCCACAGTCCCGACCCTCCCGCTTCGAGGGTTACTTCCTGGGAAGTGGACCCGTTGTCCACTCTGGCTAAAATTTTCCCATGAAGGCAAAACAGAACCTGTTGGCCCGATTTATGAGCGTGAAAACCACGTGCCGCCCCCGCAGGCACTTGAGTTACCCAAAAAAACCTCAAAGGCATAAATGGCATGTTTTCCGACAGTTCAACCACGGATAGAGAGCCCTTAGGGCCCTTATGATTTTCGATTTTTAGGATTTCCCAAGGGTTGTTCATGAAATACCGCTAACTTTCTTGAGGCTCGCTTCAATAGTCTGAATTTCGCCCTCCTCCAACTCCGGGAAGATAGGGATTGAAAATATTCTCTCGCTCAAGTCCTGGGCGATTGGGCAAGGCATCCTCTTTGAGTCTTGCCAGGGCAATTGGTCATAGTCCAGCACTGGATAATGAATTGCAGTGCTTACCCCCAATTTTTCCAATCCCCACCGCGACTCTTCCCTGAGACCCCTCGGAGCGACAACAACTGCCAGATGAGCGACAAAATCCCTACCGTTCGAACCAATCAATCGCCAAGAAGAACCGTCAAGCGCCCGAGAATACCGTGTCCAAATTTCTCGCCGAACTTCCGTGTGATTTTCCAGTGAACCTAATTTGTGATTCAGGACAACGGCCTGGAATTCATCCATTCTAGAGTTTTGCCCAAATTCATCCATCACTTTGTACTTTTGTGACCAACCGTACTGGCGAAGCGCTCTGGCCCGATCAAGTACGTGGCTATCCGAGGAGGCTATTGCTCCGCCATCGCCCAAAGCTCCAAGATTCTTAGTCGGATAAAAACTGAAGGTCGACACATCACCAAAAGAACCGAGGGCTCTATTTTCTAGACTCCCTCCGATTGATTGAGCGCAGTCCTCAATCAGAAAAATACCTTTTGCGTTGCAAAGGTATCTGATTTCACTAACAGGGGAAGCGAGTCCAAACAAGTGAGTTACGACTACACCCCGCACTTGAGGATAAAACTCCAGAGCATCAGCGAGAGACTCGACGGACATTCGACCTTGGTCATCGCAATCGACATAGACAACACTTATTCCTATGATTCTTGCCGCGATCGCTGAATAACCACCAGCATTTGGCGTGGCTACGATTGTGTCTCCCGCTCTCAGCCCAATAGCTCGGAATGCTAAAATTAGAGCATCTGTGCCTGAACCGACTGCCACGCACCCGAGGACTCCAAGATGGCGAGCCAAGTTGGACTCGAACTTCTCGGAATTTTCTCCAAGTATATAATTGCCTTTAATTATCACTTCGGCCATTTCGGCAAGTATTGACTTCTGACTATCCCTTCCTAATCGCCCTAGATCATTGATCGGAATCATTGGATCACGTCCTATCTCGAATTGGGTATTTGATCCGCTGTAAGAAAACCGCTGACAAAGCCACATCTGCAAACGCTAATAGCCTCCTAGCTCTCGATTTTGAGGCTCTAGAGCCCGCGGTCGGGCTAATTTCCAATTTGGTCGACCAGTCTTCGATGGCCTCTAAATAAGGCTTATAAATGTGCCTCTTAACTGCGTGGCTCGCAAGAGCGAGGTATTTCAAGTGGCCCAAAGTTACTGCACGTGCTGACTGACGGATCCCTTGTGCGTGGAAAAACCAAAGCGTCTCTCCGCACACTTCGAGCTTGCCATCTTCTTTGCGAGTGATTTTCTTCCCCATGGAGTTCCAGGGTGCCAAATTAGCGCCAATTCGATCGTCAACCAACACCTTTGTTGCAACACTTGCGAAATGCTCCAAGTACTTCTGGTCAGCATACTTGCCCTCAGATACTTCATCCAAGCACCACTCGAGACAGGATCTAGCCCAGAAATTTAGAGCGGCTCGACCATTTGCATCATTCCTGAATGCAACCATTCCGACATTGTACTCTCCGTACTTTGAAAGTCGTTTTTTGTTCCACCAGTAGTGATTGTGAGGAGTAATTAAAACGCTCGCATCCTTAAATGGAACTAAGTAGTCGCTCAGGCGCTCGAGAAAAATTAAGTCCGCATCGCAGTAAACTAGCCACTCCCCCGGATTAAGCATATCAATCTCTGACAATAGGAACGAGGGTCCGATGGAGAAAATTTGCTCTGCTCTATTTCGATCCAAAATCGCGGATTTGATTAAAGGTTGCGCAGTGAGGAAGTCGGATTCAGATGTTACGCGACCAACCCCCAAGTTCTCACCAATTGTTTTAGATGTGGCGTCGAGGGACAGTATTGAAACGTCCCGAAGATTGCTACCCATTGCTCCAGAGATCATCACTGCGGCGCGGGCAGCGTAGCGAGCGTCGAAGTACGTGACCAGCCTTGTCATAAGAAGCACCTCACCAAGCGCTGAGTCCTCCATCAACAATTAAGTTGTGCCCGGTCATGTAGGACGATCTGGGCGACAACAAATACAATGCTGCTTCGGCGATTTCCTCCGCACGTGCCATTCTTCCCAACGGCACTCTCTGAGAGTACCGATGCTCGAACTCTTGATTTTGACCAGAACTCACCCCTCCCGGCGTCAAGGTGTTCACACGAATACCCGAGGCACCGAACTCTGTCGCCAAATGATTGGTCAATCCATGCACTCCTGCTTTAGAAGCGGTGTAACTAATTGGAGAAGAAATCTCACGACCTAAGTAATGTGAGCCCTCATAAATCCGCTGATCTGGGCCCATGGTAGCCCCGTATATGGAGGCTGTTTGTGCGATGGAACCTTCCCTGAAGGGCAACATGTGCCCAATTGCAGCCCTGGCAACAAGGTACATACCAGTCAAATTTGTAGCAAGAATCTCGGCCCAGGTATCGAGTGAATACTCAAGGGTAGAGCCGAAAAACTTGGCCAAATCTTCAGTCTTTGTAGCCGCGTTGTTGTGAACACCCCAAATTTGGCCGTAGCGATCTGCTATCTCTGAAAACACTTGTTCTACCTCGGAAGGCGAAGAAACATCCACTTCGAAGAAATTGAAGCGGCTGTCATGCGAAACTTTAGACAACTGCTGTTCTGAAGAGATGTCAAGACCGCATACATTCGCACCACGCAAAATCAGCAGTTGGGTGACATGCGAGCCAATAATTCCATTGCACCCAGTTACCACTACATTCTTGCCTGCAAATTCCCCGCATTCCGAAGCGTGGAAAGTCACTTCTGCCTCCTTTCATAGAAAAACTTAACGATGTCAAAATCTAATTCTGTGTCGATGTCCCAAGACCTTTCGAGAGGCATGACAAAAGCTTCGGAGCTATCTGTAAAAACAGTTTTCTCTTGAAGTAGTGAATCACGGCGCCAAGCGTAGATTGAAGCGTTCATATCAAATGTCTTAGGCGCATCTTGCCTTCTACTCAAGGGGAGTGGGGTTCTTATAGCTGGACCCCATTCTCTGTTTGCGTCCATTGCTACGAGATTAAAGTATGGCGAACGATGAGATTCGCAAACTGAAAAAACGCTCTTAAGTCGATTGTGCTCTAAAATTCTTACAACCTCAATGACATCTTCCGGGAGGCGCAGCGGAGAAGTTACGTCCAGGTCAACAACAGTGTCGAACGTCCCTCCAAATTGGAGCTCGCCGTGCTGAACCGCATGGATAATAGCAGGAACTTTAGGTGCGGTATCTGATGCCAAACTGGCAGGACGCTCTACCGTTGCAACACCCTCGTCTCTTGCAATATCAAGGAGCTCCGATGAGTCACTCGACACCAAAATTAGACTAAACAGCCTAGATTGTTTTGCATGCCGAATCGTGTGCGAAATTAGAGGCAAGCCGTCCAAAATCTTAGAATTTTTTCCCGGAAAACCTTTTGACCCACCTCTAGCATTTATGGTGCAAATTCGAGAACTCATGTTTGGCTCGCATTCCAGGCCAGCAAGCGTATCGACGCCAAGTCCCTAAGGAGTCGCATGTTACTTTCGAGGGTAGGGAGCATGAGCCCTCCCGATTCAATGACGTCTCGCATCATGATTTTGTAAGTGTCCTTAATTTGGTTCCCCTGAATGACTCTCTCATAACGCGTGTCCGAAATTCTCCCAGTTGAAAGATTGACCTCGACGGCGAAATCTTCAAACTCAACGACACATTTTCGCTCTTCGCTCTTTGAAATCACAGATAGATCAACCGAGCAGTGAGCTGACTGACTCTTGCAGATTATCTTCCAAGAATCATCGGCGTCCCCAACAAGGTGACCCAGCTTGCCTCCCAAGGCAGCTACGTAAACGATGTCGCCCAATAGCCAGCTAAGATAATCGATCTCATGGGTTAAGTCGTTCAGTGCCCCACCGCCAAGTTCGAGCCAATGCGAATACTGGTCAGGGCGAGTATCACCTGGCCTCCACCTTGAAAGATCAGAGCGGCAGATTATCGAGACACGCAATGGCGTGTGTCCGTTCAGAATTGTCTGCTTTAAGTACTGCAAGCCGTCCAGATAACGCAAATTGTAGGCAACGCGCTCTCCTCCTCCTGAAGCAAAGGACTCAATCTTGGAGACATCCTCAAAATCAACGAGACCCGGCTTCTCCAGAAGTAGCAGACCTGAAAAATTGGAAGCACGCACAGCTGTTAAGGCATTTAAGTGCATGCTTGTTTCTAGGGCAACTACAACGATTTCAAAAGAGCTCAAGTCCATTTCTGAATTTAGGAACAAGTCAAAGTCACCTACTTGCTGCCGCCTACTCAGCGCAACCACTTCAGCACCTAGGACCTCTAATGTCTTAACGTGCCTTGAACCTGCTGCTCCCAAACCAACGACAAGAGCTCTCTTACTCAAACTTTCCCTCAACCTGCTGCCGAAGTTGCTCCAAATCCTCAGGTCTTCCCACGTCCCTCCAAGTCTCGTGTATCGGAAAGCCATGTACCGACTCAAGCCTGTCTACAATGACATTGGTGATTAAGTTGGGCATGTCTAGCGGAACATTGGGTCGGATTGTGTCCACGACTTCCGGAGAAACGCAGTAAATGCCAGCCGCCACCTGATTCTTGACTACCGGCTTCTCGCGAACACTCATTACGTTAGTTCCGCTCATTTCTATTACTCCAAAGGGGACTTGGAAAGAGTATTCGCGCAGACCGACAGTGAGCTGTGCATCCAGGGAAGTATGAAAGTCCAGCATGGCTCCGAAATCACAGTTAGTGACAATATCGGCGTTCGAAACCAGGAGAGTCTCCCCTAAACGACCTACCAGAAAACCCATCGGTCCAGCAGTTCCTAGAGGTTCTTGTTCGTGGAGATACTCGATTTCAACATCCAAAGATTCCCCGTTCTTTAGGTATCCCTCTATTTGATCTGCCATGTGGTTTACAGAAATGAAAAACTTTTGAAAGCCCTGATTCTTAAAGTGAGTGATGACATGCTCTATCATCGGCTTGCCCGCGAATTCCACAAGCGGCTTTGGGACATCTCGGGTGTACGGCATCAGTCGGGTCCCCTTCCCCCCCGCCAAAAGTAGCACTGCATTATCAAAAGAACCTTGATGCACATCAACCGCACACATGCCTACCGGTCGCCCAGATTTGTCTAATACTGGCGCGAACCGAATGCCTAGTAAGCGTTCGCCACGGGCAGAGAACGATCCATCCGAAAAAACAACTGGGTTGGGATTCAACGCATCTAGCACCGATGAATCCAAGGTCAAGCCCCTCAGCAAGGCACGCCTCAAGTCTCCATCGGTCACGGTTCCCTTTAGTCCCCCGAGCTGATTCACAATGAGGGCCATTTTGTAAGGACTGCTTTGAATGACCGCAATAGCCTCTAAAATGCTGGAGTCTTCACTAATGATTTCACTGGTGAGGCTTTGTAGATTTCTCATGCCACTTCAATTCTTCGGGCGGGATTACCAGCATAAACTCCTGTGCTAACAATGTCTTTTGTCACGACCGCCCCGGATCCAACCGTTACCCCGTCGGCGATGACAACTCCCGGATTCACAACAACTCCTGCTCCAATCATCACATTTTCTCCAAGCGCAACCCCTCCCAAAAGAATTGCACCAGGACCAATAAAACAATATTGCCCGGTTGAAACATCGTGTTCAATAATCGCCCCGGTGTTTACTACAGTCCCTTGTCCCAATTTCGAACAAGCATTTACAACGGACCTGTGCAGAACTTGAACACCATCCTCAACACGAGCGGATGGGTCAACTAGGGCAAAGGCGGAAACGAGAGAATGCTCCTTCAGTCCAGCTTCCCTGGCCCCCAAAGAGACTTCGACCCGCCTAATAAGTCCAGAGCTAATCCCGACTCCATTCAAAAACGCAGGCACCTCAAAAGATGCAATCGCGTCCGCCAGCTCTAGAAATCGTGGTACGTCTTCCAAAAGTTCTAATGGAGCAGGATCTAGTGAAACAACGGCAACAATCCGTGGTTTTCCTTCGCCGAACTTAGATGCGGCAACCAATGACTTTGCATGCCCACCTGAACCCAAAAGTATGCAGTCATAACTCAATTGGCTGACCCTTCTCGAATTCACGTTTTGCGGGTTTTCCGACAAGGTCAAAAATCATTTCGGCGCCAACCGTGCCCTCAGGTCTCAATGATACTAAATTGTCAAAAGAGAAAATTTCACCCTTCTCTATTGCTCTTAGGGCAAATATTGAGCGGCGAGCGACGCTCTTGACATTTTGCTCCGATGGTTGTGGTTCTTTCTTTCCCGAGCCTAAGGCCGTGAAAGCTTCCCGGAGAGTGCTTACGTAATGCTTGAAGGCCCTTGGATCCAACGAAGCTGCATGATCCGGTCCAATTTGACTAGTGTCCAGTGTCACATGCTTTTCAAAAACCCGCGCACCGAGTGCGGTAGCCATAATGGCTGCAATTGCTGAGTGTGAGTGGTCTGAATATCCCAAATTTGAATTTAGTTCAGCCAGCTCTCTCATGGCGAGGATGTTCAGCTCTTCCATTGGAGCGGGGTAGGTGGAAGTGCAATGCAGAATAGTGAGCCCTCGCTCTTTTGGTTGTCGACCCCAGGGGCCCTCACCCAGTTGGGTAATGTTGGTCTCTCTCGGCAGAAAGTCACCTGGCAAAAACCCATCCCTGACATCGAAGCCAGACATTGCCACCCGAACTGCCCTTGCTACTTCGGGAAGATCTGACATTCCAGTAGATAATATCAGCTGGTCGAAAACCTTGGCTGCTTCGAAGATAAGCTCGTGAAAGGTCAAATCGCCAGAACCGATTTTTACACGTCGGTGCCCTAGGACGGTCCTCACAAAACTCAGAGACCCAAGGTCAAATGGAGTCACTAAAAATTCAAGTCCAAGTGAAGAAGCGTGTTCGCCTAATTTGATCACTTCCGCTTCCGTTAGCGTTAGGTATTCAAGCATCTCTTTCTGACTCAGGGCGTCGACACCGTTCCTTGATTGATAATCTGCCAATTTTGCCTTTGAGCTCACAATTAGATCGGGCTCGAAAATTTGAATTTTCGCAGTCTGAGCGCCGGACTCGCGGATGACATCCAGCAATTTAAGGGCCAGGTCAATGTCTCCATTGTGATTCACCCCGATTTCACCAATTACCTCGAAACCATTAACGTCGCTCATGAAATGTCTTTCTCGTACTTACTGGAGAGGATGAAACCAAAACGTCCACAATACGTCTTGAAACCTCGGGTCGCTCAAAAGAGATTGGCGCAGATCTCTCGCTTGCCAGCGCCGCTTTAATAGCGTCAAATATTTGCAACGAGTCCGCTCCAACTTGAACTTGACCCTCAGTTCTTCCGACCTGTCTTTCTCCTAAGAGAACGACTGGGGTCCCAAAGAATGGTGCTTCTAGTACTAAGCTGGAGGAGTTGCCGATAGCCACGCTACTCAAACGAAGAGCGGACAAGTAGGCCCTCTCTCCCATGTTTTCGAGAAAAACTGCTCGACGACTGTTGTCGCGCACATATTGAACAATTTCCCTTCTTAAATCTTCTGCCCCAGGGTCAACATTTGGGCCGGTAAAAACCGTAAATATATCCAATCGTTCTAGAGCTGCGATCAAAGATTCTAGGTGCTTCAGGGTCGACGGTGAATCATGTAATGCTGGGTGAATCGCGACCAAGGCAAATTTCCGTGGAATGTCAACTCCGACAGTCTCGGTCAAATCATCGAGCCTCAGTGATGAAGATTCTTCGAGGGAATCTACTCTCGGGGAACCGAAATGGAATACCTTGTGCTCATCTTCGCCCATTTGAATTATTCGTGAGGCATTCTGAGCGTCTGAGGCAAAGTGTAAAGCGCTAAGTTTTGTAATGGCATGGCGATGCAGTTCATCAAGCGCACCGGAAGAAACCTCTCCTCCATGAAGATGTGCAACAGGTACGTTTTCCACAGTACAAGCGAATGCAAACATAAGTGCTTCAATGCGGTCTCCAAGAACAAGAGCCAGATCGGGGGAATCTATGCGTAGCTGGTTCAAGAACGACAAATACCCAAGACCAATCGAGTCTGCAAGTCCATTCACCTCTAATCCAGGGATAGGCAATGCAATGAGGCAATCTCCTGGGATAAGTCGAAAATCGCTAATTGAATCCAGCCTGGCGTTGTCTTGCAGGTGTGTCCCTGAAACGTATACCAACAAATCCACCTCCGACCGGGCAACCAGCTCCAGTAAGAGAGGGCGAAAAATCCCAGAATCGGCTCGAGTGGAGGAGAAAACCGCTACCTTGACCCTCATAAAGACCTAGCCAATGATGGCGAGGATGGAATGCATAAAAGGCTGCGCCTTGCTTCAATTGAGTTTGCAATTGAGGTACTAAACGAAGAGGCGTAGGGCTTTTGGAGGTTAAGGAGATCCCACATCGGCCTACACTGCAAGCCTGCAGAAACGCATCTGTCTAGGAGCTCGGGCAGAAGTTCTCTAGCAGTATCGTTCAAAACCAAAACGTTCAGCCAGTTGTTGGAAACTTGGCCATTGGGAGTCCTGTAAAATCTAAAAAATTCTGAGGTCTCAAAGGAATTGCAATACGCATCGGTGAGTTCTTGTTTCCGCTTTAAAATTTCGGGAAGCTTCTTCACTTGCGCTAAACCTACTGCTGCGTTTATGGCAGGCATTCTAAAGTTCCACCCTGCGTCTGAGTGGCTGAATCTCCAAGGATGGGGGATTTTAGCGGTAGTACTCAGCTTTCGCGCGAGGTCAGCAATTTCAGAAGATCGAGTTAGGAGGGCTCCTCCGCCACCCGTCGTTATTGTTTTGTTCCCATTAAAGCTAAGGATGGCAGTGTGCTCAGAACCTGCGTGCAGTCCTTGGTTGAAACTGCCTACCGCCTCTGCGGCGTCTTCAACAATTGGGAGGTGCCACTCTTTGCAAATTTCCGAAATCTGATTTAAGTCACAAAGCCTTCCGAGAGTGTGCATAGGCACGAGACATCCCAATCTGCGACCAGTGAGTCTCGAGATTGGCCCTGCCGGGGTCCGTTCATAACCGCTCAAGAGTTCGAGTAGTGAACTTGCGGAAAGGCCCAAAGCAGAATCGGTTTCCATGTTATTGATGTCCAGAAAGACCGGATGTGCTCCAGCAAAAGTAACTGCATTTGCAGTCGCGATGAAACTTAGTGCGGGGACAGCCACTTCGTCACCCTGCTTGACCCCGGAGACAACCAGAGCTAGTTGAAGGGCGCTTGTTCCGTTAACCATAGGAACTGCATTTTCAATACCGGTAAAGTCTTGGAGCGATTGAGCAAAATCCTCGACAAACGGGCCGACCGATGAAATGTAGCCACTAGCAAGAGCCTGAGAAACATAGTCCTTCTCGAGGTTCCCCAAGAACGGTTCATGTAAGGCTACTGATGCTGCCCCCATGAAACTTGGGTCCCAGGCCGCTTCGAGCCTAGAGGTTAGATCTTGGAAAACTTGATCTATGAGTTTGTTATTTGACATACTCGTCCGCTGAAAACTCCTGTTTGGACATCCGCGCCTCGATCCATTTAAATGTCTCCTCAAGCCCCGTTCTAAATCCATCTCGGCCTACTTTGGTAGGCGCCCAGTTCAGCAATCGTTTTGCTTTGGAATTGTCGCTCAAAAGTAGGTCGACTTCTGATCCAGGAGGGCGCAGCCTCTTAGGATCGGTTTGAATTTTTACCTTATGTCCAGTCATGGCCTCAAGTTCTTCAATAATTTCCCCAACAGATACAGCAAAACCAGAGCCAAGATTGATCACTTCTCCCCAAGCGTTATTTGAAGCGAGGGCTTTCGTGAATGCAGCAGCGGTATCACTCGCTATTGTGAAGTCTCGCCTTGGCTCTAGCGCGCCGATCTTGATCCACTCTTTTCCTTGTATGAACTGTCCGCATAGCGTTGGTATAACGGCCCTAAAAGATTGTCGAGGCCCATATGTGTTGAACGGTCGAATCGTGATGAGAGGAAAATCGAAAGAATTGTAGTAAGACTGCGCTAGGGCATCTGCCGAGATTTTGCTGGCGGAGTATGGCGATTGGGGCTGAATCGGATGACCCTCGTCTATTGGGACGTATTTTGCCGATCCATAGACTTCCGACGTAGAAGTGTTGATAAAACGCGCTACTTTGTTTCGGCGAGCAGCTTCCAGAAGATTAAGAGTGCCCGAAACATTTGTATGCACATATGAACTTGGTGCTTCATATGAATGAGGGATGGCAATTAATGCGGCGAGATGGCAAATTGCTTCGACGCCATCGCTGACTTCCATCATTTGACCCGCGTCCCTGACATCACCCATTAGAATCTCTAGGCTCGAGGAATGCTTTATTTCATCTAACCATCCAAATGAGCCTGAGGAATTGTAGTGAACTAAAGCCCTGACTTGCTGTCCAGCAGCAAGTAATGACTCTACAACGTGAGAACCGATGAAGCCTTCGGCTCCAGTGACTAGAACGCTCATAGAATGAGTCTAACGGAGGTTAAATGTTTGAGACTGTTGAAGAAGTAGTGGTTCCTAAGTTCTGCGCAAAGTGTTTAGCGATGTCGACAAGACCGCGAATCACCTTTGATACGAGGGGGGTCTGCAGCGCTTGCCAGTGGGCTGAAGAGAAAACTCTGCTCGACTGGAATGCCCGGGAGACCGAGTTAACTCAGCTGCTCGATCTACACAAGGGGCGTGGCCAGTTCGACTGCCTGGTTCCAGTCAGTGGCGGCAAGGACGGGACTTACGTTGCTTACAATTTGAAGCACAAGTACGGAATGAATCCGCTTTGCGTGACGGTTTCTCCTCCGTTAGCGCTAGCTCTGGGGGAGGAAAACCTTCGAGCTTTCCGAGAAAGCGGATACGACCACATCTCCGTGTCACCTGATCCGGAAGCCATGAGAATAATGAATCGAGTGGGACTTGTTCAGATGGGCTTCCCATATTTCGGATGGCTGACCTCCATTCACACTGCAATTTTGCGTGTGGCCACGGCATTCAACATTGACCTGATTTTTTATGGGGAGGATGGGGAAGTCGAGTACGGAGGTGGTGCGGAAACTAAAAGGCAGCCTATCTACTCCGTGGATTATCAAAAGAAGGTATACCTTGAAGGTGGCATGACTGAAGTCTTGAATCAGTCAGGTCTGAGCTCTAGGCAGAGGTATTGGTTCGAATATCCTGATTTGACAGGCAAAGAAGTTACCCTCACCCACTGGTCCTATTTTGAGAATTGGGATCCTTACCGCAATTACCTAGTCGCAAAGGAGTTTGGAGGACTCAAGGAGAGCGAATCCACCAATGCAGGGACATTCACCAATTTTGCGCAGAACGATCAGGCGTTGTACGAATTACATGCGTATCTCATGTTCCTCAAGTTTGGTTTTGGGAGGGCGAATCAGGACGCATGCATTGAAATTCGTCGTGGAGCGATGGATCGTCAGCAGGCAATAAATCTGGTCAGCATTTTTGATGGAGCATTTCCCGAAGACTTTCTCCAGCAATACCTTCAATATTTCGAAATGTCGGAGTCAGACTTCTTCGCGACACTTGACTCTTTTGCGAATAAGGATCTTCTAGCACAAGTTAGCCCAGGAAAGTGGGTGCGGAATTTTGAGGTCGGATAGTTGACTGCGCCCAATGTAGCTGTTGTTGATTTAGGTCAAGGGAATGTCGGAGCCGTAGTTAGCGCTCTAACCTTCCTCGGAGTCTCTTCAAGCAAAATCCAAGCACCCGATTTGCTCACTGGTTATAGCCACGTAATTTTGCCCGGCGTTGGCAGCTTCGGGAGCGTTGCAATGAATTTGTGGGGCTCTGGGTTTGCGGAGGCCCTCCTAACATGCAAAGAGATTGGAACTCCAATTCTGGGAATTTGCCTTGGTTACCACCTCTTAGGACTCGGCAGTGAAGAATCAAGTACTGAGAATGGACTTGGGTTTTTTCCAACCCGCGCTGAATTGCTAAAGGTCCAGCCTTCGGAGTCGCCAACTTCGTCGAGAGTGCCTCATATGGGCTACAACTCGGTTCACCTGGTGGGCGAGTCTAAATTGTTCCAAAACATAGCCAGTGGTTCAGATTTTTACTTCACCCACTCGTATGCTTTCAATGGCCCTATCGGCCTTGCAGAGACCCATCCGCATGGCCTGACAAGGTTTTCCAATACCGATTTCCTATCTTTTCGTGAGCTTGATGGTGTGTTTGGGGTCCAATTTCACCCCGAACGAAGTCAAGGAAATGGCCTGGCACTCCTAAAGAATTTTTCGAACATATGTTAAAAAAAAGAATTGTCTTTCAGCTCCTTTCGGACGGGGAGTACTTCTATCTGAGTCGAAATTTCAACCTGCAAAAAGTTGGAGACCTGCGCTGGCTGTCGAAGATGTTCGATTTAGATTCGCTCCTAGGTTACGTGGATGAAATCTCAGTCGTGAATGTGAGCAAGAGGGACCCCAGGGTATTGGAAGAGCATCTGGGTCACATCAGTCGAAGCGCCTTTACCCCAATGTCCCTGACGGGGGGTATTGATTCATTGGAAACTTGCCATTGGCTCGTTGATATGGGAGTGGAGAAATTGGGTTTCAATTCCAAGATATTTACGGAACCAGAGTTTCTTGCACAGGTTGCCGATGAGTTTGGAAGTCAAGCTCTTCTCGCACATCTCGATTACAGAGATACTGCCGATGATGGTAAAATTGTCTATTCTGATGGGGGCTCCGTAGCACGTGGATCTTTGGAATCAGCAGTAGCAGTTGCTCTTGATAGTCGTGTCGGCGAGATAGTATTCCACTCGATATCCCGAGAGGGGACTGGTCGCGGATTTGATTCTGGGATTAGGACAGATATTTTGAATTGCGGTGTTCCTGCAACGCTTTCCGGTGGGGCCGGCCAGGCTAGCCACTTTCATGAAGTATTTGATAATCCCGCGGTAACTGGTTTCGCGACGGCAAATCTCCTGAATTTTATTCGAGGTGGGATCAAGAGCGTAAGGGATTCCCTAAGCGGTTCCTATGAGTCTGTGTCGAAGCTTGAACCCCCGCAAAGCAAAATAAATTTGTGAATTTCTTGAGGACAAAACCTTCAGTTTTTGTGAGATCTGGCCGGCCCTCGAAATTTGTTGATGGTCAGCAACACTTCTCTAAAGTAGTTAGCTTCGAGGTATTGTAAGGGCATGACAGCAAGTATTTTGGACTGCACGCTAAGAGATGGCGGCTACAAGAACCATTGGTGGTTTTCCAACTCAGAACTATCGCTAATCGCGAGAGCAGCAAAGTCCGAACTTATTTCATTCGTAGAACTTGGTCTCATGGCAACACGATCCAACGGAGTCGGTCCGCTGGGAGATCTGACTCCTGACAACTTTGAGTATCTAATGAGTCGACATGAGCTACCGCCGAAGAAATCTACGGTCCTAGCCAATTGGAGCGACATTCGAGGGAATATCGAAAACGCATTCGCTGGTGAGCTCGCCAAATTTAGGCAGCGCGGGCTAGAGCTCGTCAGAATCACTGCCCTTGAGGCACATCTTCAGGAATTGGAAGGAGTACTTCCGGCCATCTTCGATACAGGGCTCAAAGTGAGCGTGAATATCATGCAGGCCCATTCCATTGGCCAGCAGTCGCGTGAATGGATTAGCAGATCTAAATCAGCAGAGTCACTCGCGTTCATTTACCTAGCGGACACTTTTGGTTGCATGCTTCCAGAAGACGTCGAGAATTTGGTTTCTGAGATCGTTGATCTTACGTCTGTGCCAATTGGACTTCATGCCCATGATAATCGTGGGCTTGCGATTGAAAACTCAATAGCGGCACTCCGGGCCGGAGCTCAAATTATTGACGGGACTTACGGCGCAATGGGCAGAGGCTCTGGGAATGCATCGCTGGGCTCGCTGCTGCTAGATAAGCGTATGTCCATAGAGTCACCGGAGCGTGAGAAGGGGATCTTGGATGCTGAAGAGCACTTTTCAAAGCTAAGAGGGGAGTCAGCTTGGGGCAGCAGCTTGATGATGCGAATTGCTGCAGACTACGGAATTCATCCGTTGCTTGCCCAGTCTGTCGATGATTACGAAAATTTCACTCTCCAAGAGAAAGTTGTGGCACTCAAAAGCCTTGCGGTGTTGCGGGAGCCCCAAAAAGTTGAAGAGTCTTTGGACTATCTGCCTTTCCGCATAGGCCAAATCCATCCCAAGACGAATTTTGAGCCCATGCCTTCCTTCACCAAGGGGCGTGCGTTGATTGTGTTTGGCGACTTTTCTGATCTCCAAGGGGAGGTAACCGAGAACCGACTCAATAAATTTGACTTGAAAATTAGCTTGACGGAACGAAGCGATTCTGAATTTCTTTTCGCCTGCTCCAGCGGATATAAGGCGCTGACCTGGAGAGAGTCCAGCACCAGAGCAAGAGAGTCCAGAATGTTAACCTATTCTCAAATAGCTGAATTCTCAGAGTTGAGCGACAAGAATGTCTTGATAGTCGATCCATGGGTGTCGCCTCCAGATGCTAAGAATTCGGCCACTGCGGCGCCAAACACAAACAGCCTGTCCATGACTTTAGTTGCACTCACGAATGCAGGCTTTCAAGAAATATACTTACATGGCATAGCGACCGAGGGTGTTCCTTCCCAGCTAAAAAAGGAAATGGAGTCAGGCATTCAAGAAGCTAGAAAACTGAACCCCTCCTTGAAGATTGTCTCCACCACAAGAACTGAGCTGGGTTTTCTAGACGCTTTCACGTGGGACTCATTGGAGGATAATTGATGTCAGCAAGCCGGGTGGTTGGATTAATTCCCGCAAGGTTTGAGTCTTCGAGATTCCCCGGGAAACCCCTTGCAGAAATTCAAGGCAAACCAATGATTATCCACGTCGCAGAAAGAGTGTCGGAAGCTCTTGGACATGATAATACATTTGTTATCACAGATTCTCAGCTGATACATGACACCGTTGTTGAGTGGGGTTTTTCCGCTCTGATTCAAAAGGGAGACTTTCGCAATGGCACTGAAAGAATTGCGGCAGCTGTTCTCGACCATAAATCCGCCCTGATGGAGGCAAACGTATTTGTCAACGTCCAAGGGGACGAGCCTCTCGTTCAACCGAGCGATATTAGAGCTGTCGTAGATCGCAAGCTGTCCGCACCGGAAGGTGTTGCTCATGGATTCTCGAGAGTCACAAGCTGGGAGAGGTTAGTTTCTCGTTCGGTACCTAAGGTTGTTATTTCTCGAACCGGTAGATTGTTATACGCGTCGAGACTTCCCATACCTGGTTCAAAATTTCAACAAGAGGATGTAGCAGCGAACTCTGGACTGGTGCAAGTTTGCATTTATGCATTCTCAGAACCAGAGTTGAGCTGGTTCATCTCTCAAGGTGCGGGACCAAATGAACTTGCCGAGGACATAGAGATCTTGCGGTTTGTTGAAAATGACCGGGTGGTGAACATGGTGCCCGTAACGGAAACAATCGCAGTCGATTACCCGGAGGACCTAGATCGCGTCAAGCAAGTCATTGAAGGAATTTAAGCGTGAGTCTAGCAATATTCTTTGATTCAGACGGCACGGTGCTGAACACTAACCAATTAAAGAAGACCATCATCACTTCATGGATAGAGAGCTTGAAACTTACTGCTTCTGAATCAGAAAAGGTTTCGGATTACTTTGTGAATGCTTATGGATCAAGAGAACATAAACTCCGAGGCATCGAGATAATGCTTGGGGTGCAAGTTGATAGGGCAAGGTTTGCGGACTTTTTTAGTGATTCTCTTTTTGACCAAGTTGACGAAATAGAGCAAAACCACTTATTGATCTCTCAATTGAAGGGTGCGGGATCTGTAAATTGCGGAATTCTCACCGCGGGAGACCAGCGAGAAACCAAGGAGCTTTACAAAAAATTAGGTATTTTAGAGCTATTTCCTATGGGAATATACGGGAGCCCGACTGAAAAAGTAGATTTTTTGAGAAAAAACAAAGCAGGCATCAGTCTTTACGTCGGAGATCAGGCTTCAGATCACGAGGCTGCCATCCGCGCAGGGGTGCCCTACCTTAAGGTTGCTTGGGAGGGTTCAATTCGAGCCTTGGAGTTCACGCAGAACATCCACACTCACCTCGTGAAGGCGTGCCGTTAGAAGCTTCATGATTGGGCTAACTTGCACCCAACCCTTGCTCGGTCGGCAGTCTTCCTCTTCCGGCGGCTCATACTGCCGCCATAACATCAGTGTGAGGCTAGGAAGTGCGAAGCTTTTGGAGCAATTTCTGAATTTGGACCAACTCTGACTGAGAGGAAACTCTTGTAGGGGTTGGTCTCGCTTTAATTTGATGGAGTCCTTCATCGATGAAGCTCTTGAGTCTTTCTAAATCAGACTTCTCAACTCTAAATCGTCTTGCATTCATTGAGTCTATAAAGTCCCAAGCTCCTAGTGAACTGGGGAGACGGCCGCGCAGGCGAAGGAAGTTGAGGATAGAAAAAGCCGAATACCGTGTTCGCCTTGCCACGTTTTTGTCTATTTTTAGCGTTAGATGGGAAATTAGAAAGTTTCTAAACCGAAAAGCCCTGACGGCACATTGAACGTCCATGCCAGATGATCCTGATTCGATTATCATTCTCTTCAAATCCGTGCGATTACGCAGTACTAGTCCAATTTCAGGAGGGTAAGAGAGAGTCTCATTAGGCTCGCATGAAAGAAGCGTAACGCCAAGTGAAGCAAGCTCAAGCCCCGCTGTCGAGGTCCAGTTCAACACCATGTCCGAGGCGAGTCCCAAGTCTGCAAGTGAAATATTGTCCTGAGGATGGTTGATCCAGACATTGCTTGTCCTTGTTGCAAGAATTTCCATCAACTGTTGGTAATACTGAGATGTTTTCGAATCTCGCTTGTTTGGCAACAATCTGGGGTGCAACCTGATGATGAAATTTACATCTCTCAAATCCTCGGCGACTGTGAGAACCTCCGAAAGAAAATCGAGTTGAGATGAAAAATTCCGGGGCCCGTCGAGCCGTGGCATCTGACCTGCAACCGTCGCCGCAAATCGCTCATCATTCGTAGTGGTGACAACGAGTACATTTCTTTTGTTTATTCGAACTCCGAGTTTGTGGAGCACCTCACTAGGTTCACTCTTCTTAAATCGACTTGAGTAAGTAAGGGCACTCGTGGCTCGCAATTCTTCTCGGATAGAAAGCCACACATTCCGAACCTCGGACCGAGCCAGTGGCGATTCTTTTACTGCTAACCAATCCCCTGAACGAGCAACCAAGCCCTCTGCAATTGGATCTGAAAACAATGAAAAAGAGTAACCATCCTCTCGGCGTTGTTTTCCGGATCCAATCGTCACAGCTCGAGCTCCGAAATCTTTCGCCGCCGCTGCCGCGGCGGCGTTTGCGCTATAAAGCATGTCGGTTACGATAATCACCTGCGCTTGCGTTTGATTAAAGGCAAGGGAAACTTGCCGATAAACATTCTCGAAAGCGGCCAACTTTAATGCCAGTATTCTCAACTCTTCATCGTCAAATTCCAGGTCGGTCGCTTTAGATTCCAATAAAAGCTCATAACAAGACCTTCGAAGATTATCAGGCCAGAACTCGAGAGGCATTGAAGTTAGGGACCTCAATTCCGTTGCATTTGAAATTCGAGAAGCAACACCATGCCAGTCGAGTTTCGCAACCAAGTCGTTCTTGGTTAACTTCAAGGAAAGGTCACTTCTCGAGGAACAGATGGCGCAAACATTTTTTTTTCTAAGTGAAAAGTTTGCATCCAGAGGTATTGCGGCCTCGGAAAATGCAAAACAAGTTGGCGCTAGCCCCTCTTTGCACTGAATTTCGGATATCTCATGGCCAAGTGTAGATAGCGCTCTCGATAGAGCGATTTCGATACGCTTCGATTTCCAGATAGACGCGTTCGGAGAAAAGAGGAGGATCTTCAAAGTTTTTACACTCCCCCTCGCCGATTAGTCTACGTCATTACTGACCAAACATACTCTACATGGGGCACTGGAGGTCGTGCTTCAGAGATATTCTAAAACATAAAAACTTGCGACGAAAGAACAGAACCAAGGATTGAATTTGCAATGAATTTGCACGGTTTCGGCCCTAGTCTGTAAGCCTCAAAGAAGGCTAGAAATCGAACTGAACTTGGTTCACTTCACGTTTCCCTTGCATGCGCAGAGGAAAGGCCTCAGATCCACGCCATAAAAGCTCGGGTGGATTACCACAATTGCGATCATAGGAACTGAATCGCACTCGACTCTTCTCTTGCCAAAAAGGCTTTCACTGATTCAATGAACTCCTCCAGGACACCTGAAGAAACTCGACCAAATAGGGATGTTATTACACGCTCACCAGTCGCGTCCTCTGTCTCTGGTCTGCGTAGGCCATTTCCTGAAGACTTATTTGCCTTTTGAACTATTTTGTGAGTCCGCATGGTCGGTGTTGCTTCAAGAAACCTAGTTATTTCGAGAGTGCTTTCTCGTAAATTCGAGATTAGTGACGAAAAATAAAGCACCTTGACTTGAGCTGCCATCTTCGATTGCGAAATGTAATCTATTTCATTCCACTCAGCCTTGGAACATCGGGCGATAGACAACAATGCACGTTCTAGCGCAGAAGCCCTAAGCCATTCTTCGACCCACGAAAAAGCAAAGAAAGGGATTTTAGTCCCCTCAACTCGAGATGACGGCGTAAGTTCTCGGTCCCGGTCAAAATCTTGAAGATATCTATACCAATGATCAACGAGGTATGCGGGATTCCTCTGAATATTGAGGATTCTCACATTTTCTCCTAGGCCTCCAATTATCGTCCTGTAGTTCAATCCCAAAAGATGGGTGACTTGGGCATAGTTGAGTCCAGCTTTTTGTTGGAGTGCCCAGAGTGTTTCGGGGTTAGGGGAAAGAATACGCTTAGAGAGGGAAGCCCAGCCGACCGTCTTTTGCACTGCAGAGTCGTCGTTGGGTCGAAGATTAATCTCGCGACCTATTGAATTGTTGTAGTGATTCTCCACAATTTTGTTCTGAACACCGAAAACAAAAGCGTCCAAGCTAATGCGTTCTGCCATTTGAAATGCGGACAGGATCTCGATGGTTTGGTCGATTCTGAATGGCCCGACCGTCGACAATGAAGAAACAATGGGTGCAGTGAGAGACTTGCCGCAGCCCCAGAGGCCATCTACAAGAATGATTCCTGGTACCGAAGATTTATCCCGCGTGTAATCCAGATATCTGCTGGGCATTTTTCTTGGATCTGTTGACATTCAATAAAGTTCCCTTCTCAATGAAGTTTTAGATTCGCCCCTTCTGCCAGAAGGTCCAATGCGAGAAGGCTAAAATTTTTCTATAGGCTATCGTAACTTCGAACTCGATAATTTGCTGGAAACCGAGAATTATTGGGCATTTGGCTGAAGGTTGCTTAGCTGTTTAAGTATTTTGGAGCTTGGGGTTCTCTTTCCCCGCAGGATTCGACTGGACCATGTTATTTTAAACCATTGAGCTCTTGGAACCTTCTCCAAAAGAGATGCATGACTTCGATTGATGCCCTCTCCGAAACTATTTTGCGCTTCTCAAGCAAAGTTGGCTCCCTGGAAAGTCGGACCGATTCCTTGGCTAATTCACCAAGAGTTTTGAAGTAAATAAAGGCCTCCTCAGGAAGAATTTTCATGGTCATGCGCTTGTTGTCAGTGACTAACAAGGAGCCGAAAAGTGAGGCCTCAAGTATTCTTGTTTTGGCGTGAGGCAAACGCGCTCCATTTGCGCGGCTGAAGTTTAGAGTTAGCTTGGAGTTTCTAAAAGCTCGGTAGAACTCGTAGTATTCCGGCAACCCGGATACATCCACTCGATGTGGATTTACAACTACGTCAAGGCCCATTCGACGAAGTTTCTCAACCTTCCTGCTTCGATACCCATAGAGTGTCCCAATATGCGTCAAGTCATACTCTGGCTGCAGGCGGCGATCTTCCGCATAGCGCTTTTGGAGAATCTCCAAGGACTTGAGGCTTGTCGGTAGGAGCGCTGGGCCTGCTTTATGAGAAACACTAAGGAGACTCAGGTCTGTGTCGGTTGCAATGACTCGGGTCCTCGGATAGATGGTCGCAAATTCTTCTGCAACCAACAAGTGATTCCAGAAAATCGAGTCATACATCAAAAGCGTCACCCAACCAGAAAACTTTTTACCTAATTCCAATGCCAGGTTTGCTAGATCACGTGGGTTGCCTGAAGGATTTTCCTCTGCGTGAATAAGAATGTGGGTAGGTGAAATCTTTTGAATTTCATCGACCAAGTTTTCTATCCAAGCAGAATTACCCTCCCGAACCTCAGTCCAATGGATCTCATCAGAGTTGAAAAATTCTCTTGCGGATTGCCATAGGTCATAGTAAAAGTGCCCAGTCGCAGGCTCAAAGGGCTTCAAGTCTGAATGCCACGTTGGCGGTGAAACAATCAATAACCTGAAATTTGGACTCGAAGCTGAATCTAATTCACCCTCAATTCCTTGGACACTGGGAAGTGGTCCAAGCATTAATCGTCGAGCAATTCGGGCTAGCGGATATAGAGCTGGAATAGCCTGGACCCATTTGGCATTTTGCTGAATCCAGGAACCAATCCAGCTTGGCAGGGATTGGTGATTCTCTTCTCTTTGCGATGTCATCTGAGATTAAATTTGTTCTCTTTGTACCAGTTGGCAGTCTCGTGGATTTGGCACTCCAGGTTGAGCTCGGGCGAAAAACCTATTGATTTGAGTTTGGAAATGTCCATGTACCTGTTTCTAACTCCAATAGGCATATCAGAGCGCCACTGCACTCCCTCGTACCCAAACTCAAAGGCGATTTGCTCGGCAAGAACTCCCATGGAGGTTTCTTGTCCAGAAGCAATGTTTAGAATCAGGCCATCGTGAGAACCGCACTCCATTGACACAATCGCAGCTTTTGCGGCTTCAGGGGCGTAAAGAAAATCACGAGTGACATCTGGCCGACCCCAAACCTCAAGTCGCTGCCCAGAGCTCAATCCGGACCCGCCACCTGCGCGGTTTATCAGAGCAGGTACCACATGCGTGTAGTCACCTTGAAATCTGTCGTTTGGGCCAAACAAATTAGTGAATATTCCATAGGTCCAAGCCACACCAAAATCCGATGCAAGAAGCCTAAGCCAAGGATATGCCATACGTTTGGCCCAAGCATATCCAAACTCTCCGTCGTGAACATCACCAACAAAAAAGTCTTCCTCGAGAAGCGGGATTCTCAAATATGGATAGGCATATGACGCCGCTGTCCCTGCGAAGAACAACCTGTCAGGAGGAAAGGCAGCTGCGGCGGAAAAAACCGCTTCGTTGATTCGAAGGTTCGTGCGCATGGACTGCATCTGAAAATCAAGATTGCCTCGCAATCCCATTACCTTTGCGGCTAAATGAAAAACGGTGTGCGGTTTGTTCTCGCTAAAAAATTCCAAGACTTTACGGGGATCTTCAAGGTCAAGCTGAGACCTGTCAGGTGTGAGTACTTGATATTCCTCGTATGCCGGATTATCCTTCAGGCTCCGCACGAGTTGCGTGCCAAGCATCCCATTGGCCCCCGTGACAAGAATTGTTTTGCGCTTCAGAAAGACCACTTCCCAAGTGTTATGGAGTTCATGGCTGAAGCCAGGACCTGCCATTTGTGTGTGCCACTAGGTTATAGGCCCTCTCGAGCAACTTGCTCCGAATGTTTCAGCGAGTTGACAATTAAGGTGGGCACGTTCGACTCCTTGCTGGTAGGCCAAGCTTTCTGGTAGGCGGTAGTTCGCAAGGCGCTATGCTCTGTACCTGCTTCAGACAGGCTCAAATTGCAAATTTATTCTCGGACTCTAAGTTCGGAGTTTGAGAGACTGTGGATAAGCCTAGGAGCAACTCCACTCCGCAATCTGGGAAGACGGACAATTCAAAATGGTTCCCCGCAACATTATTGTTCGAGGGAAGTTTAGGCTTATCTGGATGATGAAACTAAAGACCAACGCTATGAGCTCACTCAGGCAGATCCTGCCTCCATCGGCTTCAAGGAGACTGACCCTTTTAGCAGTTTCTAGGGTCCTTGCCAATCTATTGGATATCATTGGGCTTGCGGGTATTGCCCTTCTCGCTACTTCATTCAACTCTTTTGCAACCAATCAGGGCTCGGCAGCTGTCCTTAGCATTCCTCTTCTGGGGAGTCTGGCCATTACAGAATTTCAAGCCGTTCTGATTTCAATGGTTGTCGCCGGGACTTTCCTAGTGAAATCGGTTTTCTCTGTTTGGCTGAATCTGAAGACCTCGCTTTTTGTGGCCACCTTGGAGGCTGAATTCTCTAAGAGTTTGGCAAGAGACTATTTTCGAGGCGGCAGTGAAGGCGACAGTGGTTTTGGCGATAACTTAAGCGAGTTTCAGAACATTGCAACACATTCATCGTCAGCTCTAACGACCTTTATTAATGCAAGAATCGCGTTGATTGCAGAGTCCTCACTTCTGGTCGCGATGGTCATGACGTTCCTGGCTATCAACCCAATCGCGACCATCGCAATGTTTCTTTATTTGGCCTCAGTCCTTGCAGCGCTCAGCAGACTAGTGAATGGAAAGATAAGGTCCAATGGATTGAACCAGCACTTGGGTTCGCAATCTGCCCTTACCGCCAGCAGAGATCTCTTTGGTATTCGAAGAGAGGCTCGCGCTGCAGGCGTTTCTGACTATTGGATCGATAGATTCACACAAGGCCGTTCCAAGTGGTCCAAGAGCACCGCAATCATTTACACTTTGTCCGGCATGCCAAGGTACGTTATAGAAACTTCGCTGATTCTTGGCATCTTTGCGTTCCTTGCCGGCATAGTTGTTTTCAGTGATTTGCCTTCGCAAGCCGTCACAATAGGCGTGTTCATGGCTGGTGGACTGCGACTTGTTGCTTCGCTATTACCTTTGCAGGCTGCTTACAACGCCATGATTGATGGGGCAAACCGCGGCAAGCCCGCACTTGAGCGATTGAGCGTAATTCACAGTCGAGCAGCCAGTAAACAAGGGCAATCTGCAACCCTTCAAGGCGGTCATGCCTTAGGGCTTCAATTTAAAGGTGTAACTTTCGGGTTCGACTTAGTCAGCCCCGTGCTTCAGGACGTTTCCTTTGAAATAAAAGCAGGGACTAAGGTCGCAATCGTCGGACCTTCTGGCGCAGGAAAGACCACCTGCTTTGAGATTGCAACTGGCTTTAGACTGCCGAGTTCGGGCAAGGCACTCATTGATGGGCAGGACCCAAGGCTCGTGCTGGAGTATGGCCAGGGTGCTATTGGCATCGTTCCGCAGCGCCCACATCTGATCTCCGGCAACCTAGCGGAGAACGTGTCACTGGCAAGCGCAGCCCAGACGGATCTCGCCAAAGCCGCAGACTGCCTGAAGCTGGCAGGTCTTCACGCCTATGCCAACCCTGGCGCTTTGCAGATGAATGTTGAGCCTGACGCCGGGCAGCTCTCCGGTGGCGAGATTCAGCGTCTCGGCATAGCGCGTGCCCTGTATCGCGACCCGGGCATTTTGTTCCTGGACGAAGCTACCAGTGCGCTTGATGCTGAGACCGAAGCGCAGATTTCCAAGGTGCTGGATAGCCTTCGCGGCAAGATGACTGTGGTCCTAATTGCTCACAGACTCTCAACGGTTATGAACTCAGACAAGATCATCTACCTCGATAAAGGTCGAGTCGTTGCCGAGGGTACCTTCTCAGAACTGCAGCGCAAGGTCCCTGACTTCGCCAAGGCGGTTGAACTAATGGGCATAGGCAAGGGCTAGACCACTTTCAGGCAGTTCATCTTTGGCTCACATGCAGGCAAAGAGGCTTCGGTGAGTAAACTTCGAGCATGAATACCCGCACTAATCTGCCTGCTCTGCTGGCGATTGGACTTTGGGGAACTCTTGCACCGATCGGATCACTTCTCTCTGATCTTCCTCCTTTTTTTCTTACTGGCGTTGGCTTGCTGGTCGGGTCTACTCAGGCTTGGTTCATGGGGCTCAAGCCGCGGCAAGCGCTGACCATCCAACCAAAGACGCTGCTAGTTGGAGTTGTTGGCCTATTTGGTTATCACGCCGCGCTTTTCACGGCACTTCAGATGGCTCCGGCGGTCCAGGCCAACCTGGTTAACTACCTCTGGCCACTACTTATAGTCCTATTAGCACCACTGTTTATCAAGGGAGCCTCGCTCACCGTTCGACATGTGATTGCCGGATTGATTGGCTTCATAGGTGCTGCGCTGGCAATAACCTCGGGTGGAGAGCTGACTGGAGATGGCAGCTGGGGCTACCTATTTGCTTTTCTTGCAGCCGTGATTTGGGCAAGTTACTCGCTTTTGACTAAGCGTCTGCCCCACTTCCCAACCGCCTTCGTGGGAGTCTTTGGTTTTGCTTCTGGGTGTCTCTCTCTAATCGCTCACCTGCTCCTTGAGCAGCCCGTTTCCCCCTCAGCATTCGAATGGGCACTGTTGGTCGTAATGGGGCTTGGGCCATTAGGTGGAGCTTTCTACCTTTGGGATTATGCGATCAAGAATGGCGACCCGCAGCGGATCGGACTGCTGTCATTTCTCACGCCGCTACTTTCAACAACCCTTCTGCTTTTGGTGACGGGAAAAGCTCTGACGCTGCAACTGTTACTTGCCGGAGTCTTGATAGTTGGGGCAGCCCTGCTGGGCAACACGGTGCAGAAAAAGCAAGATGGCTGAAAACTTTAGAAAGCGGTCGCTCGCACTGCCGATCTACTTACCCTCGCTTTTGTTTGAGGCGGCACTGAGCGCTTTGCTGCCCATCCTTCCGGCGAGCGCCAGCGAATACGGCGCAGGGCTATCCGCCGCCGGGGCTGTAACGGCAGCTGCGATGCTTGGAACATTTCTCTTTGAACTTCCTGCCGCCTCGATTGTTAGTCGCATCGGTGAGCGCGCGTCAATGATGATTTCAACCGTCACTGCATCCGGGTTTGGATTACTGGGATTTCTCAGCCTGGGCTATCTGCCTCTGCTTTTGTCAGCAACTGGTTTCGGCGCGATGTTCTCGCTGTTTGGGCTGTCACGACACTCCATGCTGGCGGCAAAAGTTCCAGTAACTCACCGCGCTAAATCTATGTCGCTACTCGGCGGGTCCTTCAGGGGTGGTGCCGCGCTAGGTCCACTGCTGGGCTCGCTCGTGGTCGCCGAATTCGGCACTGAGGCGGCTTATCTTGTGGCAAGCGCTTTGTGCTTGACGGCCCTAATTGCGATTGTGGTGGTTCCCGCAGGGCGTTTAGCATCCACGCCCTCTGGTCAGCATGGAAATGTTTGGATGGTGGCAAAACGAGAGCGTAAGAAACTGCTAACTCTGGGCATGGCATCCGCAATCATTTCGGCTGGAAGGACAATTCGCCTAATTGGCCTACCGCTTTTGGCAATTGAACTTGAGATCGATCCGGCAACGGCGTCCTTTATCTTCGGAGTGACTGGCGCGATTGACTTTGCTTTGTTTTACGCATCTGGGCTAATAATGAGCCGCTGGGGCAAGTTCTGGTCATCGGTTCCAACCTTGCTTATGCTCGGGATTTCCTATCTCTTCACCTTTGCCGTAACGGACCTTACGTCGTTCTGGTTATTGGCAGCAGCCACCGCACTGGCCAACGCGGCTAGTGCGGGCATCAACATGGTGCTGGGAGCCGATATGGCGCCAGATGGCGCACGAAGCGAATTCTTAGCAGCTTTCCGAATGTTGACCTCTGGAGGAGTCGTTCTCGCGCCGCTGGCAATAACCGCGATGACGACCGTCATTGCACTACCGGCCGCGCTTGCGATAACCGGACTAGTAAATTTCTACGGAGCATTTCTATTTTGGAAATACCTTCCAGTGCATGCTCCGGACCCAAAGCTAGCCAGTTAGAAAACTCTCAGCTCTTGAAATCTTGCAAGTCCGCCCCAGGGGAAACCAGCCCATTAGATCGCGGTGTTCGGCACACAGCTCCAAGCTTGAAGTTCGACCCGAGACACTGACACCTACGCTAAGAATCTGTAGCTGCTTTGCGCTAGGTGCCGTCTCCAGAAACCAAATTATTGAGTCTTCGAGTTTGTCTTGAATTGGCACACCTTTTGACTGGGCCTTGTCGTGGCCATAGAGCAATGCCGAATCTGCAACTCCTTGAATTCGGTTCTGAGATATCAAACTCAGAGCAAGCGCCGAACCGCCAATCACTAGATAGAGAATCAGCGCCAAATACCCTGCAACTAAAACACTTAGGCTGCCTCGTTGACTCAATTTCTTGGAAGCCCCATCGTTTGTATTGCCGTGGCTGCTCCGACCTGCACCTCAAGAGTTACCAAAGAACAACCAGAGGTGCACCAATATCGGTATTCGACATTGCCTAATCCCCAGTTCGCTGCAAATAACGACACAGCCGATTGGAGTCGAGAACTGGGCGTCTGGAAATCGCTCAGGATTGCAAGACGAAGTGAGTGGCGGGCAATTGATTCGGCCGCCAACTCGCTTGATAGCTGTTGGTAGAGACCGATGGAAAGACTAAGCGGCAGGATCAGCAAGGCCGTGAATGCCACTAGCTCAAGCGGGCTCGAGCCTTGTTCAGAGAATCGTTTCATTGGCGGCCGAGACCCTTATGTCCACCCGAGTCAGCTCTGATAGTAGACCCAGACCTGGGATTGACCCTTCTACTCGATATCCGGTTGATTGAACCGAGGCTATTTCGGTTACCTGAACCGCAACCATCGAGGGCACCCGCTTTCTTATTAGCTTGAGCAGGTAATCGGATTTTGAGGATGACTTGGCTAATGCCGCTTGCTGCGATGCATCTATGGCGGCATCTCGAATCACCAGCACGTTCACAGCTGCTAAGCCAAGCGAAAGACTCGTCAATGTAATTGTCGTCAAAAGCGTGATGCCCGAAAGCGCTGATATGACGGCACTGCCTCGATCGTTCAAAACTTGACCACTCTATCCAGAGCTTCGTCGAATACGCCCTGTAGTGCCGGGGCTGCAAAGGCCCAAATCACCACGACTAGACCAGCGGTCATCAGCGTGATTAAGACCCATGCGGTAATTCAATAACGCACATGACACATCAAAAAGCAAATTTACTCCGGATTTAGGTCTTCGTGCTTGAGTTTCTGCTGTCGCGAGCGCACCCCAAACACTCAAATTCGCATAGGCCTTCAATCATCACCAGATCAATGATCCATACTCCGCAGAAAGGGCAAATAACTCTTAGTCTCATTTATTAAGAATGTCGGGAGCCACATTTTTGCGCATGGAGTTATCCACAGGGGTTAGGCGACCTGAAAACCCGAAAGCCTCGGAAATGACCGTGGCAAGGGATTATCTAATGGTAGGGAAAGACTTTGAATTCGATTGACGCCGAGAGCTATCTGCTCGAGCTATGAATCATCACTGGAAAAGGCGAGCGCCGGCCTTTAGAGCCTGCAGTGAACTTGAGGCTGCGATCACGCTCTCGCTGCAAAGCATGTAACCCCACCTTTGGGAAACGACAGAATTTGCATTCACGGCCTTGACCCAGTCAGCGGCGGCGTCCGCCTTTGCCAAAACAATTGGGTTCGCCATCTCAGTGTCTGCCTTGCCTTCAACAATCCAGTGGACATCGCTGTCATCAATGACAATGAAATCCGGCATGTAGTCCCTCTGGACCGCTCCACTCAAATAGCTGATGCGGAGTGGAACTGTGTGGTCAATGCGGACCCAAGCCTTGACATTTTGAGAAGACTCAAACAGTTGTGCCAATCTGAACTCTGTCGAATAGGCATCGAAAGCGTTTACTGCATAGACGGATTTGTTCCAACCGCTATAGGGGTAGCCGCGCACGAAATCCGAACTTCGATTGATCAGCTGACGATCCTGAGGAGTTACAACTTCAACACGGTCCTCTGGATCCGGCCACTTCACCTGGTTTACCTCAACGACTGCTTGTGCTGGCCTAGACACTTGCTGGGCCGTTATCCACTCAAGCAGCTTTGCCGTTGCAAGCTGTCCATGGGATTTTCTCCAAGGAGTTTCGCTCGTTACTCTTGCGCCACGCAGGAAGGCTTGAGCAACTTCAATAGCGGCGTTACCCTCTGTCAACGTTGCGGCAACGCCATTTCCTTGCAGAAGCCGTCTAGCGAGGTCATTTTCGATGTCGTCAAAGTCCATCAGTTGCTGTGATGCGGAGATGGATTCGACCTCGTCATAAATCCTTATCTGAACCTGACCTTGCTCATCTCGCCCTGCGTCGATGGCTTTTCTCGTGAGGGTTTCCCCTTGGTCGTCGGCAAACTTTGAACCCAGAGCCTCTACATCAACCTGGTTCAGCATTCCCAGGCTGAATGGTTCCCTCTGCCAACGAGTAATCACCCTTGGGATGTAAAGAGGCGTCCGTATGCCACCTGGAGCTTGAGGTAGAAGCGTGGTTTGAAGCGTTTTCTCTGACGCCGTTGCACTCTTCAAGACGGCTTCCACTGTGCTAAAGCCCATGCCCCGCCTTGGCTGAGTCAAAACGGCTGAATCAGAATCTTCACCCCAAGTGAAGTCTTGGCTTGGAACCTGAGCCCAAACATTTGTTGAGGTTTGAGCATTCACTAAGTTGACTTGTTGTGGAGAAACACCTGGGTCAAAAACTCCAGGTACTGGGTTGGAAACTATGGAGGCCTCTGATGCTCTCTGGCCGAGGGTCTGCTCAAGAAGCACCTTGGCTTCTTTGAGAAGATCAGCGAATGAATGGTGGGACAGTACTTCAACGGTGTCCAACATCGGGACGCCTGTGCGCTCGCCAAAAGGTAATCGAAGTCCTCGCCCAAGAATTTGCTCTGTGAGCAGCTGACTCTCTAGAGCCCTCACTGCGGCGATGCAGTAGATGTTTTTTACATCCCAGCCTTCTTTTAGCATCGATACGGACACAACCGCCCGGATAGGCGAACCGTCGTCTTCAAGTGTGTCCAGGAGGGCCAAAGTCTGGTCTGGCTCTTCAGATGTAACTAGAAGCACTTTGTCATCGCCGTCAAGGAAGTCTGGCCCGGCAAGCATGTCTCTGATGTCATTGGCTTCATCAATGCGCTCGGCGACGACGAAGAGGATTGGCTGAACCGGTCTCTTGTGTGTCCTTTGGCAGTAAGCCTCCATGACCTGCGCCTTAGCATCCAGCAGGGCAACTCCATCAGCCATCTGAGTCCGAAGGTCTTTTCGACCATCCTGCCTCGCAACTAGCACAGGGATCTTGACGAATCCATCGGCGATTGCCTCGGCTAAGGGGTATTTATAGACGATGTTTGGCGACGCAGGATCGTGAGGCGTGGCTGTCAGCCCAATGGTGGCAGAGGCATTCAAGTCTTCGATAGCCGACTGAAACTTCTTCGCATTTCCGCTGTAGTAGATGTGATGCTCGTCAGCAATCACAACGACGTCCTCTTGAGTCTGCAGATAGTCGTAAAGTGCGACACCGAGCGACTCGTGGGCTCGATGAGCACGACGCGCGTCAGTTGTATTTGGACGCAACAAAGATTGCACAGTGAAAACAAATAGTTTGAGCTGACTTTCGTCATCAAGTGCGGCGGCAACATTGCCTGTTTCCAGGTCATCTAAAGTCACGACCATGGGTCGACTCCTCAGACCGCGAAGATACTTTCGGTGGCCTGGAGTGAAGTTATCGATGGTCTTCTTTTGAATAGTCGAACCAGGAGTTACGAACACGACATTTCGCACACCCGCCTCGAAGAGATAATCGATGAGAGCACCTGCTATGAAGGTCTTGCCGACACCGGTGGCTAGATCTGCTATCAGTTCTGCACCCACGGGTGAGCTTTCTAGACTCCTAGCTATCGCATCGAGAGCCTCCATGTTCGGGCGGCGCAGGTCGAGCGAGTGTCCGATGCTCTCTACTAGGTCTGGATCGTATGTAATACTCATGCGCCCACTTCTATCGCTCGACGCCTTCTACGACGTTCCTTCAGCACGTCACTTGGCGCTTTAATAAGCAGTGACCCTCGTGAATTTTCAGCTAACCAGTCCTCGGCCCCAGGGAGTAAAATCCGCGCGACAACCGTGACTCGGTCCGACTCCCTTAGTTCGCTCACAATAGCTCGAACTTCCTCAATTCCGACGGCACCGTCAACCACAGCAAGCCGCATACGTCCTCGTCGGCCGCAAAGCACCCCAACCCCTGGTTCCCAGTCGAAACCAAGTTGTCCTGCCACAGCGCGGGCGAACCGCGGGCCGGAGGCGTCCTCGGTAAGCACTACTCCAAAGGCCATTAGGGCGTAGAAGGACTGCTGGATCTCGACCACGCGAAAGCCTCCTCCACCTGCCCAGCCCTCGCTCTCGGAGATGCCCGCTTTGTCTCTGCCTTCCAAGACCTGAGTCAAACGGGGCTTTGTGAATTCGCGGACTGTATCTGGCTGAATTTCAACCGTGACCCAGCGCCTGCCCATCTTGTGTGCCGTTGCGGCCGTAGTTCCAGATCCAGCGAAACAGTCGAAAACTATGTCTCCGGGGTTGCTTCCAATCTGGAGAATGCGCTGCAGTAATCTCTCCGGCTTAGGCGTTGAGAACACCTCCGAAGATGCAGACAGCCGTTTTGCATGAGCCTTTGCCTCGCGATTGTGGCCTACTTGATCGTTCGCCCACCAAGTGACAGGAGGCACAGGCTTTTTTTCTGCATCCATGTATTCCTTGACGTACGGTTGAAGTCCACTACCTTTGTCCATCCATTGGATTAGGTGCGAGTCCGAATCAACCTTGGATTTTTGCCATCTCCAGTTGCCTTCAGTGCCATCGGGCTTGATAGGCCAACACTCCAAACCATCCGGGGAAATGATTGGGTACCAAAGCTTGGGCCTGTCTGAGCGATTTGAGTTTGTTCCCCATTTCCTCAAAGGACTGGACTTAAACCGACGACCGTCTTCCTCGGAATAGGGATAGTCCGACTCAACAGCACCGTCAGGCGCAAACTTATTGACGTGCCAGTTCGCAGACTTTGAGTAGACACAAATCGTGTCATGGCTAGACGAAAACTGCTGAGCATCCATGCGGGGGCTATCTGCCTTCTGCCACACGATGTTAGTGACGAACTGCTCACTGCCAAACACTTCGTCCAAAAGAGATCGCATGCGATGTTGCTCAACGTCATCCAAGTGCACCCAGATGCTGCCGTCCGGGGAGAGCAGTTCCTTCATTAGGAGAAGACGGTCTCGCATGAATGACAACCAGGTGGAATGCTCCATCCAGTCGTCATAGTGTGCAAAAGTCTGCCCCGTATTGAAAGGCGGATCTATGTAGATAAGTTTGACCTTGCCGCGATACTCTCGACGGAATGCAGGCGACTCATTAAGAATGCGAAGTGCATCAAGACTGTCGCCAACAAATAGAAGGTTGTCTGATTCGGGGCGCTCCTGGCTGACTTCCCCCGCAGCCTCAATGAAATCGGCTAGCCTGACCTCACGAGCTGCGGGATGGGTTCTTTCAACCCAAATAGGTTTTCCGTTTTCATCTTGCGGCGATAGAAGAAATTTGTCTTTGTTGGGCCAGACGAGTTCTAGTCGCGTGCTGCTCATCTTGCCCCCTCATTGTCATTGAAAGTTTACCTAAACCACTTGGAGCCATCGGCCACAGATCAAACAAGTCGAAACCCTAAAAGGCTGAAGGGGTTGGTGCAGATCCAGTTACTCCATGGAGCCAGAGAGAAGAAACGGCTACCGAGAACTGCCACACGCCTTACGGTTTACCGAATCGGGAGAAGGGGCATCAAGTAGCTCTAAATAGCCCTAGAACGCAATCTGACGGCTTTTTGGCCATCAATCTATGATCTGATCACCAGTTATGTGCCATGCCCTGATATCGGATCTCATGAAGCGCCGTCTTGACATTGTGTGAACCCTGCTATGGTCCACCAAATTTGGCTCTAGCCCCCTGAGATGGAAGTTGCTCCCGGGAAGCAATTCTGAGATTGTTGCGGGAGTCCCTGGAGGCCGACCTAGGCTCGTCGGAAGTGCGGATAACTGAAGCCAAATTCACTGGGAGGCTGAAAAACCATAGAAACCCTAAAACCATAAAAATCAAAACAATCAATAGAATCAATCCCCCTAGCGCTTCCAGATCCAAACTCAAATCCACAACCTAACTAAATTTGAGTTTTTTGATCTAGATGATTTCGATGGTTTTCATGGTTGTTATGGTTCTTGACAAAAACCGAACGCTTGTCTTCGAAATGCAGCGACCATCGATCCCTCTTGGGTTTAGGCGGGCTTGAAAAAGCACTGACGCCCCCGAAAAGGCGAACTTTATCGGGGGCGTCAGCTCAGGCTCTTTACCAGGGCTCGCTGTACCGAATTGGAAACTCCGACCAACAAGAACTGCACAAAAGCAGATTCTGTTCTCCCGGACATTCAAGGATTGAATTCCCAGCGTTAAGGCTCGTGGGAATCAGCTTCACAGACTCATTCCTACAACGGAAGCAGCGACTTTCAACCAGAACTTTTGACGTTCCCCCTGACTTTCGGAGGGCAAGGAGTCCGATGCTGATTGCGTGCCTCTCTCCCCAACCGATCGTTGAGAATTGAAAGAACCGCTTGTCCGATACCTCTAATACTGGATAGGGAGTTTTGCATGAGCATATGGTGCGGGACGGAAAGCACCCGCTGCGCCCATCACCTAATTCGTCGTGCTGAGTTAGGGGATGACCGCATGCGCAGATTCGACCATCCCGCTTTCCTGCGAGCGCCGCTTCGATCTCACCTGCATTGAGGCCGAAGGGAAGAATCGATTCATCATCTCCTTTTCCAACCTGATCCACGACTCTAAACCCCGTCTCGACCCAGATCGAACTTAGTGCGCGCAGACCAGTCGATTTCCATCGGCTCGTAAGGATTGCACCCAGGGCATTCGAGCTTGGGCAGTAGATATCGTGTTTTATCTCCCGCGGTAATCATTGGCAAGTCACCCTTCGCAGCCAGCTGCTTTATCGCTGTTGCCGAAAGCCCAGTTCTACCCTGAACCTCGCCAATTCTTACGGCTTCGTAGGCTTCCTTTATGGGCACCCAATGCTGGGTACATGTTCCGGAGAGCTGAAGCTCGCCTTTGAGGTTGATCGTGAATGTGCTATCTTTGTTTAACGGAATCAAGTTATTTCCTTTTCTGAAAGCGGGCGCCCAACGCCCGTTTTCTACTTAATGAATTTGTTGTTTGTTTATCCAAGCTTCAAGGTCATGACTCATGACCCTGAGATGTCGGCCAATCTTGACCGCCTTGAGTCTTTTATCGGTCTTCGCATAGTGATAAGCAGTCCTTTCGGAGACGCCTAGGAACTCTGCGACTTCCTTGATTGTGAGTGCTCTTATAAAGATCACCTCCTAACTTTTTGCAGTTGCAGACAATTTTCCCACAGTTAAAAAAGGGTGATTTGGACGGTGCGTTGTCTAGGAATTGGCATCCCTCGATAGATCGTTCCCTACTAAATTGAGGGCGGGAGTGCGCACTGGATTTTAAACCGTCACAACAGGTCAGCCTCAGGAGCTCCAAGGATCACAGTGAGAAATGGTTGCAAAAGCAACTTGCAGAGCATCCTGAGATTCTAGGAATCGGCTCAATCGTGCTGAGGGATGCTTAGCGCGTTCAGCCGAATGGTCTCTAACCCTGTTTCGCTAAATAGTTATAAACAGTCACTCGTGATACCCCGAAGAGCTCAGCGACTTCTGAAATTGTCAGATCTCCCTTGTCGATAAGTTTCTTCATCTTTTCAATTTGTGAACCGGAGAGTTTAGGCCGGCGTCCGCCCAACCTGCCCCTTGCTCTTGCCGCAGCCAATCCATCCCGGGTTCGAGCTGACATCATGGCATGTTCAAACTCGGCAAACCCAGCCACAAGCGTGAAGAAAAGCCTTCCCTCTGGGGTGCGAGTATCGATGTTCTGCTCAATAACCCTGAGCTCGACACCTGAGCTCTCTAGTGTTGCTGAGATTTCAAAGAGGTCTTTCGCTGATCGAGCCAATCTGTCTAGACGAGTGACCATGAGCTCATCACCCGGTCGCAGATGTGACAGCGCAAGCTCGAGTTGAGGTCTGCTCCTCTTAACGCCAGAAGCGCTCTCGAGAAAAATACGATCAGCCCCGGAGCTGAGCAAGGCGTCCTTCTGTGAATCGATGTTTTGATCCGCGGTTGAAACACGGCCATACCCAATAACTTGATTATTCATGATGTGAGTGTATATCAAACGTTGTTAAATTTACATAGATTTTTATACTAGTTTCTTTACAGTAACAACCAAGTGAAAAAGGGTAAGGTACCAAAACATTGGTTATGTACAAATAACGATCGTTTGTTTTATAACAGGACATCCCGCATGTTGAGCAGTTTGCTCTACTTTGCTGTTCGCGGCTTTCTTTTTGCGGGGCTGGGAAGTTTTGGAATTTTGGGATTCTTGGACTCGACCTCGACCCTTTCGTGTCCTCTCCCCCCTTGTCTTACTCTGACGCTGTATCCCCCTCTGACTATCGCTCTCTTGTCATCAAAAGGCAGCGCATCCCAGGCTTCATATCCCTCTTCAAGGACACGGTCCACCTCGGCGTCAGGAACATACTTCGGCAGCTTCATGACTTTGCCTTGAAACTCCAAAAGCGCAGAGTTAAGGGACGCGGTAGATATCAATTCGTCTTTCTGGTCTTGCAAATCGGAAAGCTTCGATTTCAGTTCGCTTAGGTGAGTGAGAATTTTTGATTTATTTCCGAGGCCGGAAAGGAGAAGCTCAGTCGACTGGATTTCTTCGGTTTCGACCGACGCGATCCTAGAGTTGATGTCCTCAAGGGCATCCCGACTCAGCTCGGGAAAATCATCCAAATCCAGACCTATGTTCTGAACGATCCAATCGCGGACTACTTCGTCTGCTATGTTCACTGCGATTGACACGTGCCCTGAGTCGTTCCCTAGTCTCTGACTGCACACATAGAACTTGTATTTGTGAGTCGGCCCCCCGGGGCGTTTAGAACTAGAAGTGGTGGCGTGCATAGTTCGTCCGCATACGCACTCGAGAATTCCCCCCAAGAGGTAGCGAGGTTTCGGCCCGGCCGTCGACTTCGTCGAAGTAATCGCTCGCAGTAGGGAGTTGAAATCTTCTCTCGAGACTATGGGTTGGATCTGCGACATCGCCATCTCCTCGCCACCGGAGGCGAGGATCCCAGCGTTTCTCGGTCTGGTTAAGATTTGCCTTACAGTCGTAGGAGTCCACACCCCTGATGGAGCTTTAACTGTCCCATCAATCCTGGACTTACGCGGGCGCCTCATCGGGTCTGTTACCACTCCACTTCGATTCCACCTGCGTGCGATGCTCGAGATGCCCTCCCCTTTTTCGAGAACACTTTTGTAAGCGTCGCGAATTACTTGAGCCTCTGATTCTCGAATCGTGATTCGATCCGCCTCCCACCCAAAGGGTCGAAGGCCTTTGGTTGGAAGCCCTTTAGCCAAGTCCGCCCGATTTCGGGCTTTCTGACGCTCGATTCGACTAGCCACCTCTAGTCCACCCACGACATCCATGATCTGCATCAGCGCAACCGTCGTCGGGTTTTCAGGATTTTGAATACCGGCAGATCGAGTATGGACGACGGCCCCTGACCTGACGCACTGAACGAGCAGAGCGTCAAGTTCCGTTTGAGAGGCTCTGGTGAACCTTTGCGGCTCAGTAGCCATCACCACATCAAACAAACGATCCTTTAGTCCATTTATCAACCCTAGATAGCCGGGTCTAACGGATTCGCCGCGGTAGGCGGAAATGTCATCATCCACGAAGGTGGCAACAACCTCATATCCACTCGTCGCGGCAAGCTTTTCTAGCTCGGATATCTGGTTTTCAATCTTGTCAACGCCCGGATCTGCCTTACTGATTCGTGCATAGATGGCAGCGCGCTTAGGCTCGGAGGTTGTCATGTGTGTAGGTTATTCATCGAAATATTGGAAATTGGCTTAGAGAAACTATTGCTCAATGGAGTGAATGAAGCTTGAGTCACCTTGGAGGTGACTTGTAGCTCCCTAATTCTCAATTAACTTTGCTTTGGCTGCAGTGAACTCCTCTTCGGACAGGACACCTGCATCCCTGAGTCCAGCGAGTTTCTCTAACTGACTGACGATGTCGACTGGGGTGACCGGATTGTGGTGCGCTACGGAAGCAGAATTCATGGCTGAGTTGGCCCTTGCAATCACCGACTTTCCAGCGCTGACCAATTCGTTCATGGTCTTTATCGAATACGCATCGGGTCGTGACCACATGATCGAGTGGGTATCGCGATCTGTAGTAATTGTGAGATACACGTTTCCTCGCTGACCTGGGCTCAGGAGGACGTTTGCGCCTGCTGTGAGGACAGCGCCGGCCGCTCTACCTAGACCAGACTTCCGAGTTATGTCTGTCTCTCCGAAGATGTCTAGCAACTTCTCAACACTCCCCTTGGCTGCCCCCATGCCGCTATCAACTCTCACGAATCCTTGGGAGTAAATGGTGATTCGCTTGGTTGCGAAAGGTTTTGATGCGACCACTGACCCAAAATTGGACGCGAATTGCTCTGATTCATCGACTTTGGCCTCTCGCTCTTCTGCAACGCTGGCGGCTCTAATCTCAGCCCTGATTTCGGGCGTAACGGTTTGCAGGTACTCGATGACCTGCGGCTGCTTAGCGATAGAGAGAAGTGTGCTCACGAACTCATCGATCTCCTCTGACCGCAAGGGTGACCTAATCGAGATCAGTTTTCCGCTCTTGAGCTTTATTTCCGTTGACGTGCCGGAGGCCGTCGGTCTTTCAGTTTCCTCAATCTCACCGATGGGCATCGAGATTGCTATTTCGTAAGCGCTACCGTCCAGGAATGCCTTCAGAAATAGTGGCTTGAAGCTAACCAGTCGAACATCTGTGAGCACCGTGTAAAACTCGTCCGCCCACAGGATTGTCTCCCTTTTATCCAGAAATTTGGCGTAGTTCTTTTTCGCCCTGCTGATTCTTTTCTCGATACTCAATGCTCCCCCTACTGACTCAAGCTGCACGAATATTCTCAACCTACAGGCTCCTTCGTCTGTGGGCTATAAGGCATGCGTTGACATTTCTGCGTCATACGTTTAACACGTTATCAGAGCAACCGGGCACATCACCTCGCTCGGAGCAGATTGAATTCGGGTTGCGTGATTTTCTAATTTGAGGTTTCATGCGGTAATTCTTGGCAAATCTGGACAGACTCGAAAACAGTTATCCACAACCGCCAGGTAAAAGAAAAACACCGCCAGAGAGTCTCTAGCGGTGTTTTATCCTGGGTCTTACTTCAAGCCCAAACGAGCTTCTCGACGCTTTGCCTGCTCGGCTGGATCTGGAATAGGAACCGCACTGATCAGACGCTGAGTGTATGGATCTTGTGGGTTCTTGAGGATACTGTCGCGAGGGCCAACCTCAACCAATCGACCCTGCTGCATAACTGCAATGCGGTGCGAAAGGATGTCCACGACTGCTAGGTCATGAGTAACAAACAAACATGCGAATTTGAGTTTGTTCTGAAGATCCTGAAGCAGTTCCAGGAATCTTGCCTGAACCGATACGTCAAGTGCCGAGGTCGGCTCGTCAG
>JACCDV010487733.1_pt1 | contig 38261 bp, 35 predicted proteins | sample 7446131 | NCBI WGS metagenome assembly JACCDV01 (sample SAMN15323448, study PRJNA562643) | freshwater metagenome | isolation source: river surface water | place: USA:Blue River Watershed | collected 2017-08-17
GAATACTTGAATAATCTCTCACATCACCAAGATAAAATTTAAGCTTGTCATTATTGATTGCGAGCCTCATATCATCTTGCTTTTTTTCATCTCTACTAAACACTCTGATCTCATTCACATCAGTAGATAAGAAACGTTTGAGCACCGTGTTTCCAAAAGACCCCGTCCCCCCGGTAATTAATAAAATTTTATTTTTAAACATTTAAAGCCCTATAACCATTTAGCATCAATAAGCTCATCCCAAGAAGGTTCAACAAAACCAGTAGCTTTTTTAAAGTTATCCGAATTTAAGGATCTATCAATTTGAATAGAAGAATCTGGAATGATATTAATTTCTTTTTTATAAAACTTAGCTAATTTACAGAGTAAATCAAACTTATTAATTGGGTTAACTGACAAATGATAAAGCCCGGTAAGGGATTGACAAGGTAGCACATGCTTAGAAATGACATGCGCCAAATATCGCGCCGTAAGACCTGTAAAAACAGCCTTTTCATAACCAAAACAAGAGTAATTTTCCGACAAAAACCACTCTACAAGACCATACTTAGTCTCAAGCTCTCGCCCAATTGCAGATGTTCTAATAGTCAAATGCCCGCCATAAGTAACTTCACCTAAAGCCTTAGATCTTCCGTAAAAAGTCAAATCATCAGGAACATCATTTTCAGAATAATTGCCTTTCCCACCGGAAAAAACACAGTCAGTGCTTATTTGTATTAACTTCGCAGAGTGCTCCTCACACAATTTCGCCAAAAAATGTGGGAATACTGAGTTAATTTGAATCATCCTGGGTATATCAAAAGATTCTTTTACATGTTTTGTGATGGCAATTAAATTTATAACAACATCTGGCTTAACTTTTTTAAAAATCTCATTTGGCAAAGCTTGATCAAAATCATAAAACAGCAAATTATCTCTTTCAAAATTAGTAAAAAATGACAAATGCTTGTCACTTCTATAGGTACCAGTAACATGCAAATCCACACAAGAGTTAAGATAACGAAAAATATTATTTCCAATTAACCCAGTTGCACCTAATATTAATATTCTCACGTCAACTCCACCAATCGTTTCATATGCAGATTAAGCTCATTGACCAAATCATCATGAAAGAAATTTTTCTTAAAATACTTTTGCCCATTTTCTCCTAGTTTTAGCAAGTCATTTTTAGGCATCTTGTACATTTTAATTACAGCGGCACTTAAAGAAAATTCATCATCCGCAGGAACTGAAAGCCCGCAAGAACTTTCAGATATCAAATCTGAACAAGCCCCATTAACAGCAGATAGAATTGGCTTTCCAACCGCCATATATGCCTGAACTTTATTTGGAATAGTTAAATTAAAAATCTCATTATTAGTTAAAGTCACCAAAAGAACATCAGCCCTTCGAAGTAATGATGGCATGCTTGTAACTGGGAAAGATCCTAAAACAAAAATATTTTTTAAACCAGCGCTTTCAATAGAATCAACTAGCCAACGCTTCATACTACCATCACCTAAAATAACAAATCTGATTTGTTCAAATTCTCGAAGAATACAAGCGGTCTTAAAAATATTTTCAATGGCTTGAGCAACACCAATATTACCTGCAAACATTACAGTGAATTTATCATCCATATTTAACAACGGAGTAGAGAAGTCACCAGAATGATTAAGATAGAGAAAAGAATTATCTACTGAATTAGGCCAGTAATGGACATTTTTATTTTGAGACAATTGGTTAATTTTTTTCGAAAACTCTTTTGATTGCACCAATACTAAATCGGAATTGTTATAAATCCACCTAACAATTAATCTAACAATTTTTAGAACTAATTTATTTTTAACATAACCGGTAGCACTTAAACTTTCTGGCCATAAATCTTGAACATTAAGAATAAATTTTGATTTGTAAATTTTAGAAAAAATAATACCCGGAATAGCTTGCAATAAAGGTGAAGTTGCGTAGCAGAAAATAATATCGGGCCGATATTTTGATAATTTGAAACAACTATATAAAGTAGCAGAAATAATATAAGACGAATAATTGAGAAAAAGATTTATGAACCCGCCAGAACCCCTTAACCAGATTGGCACTCTATAAACCTTGCACCCCATAAAGAAATCTTCAATCCCAATTTTCTCGTAACCAACAAATAACCTGCCACTTGGATAATTTGGCTTTCCAGTAACAATAACTAACTCATGCGAAAATTTCTTCACCAAAGTTTTAACAATCTCATTGACCCGAAAATTTTCAGGATAAAAATGCTGAGTAAATACCAAAATTTTCATCAGCTTACAAGACTTAGTTGTTTAAGGAATTGATCTGCCGCCATAATGTTCAACTGGTTAGTTGGCAGGCCAATATAACGCTGAATAGCTCTGGCTACCGATATATAAGAGGTGGGATCAAATGTTTGTGAAACTTTAACTGGTAAATCACGAATGTAATCCAACTCCGCTGCAATAATATCAATATTTAGCTGTGATGCCTCCAATATAGGCAACCCAAATGACTCAAATAATGATGGATAAATTAAACAGTCTGCATTGCTATACAGATGAGCCATCTGATCTTGAGAAACAACACCATGATTAATAATTTTGAAATTATTAATCATTTCATCCGTTAATTTAAGCTTCTTCTTAAGCTTATTCCAAAAAAAATTGTCTAATGTGATATGCAACTCATGATCGGATGAGACACCTTTGACCAATATCCAAGCTTGAATAAGAGCAATATGGTTTTTATGATCAACTCCAGCAGCAGGATATACAAATTTTTTAGGTACGAATAATTTTGAAGTCACGACCTCAGGAGCTATCTCCTCATAAAAAGGCAAAAGACGTATGAGAGACTCTTCTATGCCCAATTTAATAAGGTTATCTCTCATAACAAAATTTTGCACCACGAATAGCACATTCCTATTTTTTGATACTTTTTTTATCAAAAATCGTAAAAAAAAGTACTTTAAATATGCCGTCCATTTCATCCTGATGTGGATATCAGATATAAAAATATAAAAATTTTGCACAAAAATTATATTTATACATTTCGGCTTAAATAAAAGAGGTCGGTTAGAAAAACTTAATAATTTATCTTCATACGTCAAAGACTTAGATAACTTGTACTCATAAAGAAAATGGCTTAAAAAGCCAGTTTTGAGAAAATGATGACAATGTTTCTTTAGAAGCAGCCTATCAGAATCAGGACATCTTTCATCAACGTGAAAAGTTAAATTTTTTGTTAAATCATCCACAGAAACAATGATTTTTCTCAGTAGCGTATAACCGCCGCCCGAAAAAATGTTAGGCGCATAAATATGCAGCATGATCAATAAGCCCTCATTTTGATACGCTTTAAAAAATAATTCGCAATAAGAAAAAGATAATTTAAATACAGTCTCCAGTTTAATCTGGCCTCAATACTCATAGCATATCTTCTAGCCCTAAAATCTCTCTTTAAGTTTTGATAAAAACTCTTGACATCTTCATCTAGAATTGAAAATATCTCCGTCTCACATTGGGCCGTCGGATCAATTAATAATTTAATAGTTTTCTTTTTCATCAAGTATGAATGTATGATGTCTTCACAATATGCCTTACCATGAAAAGGGTAGTAATCATCTAATACGAGATTATTTTTACGATGCATGACACATCCTCCAGGCAACCAATTCACTGAAATGCAATTTGCATTTGAGCCACCAACATACTCAACGACAGGCCCTAAAGCAAAACCAGATAACATCACTGCACCAGGCTGATAGCCGATTGAACCATTAACTAACCAATAATAAATACGATTTTTTAAACTTAATTTTTTGTGACTTGTATATGCAATAGTCTTATTTTTTTTATTAAAAAGTAATGGTGAGATCGCAACATTACCATCACAGTTTGAAATTATTTCGTGTAGTTTTTTTAAGCAATCAATACCCAAGTGGATATCATCATCTAATTGCATTACATAATTTGATACTGCATTAATAAAACCATACCTTCTCTGAGCCACCTGCCCTTTTATAGGGCAGATTAAAACCTTAACATTAGACGGCAATTCAGTGGCCTTATATGCATAGCCAGCTGGAATACAAACCAATATCTCAGCAGGAGCAACAGAACCGTTATTTAAACTATCAATTGTTTCGTACAACGAGTCACCGCCTAATGTTGGAATAACAACAGAAACATCAACGGTTGGCAATATCTTCACTATCAGCCTAATTGAATGGAATTGAAAATTTCATGGCTAAGCCCTGTGTTTTCCTGATTGCGCAACTCATTTAGAGACTCAAGAGTATTAGGAAAATTAACGCCCAACTCACGGACTATCTTTGAATTACTAAGAGACATATCCCTAGGCCTTTTAACCAAGTGCTTTGCATCTGTAATACTTGATTGAACAAGCAAGTCTTCTGGTAGGTCGAACACCTGCGCCACACTAATAGCAAAGTCATATTTGGAAAGTCTTTCTGATCCCACCAAATTATAAATTCCAGAGGCAGACTTATCTATTAGTTGGTGTGCAGCACTCACAAAGTTTGAGATTAATATTGGTGTATAAAATACATCATTAAATAAGTTAATTTTTTTTCCGGCTCTCAGCTGATAAATAATCCAATCACTAAATGATTGCTTTTTTGAACTTCCCCAACCGTAAAAATTTGTTCTAAAAATTAATGCAGATGGGTTTATATCCATAACAGCTCTTTCCGCATTCAATTTTGACCTGCCATATTCATTTATAGGGCATGGCTGACTAAGTTCAGTTTGATTTTTTATTAACCCCGAAAACAGATGGTCAGTTGATATATGAACCAAAGGAATCTTCAATTGGTCGGCTACAGTAGCAATATTAGCCGCCAACTCGACATTTATATGATGAGCCAACTCAAGTTTGGACTCACAAGCCTCAACATTTGTCAAACCTGTTGTGTTGATGATTAAATCAGGCTGAATTTCATGTGCTAACCTACGAAATTTACTGACATTATTGAGTTCTAATGGTACAGACTCAGCACCAAATAACGAAATCTTACTCTCGTGCACACCAAGATAAACCTCATGTGAATTTCTGATAGAGCACGCCCAATTTAAAGCTAACAAACTACTTCCACCAGTAAACAGTATTTTTGACATGTAATTATGTTAACTTATCGGAAGTATTTATTGAATTTTCTAAAATTTCTAAAATTTTTAAACTATTAAATGGTTTATACATAGCATTAAGATGGCTCAACACACTACATAGCCACTCATCTCTTACGCCTGAACTATGCCAGTCATTAATTAACTCATCAAAATCTCTGGTTGCCGTTAAAAAATAAGGCGAACTACTGTCTTGCATTAAAACATCAATATTGATCAAGCTATCTTGGTGAAGATAAAAAGGGGTCACCCCTAATGCAAAACATTGCAAAATTGACGTACTACCCTGATAAATAGCCCACTTAGCAGCTGTCGCATCTGTAATCAAATCACTATTTGATAATCTCATATTTGTGGGTAAATTTTCGAAATATCCTCCACGCAAAAAATCACTTTGGGTGGTTATTGGGTGTAACCTAATCACAAATTCAATCATTGGATTTTTTTTTGCTAATTTTTGAGCATAACCCACCAACCTAAAAACTTCCTGATCCAAACCTTCTGGCAAAATCAGACAAATTGATGTTTCCAATCTTCTCTTTTTTTCAAAATTTTCGCTTGTATGATTTAACTTTGGAAGTCGAAACGTCCCAAGGACATCAAAGCTACTGCTACAAGGAGTAAGTGCATTTTTTAGACTTTCAATAGCCGACTCCCCAGTACACATGACGATGTCTGGATCATACTCATAACCTAAACCACGATTAATTGCATGATGCCCTTTTGTTAAACCAACAAATTGATATCCTATTAACTTAGTTGAATTTGCATATTTTCTTCCAAGACTAACAAAGATCTTTTCCCAAGCATGACCTTCATATGTGAATAACACAGCGGACACTTTATGAGCATTGATTACCTTCAAAACACTCCTAGCAATCACTACAGCATCTCTCGATCCGCCTGAGAGCGCTTCAATTGCCGCACGAAAACAAATAAATCTAGCTGAGCCACTCAGTGGCGAAAAAATCGCTCCCCATAATAGCGATAAAAACTCGCCAAAAAATCCTAAAAAAATAATTAGTTGCCACAATAAATTTTCAGACTTTGGCAAAACTAATGAATCAGAAATTTCAACTCCACGCATCTGCCCCAAAATATTTATATCGCCAGTCTGATTAATAAATGCTCTCAGCACTTTAATTCCATCACGCTCCAAATCTTTATGCAAAGCTCCGTAATAATGATCTTGATCTAAAGATAATGATCCCACTCCTAAATAATGACTCACCAAAAGGATGTCATATTCAACCCTAGGTTTGCTTAAGTACTGAATTTTTTGATATCTAATGAAGCAAGCACGATATAAAATCGCAAGCCATCCGCAAATATAAATTAAAAGAAATTTTAGATTATTGAACAGGTGAAATCGAAATTTTTTTTCATGAAAGCAACTTACATACTCTTCGAGCAAAGATGGGTGCCACTTCAATATGTGTAGCCAGGGTATTGCAACCCTATAAAATTTTTTTTTGCGATTCAACAACGAATCACATAGATTGCATAACTCAAAATACTGCTCGTCACTGAGCATTTAAAACTTCATTTAATAAGTACATTTGCTCATCATCATTTCTTAGTACATCTAAAACAAAATCAACCTCATCTGGTTGATTTATTGACGGCAAACTTGGCTCAACGGGAACAGCGATTACCTGCCCATCATTCTCAATTACTCTCATTTGCTCAATAGATTCCAACATCTCTAATTTTGATGGGGCAGTTTCCTGCAATGACAATAAAAAATCTTTTTCATACGCAATAATTCCCAGTATTTTTTTTACATAAAGTTTTTGCAACTCCATATCACCAAATAGCGGGGACCGTCTAAAGCAAAGCAATATTCGATTTGTATTAGAAACCAAGCACTTAACGAAAGAGTGCCGATCTAACTCATCCCCACTGCCAATTGGAGCAATAGCATTCCACATCATCGCATTAGGATTTTTTTCTATTGCATCCACCATTGAGTCCACATGTCGAGGAAGCAGCAAAGGCTCATCACCTTGAAGCAAAACCACATGGCTACAGCTAATATTTTTAACCGCCTCAATAACCCGAGAGGTTCCATTTTGATGGCCAAAGGATGTCATAATCACTTTGCCGCCGAATCTCTCAACAACTGAAGCAATTTCTTTATTACATGTTGCGACATATACATCATCGATTTTGTTCGACATAAGTGCTCTACGTCGAACATGCTCTATCATCGGAATCCCATTAATCTCGTAAAGGATTTTCCCGGGGAAGCGAACCGATGCCATATGCGCAGGAATCACAGCAATTATCTTCATTGCAATTTATTGCGGAAAAACGCCGCAATCAACATTTATGTTCTGGCCTGTAATTGCGGATGAGGCGTTAGATGCCAAAAATAAACACATCGCGGCGACATCACCACCACTTGGTAAGCGTTTTAATGCCGACTGATCCTGAGCAAATTTTTTAATAAAGTCTATACCTGAACTTTGGGCTGGGGCATATGGACTTTTAAGAGCCTCGAGTAAACCATTAGTTGGAATTAAAACTGGACACACCCCATTTACACGAATATTTTTATGACCCACCTCTTTAGCCAATGCTTGCGTCAATCCATTCATGCCAAATTTACTTGCGACATAAGCTGAATTATTTGCACTGCCACGCTTACCGGCAATGCTAGAAATATTAATTATGCTTCCACCTTCAGTCATATTAGAAACAGCAGCCTTACACCCCCAAAATGCACTCATTAGATTTGTTGCCAAGATATTACTCAAAAACTCTTGGTCAATGGCTTCAATTGGTCGCCACTCAGAGTAACCCGCATTATTAATGAGTACATCTAGCCTACCACTCTGATTAACAGCATTAGCAATTAACTTATCTACATCAGACTCAATCCTTACATCTGCTCTCAGAAATTTTAATTTAGGATGAGTTATATTTTTTAAATCTCCCTCGTGACGTGCCCCAACATAGACGTTAAAACCAGCCGTCAAGAATGACTCGGTAATACTTAGCCCAATTCCTTTACTACCGCCAGTAATCACCACTGTTTTATCAGACATTAGCCGCAACCTTTATATTGTCATACATGAAAAACCACCATCAACTGCAATTTCAGCCCCAGTAACAAAACTTGAAGCATCTGAAGATAGCCAAAGTATTGCGCCAACTAATTCAGAAGGTTCGCCGTATCTCTTCATAGGAGTGTGCCCAAGAATTGAAGCCTCCCTTTCTGGGGTAATGAAATTCTTACGATTCCACTCAGTGGGCAAAAAACCTGGCCGCAATGCATTAACTCTTACACCTTGAGTCGCCCATTCTCTTGCTAAATTTTTAGTTAAATTAACAATACCCGCTTTAGCAATAGAGTAAGTAAATGCTTTAGACAGAGGTGGGTCCGCAGAAGCTGATGAAATGTTAATAATAGATCCTTGGCCTTGGCTTAACATTTGAGCACCAAAAACTTGACAGCCTAAAAAAGTACCTGTTAACTGAGAATCAATAATCTCGTACCACTCCTTTAATTCGATATCTAAAAAAGGGGTTGGGCCATTTTTACCAGCACCATTAATAAATATATCTACTCGACCAAATTTCTTAATAATTTCAGATAACGCAGCTTGGTGATCTTCTTTTTTCGATACATCGATTGCATAAGACATAACGTTACTAAAGCCTTCTTTTTGCAACTCCTGCTCAATCAACTGAGCCTTTTCAATTCGAAGATCAAGAATTGCAACTGAACATCCAACACGCGCCAGTCCACGAGCCATTTCACCACATAGATGGCCTCCAGCTCCAGTTATTGCAGCAACTCTACCTTCTAAATTAAATAATTTTTCTAAAGAGGAACTCATGGGGCACCTTTTCTCATAGCATCCATCATCATTTGCATTTGTTCAGCCCATTTCCACAGAACAAATAAATCAGATCCTAGAATTGCAAAGTTATATCCAAGATTAAAAAGCGCCTCAACACTTTGGGGATTTGCATCAGCAACTTGAGTCCCGCAACTTTTTCCAGAACGCTCACATGCAGCAATAACTTTTTTAGAAGCTTCAATAACCAAAGGATGATTTGTTTGACCAGGCACTCCAAGAGATCCAGATATATCTAATGGGCCAATCATTACCCCATCAACCTCCTCAAAACTCAACAATTGTTCTATGTTTTGAACCCCAGTTATTGATTCAACCTGTATGAGAAAAGAAGATGTTTCATTCCAATTATTTATATACTCATCAAAATCAAAGCCATATGCCTGGGCTCTATTCACACCATAAGTTCTTCTACCAATTGGGGGGTACTTGACATTATTTATTAGGGCTTGAACCTGGTCAGCAGTCTCTACCATCTGTATCAATAATCCATCAGCCCCAGACTCTAATAGTGGTTTCAAATAATCATTGGAGTGGGACACTGGGCGCGGAATACAAGGCACTCGCTCAAACTGACTTGCTGCAATAATCCTCTGCGCCTGCTCAATCGAGATAGTGGAATGCTCCATATCAATGAACATAAAATCAAACCCAGATCTTGCAAAGGTTTCGGTTATAGAAGGATGGGAATAACTCACCCAACCAGCAAACAATTGCTCACGATTTCTTAACTTGCTCTTAAGAGTCTTACGATTTTTAAATAGATCATTCATTCAATATTTTTATTTAGCGCTAAACTAACTAACCTATGCTGAATTGGCCCGTCATATTTTCTAAAAAATGGTGGTCTAAAGCTATAAAATTCCTGATGCCAAGGACACAACTCATCCACAACAATTTCATCATCTGCAGACCATGGATAGTCTTTAAATTTTGTGACAGTTCCATCCGGCAATTTTTTTTGAATTCGATTACAACAATAAAATAATATTTTTTTTGATTTAATAGCCCGCATACTACGGAAGTACTTGTCAATTATGGGTGGATCCATCTCTTGCATAGATGCAATATTGATAACAAGTTCAATTGGACAATGTTCAAGCAAATCTTGATTTACAGCTTGAATAGCAATTACATTACCTGTTCCGCAAACCTGCTTAGACAAAGCATCATCTAATTCAGCTTTATTAGTAACCAAATCTACAGACTTCTCAAAAACACTATCACCCATCCATAATTTAAGATAGCAAAGGTCAACTAATAAAGTTTTATTGAGATTTATCAATACAACTTTTCCAGCAGATTTGCTCTGAAGCAACAAAGAAGTCATTGAAGAAAAACCATCCCCGATAACACACACCGTGGAATTTGGGGTCATGAAATCTGGCACCTTAGTTTGTAAAAATGAAACTGTTAAACTTTGTCTAAGCAAATCAAGATCATATGTCCGGTTTTGCTTTAACGCCATACCTTGAGCTAATTGATCATTTAGACGAAAATTAACGCCCCCCATCTTTCGAAACTTTAATTGCATTAGAAGCTCTAGCAATCGAAATATAAAAAACCGAGGCTTACGGCTCCCGCCGAATCCGACTAAACCCTCAAAATGACCATCAATAAAACTAAATGATTCATGATATTTTTGCCAATGCGAGCTAGCAGAACTATCGCTCCTCGCAATCTCCTTAGATAAATAATTAATTGAATCATTACCGGAGTACATAATTACTCCAATACTATTAAAGCTTCAACGGCTGGATGAAGATGCAGCAGCCCAACCAAAACTCCATTATTACCAACAACAGGGATATCCCAAATTTTTTTTAATCCCATGAGCTTTACAGCATCAGATAGAGTAGCATCAGGATCTATAGTAATAGGATTCCGAATTGAATGATCTAAAACATCATCTCCTAGTAAAGCCGAAAAGGGTTTGTGGATCCTTAGCAACTTTCTACGTATGTCTCCATCTGTTAGCACCCCAAGCAATACATTAGCTCTATTGGTAATACAAATGATGCCCAAATGGGCCTGACTCATCCTTTCAAGAGCAACTTTCAAAATTTCTTTTTCTTCTACTAATGGAGCATCTTTGGCAAGAATCATTACATCTCTAACCAAGAAATTATTTTTGCGGATGGACATTGTCTTCTCCATACTTAGCCAACATTTCCATACGAAACTCATGAGCTGCTTTTGCCTGAGCCAAAATATTCTCGAGATACTTTAGATCAAGAACCGTGTTAGCATCAGACATAGCATTATCGGGATCATTATGTGTTTCCATAAAAAGCGCATTAATTCCACAAGCAGCCGCCGCACGAACTAAATAAGGTATAAATTCCCTCTGCCCACCAGAAATATTACCCATTGAAGTCGGTAGCTGAATAGAGTGAGTTGCATCAAAACAAACAGGATAGCCCGTCTTGGCCATAATTGGGAAACAAGTAAAGTCATTTACAAGCATGTTATAACCAAAAAATGTGCCTCGATCAGCCAGAAGAATTTGATTATTTCCCGCAGCCTCGATTTTTCTTACAGAATTTTTCATATTCCAGGGACTCATAAACTGCCCCTTCTTTAAATGAATTGGGCGGTTTGTTTTAGCAGCAGCCCTTAAAATTGATGTTTGCCTACACAAATATGCTGGTACTTGCACCATGTCGCAAACATCACCAGTAGCCTTTGCCCATGCAGGATCTGAAAAGTCTGATACAACGGGCACACTAAATTCATTTCTGATGTCAGCTAAGATGCGAAGACCCTCATCAACACCAACCCCATGAAAACTACTTGGAGCAGAACGACAGTCTTTGTCGTAACAAGATTTGTATACCCAAGGGATACTCAGTCTGTTGCATATCTCACTAATATTTGCAGCCATCATAAATGCATGATCACGACTCTCAATGGCACAGGGACCGCCAATAAATACTAATGGCAGATCATTTCCTATTCTAACCTTCTGAACTGTTCCGTAACCCACTTCAATAATTTTTTTCATAATATATTTCACAATAAAAAGATTATAATCAATAGTATGGTTATTAAAATATAAGACTCCAAGCAAATAATATTTGCTTTGATTACTTGATTGAACTCAAGTACTCAAAATATGATGAACTTGTATTTCTAAAGCCATTGGACTTAAATAAATCACGATTCATTAACATATAATGATGCATTGGAAAGACATCGAAATAATCTGTAAAACGATCCTTTTTAATATATGCAAGAATATTAAGATCTGTGTCGTAAGTTCGCTCAAAAAATGGTCCACTTACAAACCGATTAACTAGATATAAATACCTAGATTTAGATACAAGATCACTATTAAAATAATCATTAAATACTTTAGTTGTCATCTCACCAAAACTAAAGAAATTAGAAACTAGATCTGCTTTAAATGAAGATATTTGACTAAATTTTCCAGCAGGAACGTAGGTAATTGATCCCCGTGGTAATGCATCAAATGATTTAATATTATCCACCTCATTGGGTAACAAATGGATTGCCTCAGGATATAAATTAGACAGGTAGATATAGCTTCTACATAATTGGTGTTGAAAATCTACCAATACAATTCTTACTTCTGGATTATATTTTTTTATTATTCCCTGAAGTCCACCATAATACGAGCCAATGTCAACCCATATACTATCTTTTTTTAAAATTTCTGCATCAAAAATTCTTTTAGAAAGGTATATATAACGTAACCATCTGAAATTAACAGTCGTATCTAAAATGGAGTAAAAGTTACTAACCCCAAGACTTTTATCAACGGGATTATCCTGCATCAAAGATAATCCACCTATTAAATTAATAATACCTATATCATCTTTTAATGCCTGTAACAGTAGCGCTTCTTTTTTACTTTTAAATAATTTATAATATAAAGGATGAATTAATCCCCTAAAAAAACCTCTTTTTAATTGTAATTGCTTAGGACAATCAAGATCATTTTGATCTGACCAGCTCCTAAAGGTATTGGAGTCAATTTTTTCAATCTGCTTGTACGCATTTGATATGATTTTTTCATGTTTTGCATCAATATTTTGTAAAGCAAGATCGTTGTAAAAACTTGTTGAGTTAGCCTTAAAATTTTCAACGAGATAATTTATATTCATTCAGCTTTCCACATTATAAAAAATTTAAACTACTTAATAGCCAAAAAGCCCTCAAAACATAAATATTTTTGAATTGTATTAATATCCAAGAATCCTGCTCTTTTCAACATATCAAGGTTTGCTTGAGTAGAAAATGGCTCCATCACCCCCTTTAAACTTTGAGATTTACCTATAATATCTTCAGGTGTATAACCTTTTCTCAACTTATAATCTATATAAAGAGATGTTAATATATCTTGGAATCTCGCATCGGAACCTCTAACTTTTTCAAAAAGAATTAGCGCCCCCCCCCAATTTAAAGCGTCATACAAGCGATTAATTAAATTTTGGCGCTCAGAGGGCTGTATAAACTGTACCGTATAGTAACAGATGATAAAATCTGATTTTTCAAACTCATAATTCAGCGCGTTAGATTGAATAAAATCTAAGCCGTCCTCAATTTTTAAGTCAATCTTCTTTTGATTGGCTGCATCTATCATATCCTGCTCAAGATCTAAGCCAACAAATTTTACAGATTTTTTATGTTGATGATGCTGAACTAATTTTGCCATTAATGTTCCAGTAGAACATCCTAATTCATAGACTACAGAACCATGCTTTATGAAAAAGTCACTCACATCACAAATGAGGTTGTGGCCCTCATGATACAAAGGAACAGATTTTTCAACATGTGAATCGAAAAATTTTGGTACCTGACCACCAAAACTCCAACCCCCTCGATTGGAATCAATATTGTCACCTACTCCGCTCATTATGATCCTCCATACAGATACTCTTAAAAGTATATTCTAATTGCTTCTCACCAACGATAATACCAAAATTATCAGTGAGAGAATTTCTCTGAATAATTTGCTTATATTTTTCAGGAATGTAAAAGTAAGCAGGCCTTGCTATTGACTCAAATATATATTTAGCTGTTGTATATGGCATTGATATATTCATGTCAGAAACTTCTGCTAAACGCAATAGATTAGTGTAGGGATTAATTATTTTAAATCTGTGATTAAGTTTAGAAAAATTATTAATTAAAATTCTATAACTCTCAGAATACTGATTTAAGGAGTATTTAGGCTTAAATAATATTAAACAATCATTCATTCTAGAAATTTTTTCAATATCAACAAGAAATTCTTGAACAAAATCTTGGCAAGCTGTTGGATCACCGCCAATAGTTTTTGAAAACTGCAAGTTATCCTCCTCTGGAGGAACGTCAAAAATTGTTATGATTTTTCTTAGAGTAAAATCAACATTTGGCAGATAATCAATCTCATAACCTAAACATACTGGAGTAGATTGAAAATCACAACTATGATCATTTGAATTTCCAATTATGATGTTTTTTATTTTTTTTATCTTATAATATGATTTACAAAATCCAACATAATTCCAGTGAGTTAATAAACTATTATGATCTATTGTAGATAAAATTTTGTCTATATTAAAGTTAGATATATTTTGATTAAAAATAAAATAAGTTGCTGGCGGCTTAATATGATTTTCACTAACGTTATAAACCTTGATTAATTTAAATAAGTCATCATTTATAATAGATGAAAGCGCCATATTTCTTGGTAACAAATAAATATTTTTTATTTCTATTTTTGATTTGATGATTGATTGCAGAAATTTTAATTTTGGATAATCATTAAGGGCCATTATTATTTGTATAATTTTGAAGTATAACGGCATTTTTTTAATACCAGAATTTTTTTTGATAAAATAAATTACTTTAAAAATATTCAAAAATGAAAATATTTTTTTTGGGTTAATTCTAAAATAAGTTAAATAATTATTTATATCTCCACATGAATCTCTTTTGGCACTCGGCCTAATATACTCATCTAAGCTCAATATAAGAGGTTTAGAGGAATGTGTTTTTTCAATATATTGACCGAATGATGCTATTATTTTCTCCGTGTAACAGTCGCTTATATTAAGAACAAAGCTATGCTTTGGGAATCCAATAGCGATTACTAACTCACGCACATCATTTGAAATATTTATTTTGTATTCAAAACAAGCTCCAAGAATTGCTTTAACAAAACTTTTTAAAACTAAAAGTTGAAAGAAAATTTCTGATAATTTGCAAAAAAAATATTCCTTTTCAAAAAAAAAAGTTTTATTTATTTTGTATATAAAATTTCTATTCTTTAAATGCATATCAATAACTTTTGATACCAATATTAAGATAAGATCAATATTTAAATACTTCTCCTTTTTAACTTCTTCAAAAATTATCTTATTAATAGCTAAATTACTAGCTTCATTGAGCTCGACGCGGTCATAAAAATTATCAGTAGATAATGATTTTTTTAGGTATTTAAATGATTCTTTAAATAATAATTTCTTATCAAACTTCAACTTAAACATCACCCTTGATAATATTTTTCAAAGTAGAGTCGCAATAGTTCCAAATCATCAGGAGTATCAAGGTCAACCCCTTTATATCTTGGCATAACATAAGCCTTGGTTAATCTAGGGAGCCAAGTTTTTTGCAATTGAAATGCATTCATTTTTACCCAAGCAATAGATCCACAGTCGACGAATGTTTTTGGCCATCCTTCTGATCCCTTCCAAAACTCTTCAGCCATAACTGGCTCTACATAGCCATTCAAATTTTCAGTTAATGCGCAATAAGGAGAGTGACCATACTCGGTAACACCCACTACCCCCTCAATTGCCCCATCACTTTTTAAAATCTCGTATGAATTTACAATGTCTGTATGATCCCTTAATGGCGAAGTTGCCCATAACAAACATAAATTATCAAAGACCTTATTCTTGTTCATAAAATAATCAAGAACATCCTTACAGACATCAGCCAGCGTTATGCTACCATCAGCCAGCGCAGCTGGCCTTAGGTAACCAACATCAATGCCCAGCTCTCTGCACATGTTTAAAACTTCTTTTGACTCGGTTGAAATCACAATTTCGTCAAATAATTTTGTTTTCTTAGCGCTGAGGTAGGTGTAATAAAAAAGTGGCTTACCTAAAAAATCGATTGCATTTTTTCTTTTGACTCTTGTTGAACCCATCCTAACCGGAATTATTGCAATATTTTTCATGTGATTCTTTTTTTTGCTTTCTCTATAATGCTCAATTGGTGATCATTAATTTCCCTAATAAAACCACCAAATCCATCTGCCAAACCCAAAATTTTAGTTGGTGAAAAACAGTTATCCACTACCACAGCCTGAAATCCGCCCAAAAGTCCACCTGAAATATACTCAATACCATCCACGTAAACTCTTCCCAAGCTTTCATTCAAAATCTTATGTTGCTCTAGCAGCATTTGAGTAAAACCATATAAAGCAGCTGTAATATCTGATCTATATATGTTGATACCATTTTGATTGCAAAAAATAAGGGCGTTCTCCGTAAAGCTACCCTTACCGACATCGATTAACAACACATTTTTATTTGCGGCCTTAATATGATTAGAATCAATTACATTTGAGTTACCACAACCGATAATGATATCTGACTCAAAACAAGCCTTAAGGATATCTTTTGAATAGTTAATGTTTGCAATCGTCATATCAGGCTTAATGCAATTTAAAGCAGCAGATATTTGAAATCCTGTACTATGATCACGTCGATTCATTGTCACGGCAACGCCTGATTCAACTAACTTCAAAGCCAATTTTGAGCCAAGATTTCCAGCTGCTATAAGTGCCGCGCTCTTTCCACTTAAATCATGAATCTTCTGAGTTATAAAACAGTAAACAGACTCTACAGTTATATCGTTAGGCTTATAAATGTAAAATTTACTTTTTTTTATGGCTTCACCACACACAGAAGATAAATTTCCCGTTTCAATATAGCTAATAGTTTTATGATTTGAATTATTTATCTTCATCAGATCATTTGATATGAATGATATTGACGAATCTACTACCATAGGTATTTTCTTTTCGGCATCAACCAAAATAATATCCACCTTCCCATCCACTAATTCGGCAAAGAAAAGTGCTTGAGCCTGGGTAAAAACAATAACGCCAATTATAGAAAACCGATCAAACTCTCTCAAAGGACTGAGATAAGGGAACTGCAAATCCAACTTTGAACCAATAGCTGTGCTTGATATTGTGCAGATCGTTTTTTTAGACTTAATTTGACATTTTTCAATGTTCTCTAATAATTTTTTACTTAGTGATTGAATTAACTCTAACTCAGTTTTACCACTCAACATAATCAAACCTTTTCCCAAGTTACAGGATAATCGGCTTTGATATCATCACGCGCAACTCTTCCCACCAATAAATTCATATACTTGGGAAGAATACCTATTCCAGGTGATTTTATAATAAGCATTTCCTCTGTAATAAGCTCCCCTTTTTTAATTTCTACTTTAGCAAAAATACTTCTTCTAAGCTTCTGAATTGTCTGGCGCTCTGAAGGCATAATTTTTTTAATGCCATCCCCCAAACTTTGATAGGTTTGATATGCCTGCTCAACCAATATTTTTAAATCATTTTTTTCCAAAGAGAAGTTATGATCGGGCCCCTTCATCCCTCTATCTAAAGTTACATGTTTTTCAATCACTCTAGCACCCAGAGCAATAGCTGCCGGAACCAAATAGATCTCTGATAAATGATCTGAAAAACCAACAATTGTTTTAAAAGAACTAGCAATTGTTTGAATTGCTCTTATATTTGACTCTTCAGCCCTTGCTGGGTAACTTGACACACAATGCATTAATATTAAATTAGGGTTGCCAACTTCTTTAACGACATTAACAGCATCTTCTACATCACCTAAATTTGACATTCCAGTTGAAATAATTATTGGTTTCATTTTTTTTGCCACTGCTTTAATTAGTGGCAAATTGACTAAATCCATTGAAGCAATCTTATACGCAGGCACATCAAGTTCAGATAAAGTTTCCAATGATTCCAAATCAAATGGTGTTGAAAATATTTCAATGCCCACTTTTTTTGCATAAGAAAAAATCTCTTCCAGCTCTAATTTGCTAAAAATAAGCCTATTAAATAATTGGCTTAAGCTCTCCTCCATATCTAACAATGTTTCATGATGCCGAGAGTCCAAAACTTTCCCAGATATTCTCTCTTTAGTGAAAGTTTGCAGCTTTACCGCATCACACCCCGCTTCCACAGCTATCTGTATAAGCTTTTTTGCTAACTCAACACTGCCATTATGATTTAATCCAATTTCTGCAATAACAAATGGCTTATCTTTGAGACTTATTAAGTGTTTTCCCAATTTAATCGAGTCGTTAAATGATTCAATTAAATTTATTTCTTTTTGAATATGATTGTAATTTGAAGTTGGACTGGCAATCATCTCAACCAAATCGATTGCTTTAGCGCATAGTATTTGAAAGTCAGCATATGAGAAGTCGGCCAAGGTACCTGTGTAATAAAAGTTTTGGAATTTATCAATTTGACTCTTTACAGACTGCAATACTTCCTCATAACCCAAATAATAAGCAGGATATACTGGCCCAAGATTCATTACATAAGTTTTAAGTATTACTGAATTTTCATCAATAATTTTTACTTTTTTCAAATCAGATAAAACTTTATCCGTCAAAATAGATTCGGACATATCCGAAATGTGATCACCATCTGAATAAGCAATTTCGCAACATAGAATATGATTTTTGTCAGGAATGCCATGCCTACTAAATCTTGTTTGAAGGCCAGCTCTATGGAAAATAATTTCAGGATCTTTAAAATAAAGCCAATCAGCATCCTCTGGCAAAGGATCATCACCAATAATTACAATTGAAACAAGCTTAACTGATCTAAATCCTAATTTACAGCTAATATCTAAAAATTGAGAGTTAACGGTTATAGGCAAAGTTGAAACAATTAAATCATCCTCATTAAGCTTTATGACTTTTTGGTTTGTTTCAATTGAATCAATTCTGCTCCCATTGACCTTAAACCCATTAACCATAGTCGAAAACTGAATTTCACCACCCAAATCAATAACTTTTTCCGCAAGCCTTTCCATAACTTGCCCACAGCCAAATTTTGCAACACCACACCATTGCGTTGCATGGAAAGGTTTTTTTTTCTTCCGTATCTCTATTCTTCTTGGAGCCCAATTGGAAGACAATTCTGACGTTTGAATACCCCATAGCTTTTTAGGATAATCTTCGAAAAATATCCCCTGTAAAGTTGGCCCAGCTAATGCATTAATGTAGTCTTTATAGCTTTTCGCACTTTGAAGATTAGCTGGATCCAAATCATTACGCTCTTTTTCTATTTTTGATTGCACATCATCAGGCAGATTAGCTAAAGTCTCTTCGGTCAAAGGATAATCATAATACTTGCCATCAATAAAATTTTTTCCAAATAAAGATGGTGTTAAAAAAATATCTGAGAATAAACTCTTCCAGTATGAAACAATATCCTCATTTGATGTATGAAATAGATGAGGTCCAGCATCTATGTAAATATCATTGAATCTATGAGTTCGAGATAATCCACCAGGGATTTCCAACTTCTCTATTACCGTTACATCAAAACCTTTTCTTAAAAATTCATAAGCAACTACAAGCCCTGACATTCCAGCCCCTAAAACAAAGACCTTAGGCTTCACCATGATGTAAATCCCCCGTCAATTGTTAAATTTTGTCCAGTAACATAGCTTGACTCTTTTGACGCGAAAAAAATAAGCGCCCCGCACATTTCTGATACATCAGCCATCCTTGCATAAGGTGTTCTGGAAGCATAATTTGCAATAAAATCACTTCCTTGATTATTGAATACACCCCCCGGACTAATGCAATTTACTCTAACGCCATACTCCGCTGCATGTATAGCAAAATATTTTGTAAGTTGAATTACGCCAGCTTTTGATGCACTATAAACTTCAGAGTTTATTCGAGAACAATCAGTGTAAATTTTGGGATTACTGCTAACCTGCCCATAAATTGAACCGATATTGATAATTGAGCCACCTTCAGGTTGATTTTTCATTATCTTTAAGGCTTCACGCGTTGCAAAAAAAGTCCCTCCAACATTAGTCATCAATACATCAATAAATTCACGTTCAGTTCTATCCCAAAAAGGAGTAAATACGCCAATACCAGCATTATTAATCAACACATCCAATTTATATCCTGAGCGGATTATTCTCTGAAAAGCTTTGCGAACATCATCTTGACTTGATACATCAACATCTAAATACTCTATTACCGAAGTGTTATTATTTTTAATAAAATTTTTATTATTTACAGAGTATTTATCGATCAACCATAACTTTGCCCCCTCAGAAATTAGAGCATCTGTAAATGCTTTCCCAAGCTGACCTGCAGCACCAGTAAGTACAATATTCTTATTAAGTAATCTCATTAATTTAGCCTTGAAAAACCAGGTTTAGATACATCTCCTTTTATCTTATCAAGCAAATTACCACGACCTAATTCGCTTGATAAACTCCTAAAAACTCGATTAACAGCTACTTCAAATTTATCTATTTGATTTTGCGTGTGAGCATAAGAAGCGTAAAACCTACTTGACGCCAAGAACCCATGCTTTAACATTTCCTGGATGAAATATGTAATCATCAATCGATCATTATCTTCTTTGAATGAAAAATAACTCATAGGTGCAATTCCGTAAACATCAATTTTTAAATCATTTAGCATTGCTGCATTTTTCCATATGTTCTGAACCTGGAGCCCAGTATTTTGTAGATACTCGCTCACATTATTTTTTATAAACTTTCTTATAGTAGCAAGAGCTGCAACAGGTCCTACTCTATCAGTCCAATAAGTACTACTTATAAAAGTCGTTCCAACCGCAGCCATGACACTATCAATACCTATTACAGCCGCCATTGGATAGCCGTTACTCAAAGCTTTTGCAAAAACTGCAATATCTGGATTAACCCCTAAAGACAAATGAGCACCCCCATTTGCAATCCTAAATCCTGAGGAAACTTCATCAAAAATTAAGACTGCACCATATTTTCTGCAGAGATTTTTTACTTTAGAAAGAAATTCATCCTCTGGCTTGATACTCCTTATTGGCTCCATAACTACCGTACCAATTTCATTTGGATTTTTCTCAAATAGATTTATCAAATCATCTATTTTGTTATAGGCAAATGGCAAGGCTGTACCAGCTAAAGCTTTAGGCACTCCATTAGGACTAAGACCAGGTAATAAGTGGCCAGTTAGAGATTCTTGATCGATTAAATTAGCTGCTATGTACCAATCATGCCAACCATGATATCCGCAAAATGCGACCTTATCTCTACCAGTTGCAGCCCTAGAAATACGCACAGCAACCGCTAAAGCCTCTCCACCCGTTCTAGCATAGCGAACTTTATTTGCCCAGGGATGTAATTCACACAACAATTCAGCTAATTCAATTTCTTCTACACAATTCAAAGATGAGCTGTTACCCTTCTTGATGATATCGATAACAGCCGCATCGACATCCACATCACAATAACCCAAAACATTTGCTCCGATACCACTAATGCTCATATCAATATATTGATTGTTATCAATATCCCAAATTTCCATACCATGAGCTTTTGAGTAATAAGTAGGCCAAACTCCAGGGGCAAATTGATCTGGTCTCTTTGACAAAAGTTGTGTTAAGCCAGAAATCCTATTCATACCTTTGTGAAGATAATTTTCGCGCTGTGAACTCAAAATAAATTACCCTTATAGTTAAAATTAAATTTCATGAAACTCAAATTATTAAACAATAATTAGTTTCAATATCGGACTAACTTGATTGGAAATAAAAATCACTCTGGGCACAAACTTCCTAAGAGGTTATGATTTGATTCGTCTTGTATAAACACAACTCTGTATATCGCCACGTAAGAATTGTGCATCTCATATAGGCCATATGCAGACAAGGAATTTTTATCATCTTTAGAAATACTAACAGTGCAGGAAACTTTTTTAGGTAAAAATAGAGCATTAGAAACAATTAAATGAGTTGCGCCTATATCTATTAAATACTGAGTAATTCTTCGACCTCTTAAATAGGTGAAAATATAATCATAGCTATTGACTAAGCCCTCTAGATGTCGCACTCCAATACCACTAAAAAAAACAGCTCGATCAGGGGTCCAACCAACAAGCACTTTATCTGGTCCACTGTACTCTTGAAGAACTTGACTTTCTTTTGATAGCGTCACCCAGGAAATATTATCCTTGCTATTTTTTAATAAAAAAATAGATAACAAAAATAAAAATACTATTGATAATTTAAACAAAAAATTTAATCTTGGTAAAAATCTTATAAAGTAATCATTATATAGATAACATAAACCAAAATTGGTCATAATAAACCACCCAGTAAAATACCAAACTCGCATAAATCCGTTCATGGTTAATGCGTAGAATAATATTTGAACTAAACCAGTTAAACCAACTAATAATAATGGAATACGACTTTCTAAATTATTTTTATAAGTTATAAAAATAAAAAATATGAGACTTAATGGGGTTAACAATCCAACATATCTTAGATATTTATTCTCCGAATAGTTAAAGCCGAAAAACTCAAAAATTTGATAAGCTCTAATTGAAATAATACTCTCAACTGGAGAAAACGCCTCAAGTAAGTTTGCACTTGTGGAAATACTAAGATATTCTTTTATGGCCAATGCACTTGTTGGAAAAATAGTGCCAAAATTAATCCACATTAGATACCAGTGCAAAAGTATAAAACTTCCTACAAATGCTAACTGCGATATAAAAATATGAATTTTTTTATACTTAATGCAATCCCAGAGTAACCATAAAAAATAAATTATGACGAGAAAAATTGCATCAGTTCTTGTAAAATAAATAAGCAATAAAGATAAAGATATTAGTATAGATTTTTTTAAATCAGAATAATTATTCTTATATTTAACCCAAATAAATAAAGAAACAGTAAAGAAAAGTAAAGTATTTTCAACTCCCAACTCTAAAAATACTCCAATATTAAGAAAATAAATCAGGAGTGATGAAAAAATAAAAACGGCAGTTGATATTCCTTTTTTGATTGCTACCTTTAATAGTAAATAATGGCCAGCAATAAATAAGGTTACCAGCAGTATAAGAATATTGGTATGAAAATCTGATAAATTTTTTGAAATATTAGAAATTAATATACAAAAAAATAACCACAAAGGATGAAAACCTGTCGTATTTGATATACCATCAAAAGTTAATCCATTCCCTCGCACATAATTCTGAGCTATTGCATAATAATAGTAAGCATCCGGACTGAATAATATTTTTCTATGGATTATGAATGTCATCATAATCACAGATAGGTAAAATATTATTATCCATGAATAATGATTTTTAAAATTTTTGTTAATTTTAATCTCCTATCAATTTATAATTATTTTTTTAATTTTCATATAATCTACCCAATTAATTTTTTCTAAGCATATTTTTTCATTATAAACAGTTATACTGAGGTATTCTAGAGTTTATTCATTTTTTAAATCAGTGACTATGGATTTACACTCTCAAGGCCCACTTGTTGTCGACTTGGATGGCACATTGCTTCATACCGATATGCTTCATGAGTCAGTCATACATTTATTCCGCGATAAGCCTCACTTTTTGTTAGCAATGCCATTTTGGTTGTTTCGCGGAAAGGCTTTTCTTAAACAAAAATTAGCTAGTCATGTTGTTCACGATATTCCTTCTTTGCCTTTTAATGAATTGTTAATTGATTGGCTTAAATCGCAAAAAAATTTAGGAAGAAAGTTGGTACTTTGCACGGCAACCGATTTAAAAATCGCCAAAATGATTGCAGATCACCTTCAACTTTTTGATGACGTTATTGCGAGTAATGGCATTCAAAATTTCGCGGGGAAAAACAAAGCGAATGCCTTATTAGAAAGGTATGGTGAGAATAACTTTGATTATGTGGGCAATTCTTCAGTAGATTTACTAGTTTGGGAAAAATCAAGACGGGGCGTTATTGTCAACGGGTCGAATAGACTGGTTCATCAGGCAAGCCTTGTGACCGAGATTGAGCATGTCATCTCAAAAACTAAAAATAGTTTACAGACTTGGATCAAGATTTTTCGGCTACATCAGTGGATTAAAAATGTACTGATCTTTGTTCCAATTTTCGCGGCTCATCAAATCATAACGAATGAAGTTTGTATTAATCTCGGACTTGCATTTTTGTCTTTTAGTCTTTGTGCTTCGTCAGTTTATATTGTGAATGATCTATTGGATCTAGAAAGTGATCGGGCTCATCCTCGCAAGCATGCTCGCCCATTCGCTTCGGGTCAAATTCCAATTTGGATAGGTGCTGTTCTTGCCCCGATATTGATATTTTCTAGCTTGGCAATGGCTCAGCATGTTGGCGCCAACTTCTTGCCTTGGCTTATGGTTTACTTTGGATTGACATGCGCCTACTCATGGGGTTTAAAGCGTTTAGTATTGATTGATTGCTTAACCCTAGCCATTCTCTACACCTTCCGCATAGTTGCAGGCGCGGCCGCAGTGAGTATTCCATTATCTTTCTGGCTTTTAGCATTCTCAATATTTTTATTTTTATCGCTTGCTTTTATTAAGCGTTATACAGAGTTACGAGCCCATCCTGAGTGCGATGCTAAAAAAGTGCGCGGGCGAGGCTACTATATCGCCGATGCTCCTTTAGTTCAGCAACTAGGGGTGTCATCAGGTTATGCCGCCACTTTAGTTTTGGCACTTTATCTTAATAGTGAAAATGTCATTAGACTGTATAGTGCCCCTGAAATCATTTGGGGTACTGTGCCGCTTATGCTCTTATGGATAAGCTGGATATGGTTAAAAGTCCATCGTGGACTAATGCATGATGACCCGATCATATTTGCCATCAAAGATAAAGTTAGTATATTGATTGGAGTACTATTTATCACGATATTAGTTGTGGCAAGAGTTTGGTAATGAGTAAATCAGCAACGAAAATCGCAGTTTTATACAGCTTATTTGCAGGCTTATCAACGGTAGTCAATATCGGCAGTCAAATGCTATCGAAGCTTATCTATAATGAAGTCTATGCGTTAGAAATTTCAATTTTTGTGGGAACTTTGTCTGGATTACCACTCCGTTACTTTTTAGAAAAATGCTATATTTTTTCTTTTCAGTCAAAAAATATCAAACACGATGGACAGCTTTTTATTTTCTATAGTTTGATAGGTGTATTTACAACAGCCATTTTTTGGGGAACCGAATACGCATTTCATTTGATATTCACAACGGATGTAATGCGTTACACGGGTGGCATCGTAGGCCTGTCTATTGGTTACTACATTAAGTACCAACTGGATAAGCGCTTTGTCTTTGTCGATAAATCCACCAAGGCAGTTGCCGTATGAAGATTTATGGATGGGGCAGGTATGCAACAATAGATGCGCAGGTGTTATTACCTCAAACTAAATCTGAGTGTGCAAACCTTCTTAAAGGTAGTCAAATTATTTTGCCGCGAGGGATGGGTCGCAGTTACGGAGACAGCGCCAATAACTCAACTGTTCTTCAGTCAAACTATCTTGATCACTTCATCGATTTTAATGAGTCAACTGGTGTTCTGAGTTGCGAGGCGGGCGTATCAATTCGGGAAGTGCTTGAGTTCACTGTTCCCAAGGGCTGGTTTTTATCCGTAACACCAGGTTCTAGTTTTGTAACCATAGGTGGCGCAATTGCCAGTGATGTTCATGGCAAAAATCATCATTTAAGCGGAACATTCTCTGATCATCTCTTGTCTTTTGATATCCTTCTCGGAACTGGAGAGATTATTACTGTTACAAAAGATAGTTACCCAGATCTTTTTAGAGCAACGTGTGGGGGGATGGGCTTAACAGGGGTGATTCTATCAGCCAGCATTCAACTAAGGCCGATTAAGTCTAGTCAAATTCATCAAAAGATTATCAAAGCGAGTTGCTTGGAAGCAGTATGCGAACAATTTGAAGCCAATCATGCCAGCACCTATTCGGTTGCTTGGATTGATTGCTTGGCAACTGGGAAGTGGTTAGGGCGCTCACTCCTAATATTGGGTGAGCATGGGCAAGATGGTAATCTAGAGATCGGGAAGCAAAAACGCCTAAACATGCCGATAGACATGCCAAGCACAATAATGAATCAATACTCTATTAAGGCATTTAACTCACTTTACTATCACAGGATTTTTTCAAAAAAAGAGGCAGAATTGGTATCAATTGAGCAATACTTTTATCCTTTAGATGCGATAAGTAATTGGAATCGACTGTATGGCAAAGCAGGATTTGTGCAATATCACTTTGTGCTGCCTAAGGCTATTGGTATGAAAGGGATGAAGAAAATCCTTGAAATGATAGTTTCCAGTGGAAAAGGTTCATTTCTGGCAGTACTCAAAGTCTTTGGAAAAGCAAATGAAAACTTTCTATCCTTTCCAATGGATGGATATACCTTGGCATTAGATTTTAAAATTTCTAAAGAGACACTTCAATTAATAAAATTGCTCGATGGCATGGTAGTGGAAATGGGTGGCAGAATCTATTTAACAAAAGATGCCCTGATGACTGAGGCAACCTTTAAAAAAACATATCCACAATGGGAATATTTTGAAGAGGTACGTGCAAAGTATGGAGCTATTGGTAAATTCGCATCAAATCAATCAAAAAGATTGGGCCTACTATGAAAAAGATTCTAATAATAGGGGCAACCTCTGCGATTGCTGAAGCTACTGCCCGCATTTGGGCTCAAAGAGGCGATGAGCTTTTTTTAGTGGCTCGCAATCAAGAGCGCTTGGCTATGATTACTCAAGATTTAAGAGTTAGAGGCTCCCCAAGAACTTATAGTTATTGCATGGATGTCAATAACTTTGAAGAGCATCAACCCATGTTAAATGAAGTATTTAAAGTCTTTGAAACGATTGATATTGCATTAATCGCGCACGGCACCCTATCAAATCAAAAAAAATGTGAGTACTCGGTTCAATTATCAATTGAGGAAATCCAAACAAATGCTTTATCAGTCATTGCCTTACTAACTCATTTAACAAATCATTTTGAAATGAAAAAAAGTGGAACAATTGCTGTTATAAGTTCTATTGCTGGTGATAGAGGAAAGGCAAGCAACTATGTTTACGGATCGGCAAAGGCGATGGTATCAGTTTTTACTTCAGGCTTAAGGCAACGACTTTACAAATCAGGAATAACGGTTTTAACGATAAAGCCTGGATTTGTGGATACGCCCATGACCGCAGGATTTAAAAAGGGGGGGCTGTGGTCAAAGCCAGAAATAGTAGCAAAAAAAATAGTATTGGCAATTGAAAAAAAACAAGATGTAATATATACGCCTACTTACTGGTATATGGTTATGAAATTAATAAATGCAATACCAGAAAGTATATTTAAGAAGATTAATCTATAGAAGAAACCAACAAATTTATATTGTGCAAACTGTAATGAACTTTAAATTAAATTCAATGTTTTATTATTAAATACATAACTAAAATCAAATTTCTTTAAAAGTCCAATTTTATGAGTAACAACAATACACAACTTATTTGACTTACTACAATGCTCCAATAAAGCATCAATTAACATATATTCAGTCTCTTGGTCTAAGGCTGATGTAGGCTCATCCATAAGAATAATTGAACGGTTCATGTAAATAGCTCTTGCAATACCTACTCGTTGCCTCAATCCGCCAGATAAAAAATTACCATCCTCTCCTAAATCAGTAAATTCTTTAAGTGGTAGGCTTTCAACATAATCATTTAACTGCGCAACTTTTAAGGCTTCAGCAAATAATTCAAAATTTATTACATCTGCACCCAAGGCAATGTTGTCTACAAAATTTCCATTAAAAATATAAATTTTCTGAGGCACATAAGAAATATTACTATATAATGAATTAGATTCAATTAATTTATCATCATAAGTAATTGAACCAGTATTTGGTTGTAAAAATCCAATAAATAAATCTAAAAAAGTACTTTTCCCAGAGCCAGATTTACCAGAAATTGCAACTAAGTTCCCAAGAAAAAATTCAATTGATAAATTTTTAATAACATCATTTCCATCGGAATGTTTAAAACTAACATTATTAAATTTAATGGATTTATTAATTACAACATCACTTTCTACCCTAGCAGAAGAATTGTTAACATCACCAATAAATTTTAAAATTTCGAAAAATATAACAGCATTTAGCGATAATGCAATATTAGAAACATGTATTTGTTGAACTATAGGAATAATACGAATGAGACTAATTGATAATAAGCCAATTAAGAAAAAAGATTCTAACTTATCTTGAGAAAAATAAATAATATATAAAACAGTTATCAACATAAAAATAAAAATAATACCCTCAATAATTATTTTAGGACCATGAGAAAGCAGTTCATTTAAAGTCTGAAGACGATATTTAGTGTCAAGAAAAGATGAAAAATTATTTAAATGAAATTTTTCTAATTTGTTTAATTTAACATCTCTAATTCCAAAAACAACTTGATTAACAATATTAATTATTAAGTTGTTAATACTAGATAATATTTTAGAATTATTTTTTTTAATATTTCTAGACTTAAAATTAAATAAAGAAAAAAGCAATAAAAGGCCTAATAAGCCAAAAAGAAAATTAAAACCAATAAGATAAAAACTTACTAAAGATATTATTAATAACATTACAAATCCAGCGACAATCTTAATTGCAGGAATAATTACAGACTGTCCTATGACGTTATTTTTAATAACAATCAAATCGATTAATTCACTTGATTTTGAATTTTTATAGAATACAAAAGGTTTTAAAAGAATATTTCTAAAAACTTCACAGGAAATTTTTTTAGAGAAATTAAAACTAAAATTTGATATTATTTTAAGATGAAAATATCTGAACCAAATTGAAAAAATAATAAAAAATAATGTAATTAAAATAAATATTATAATTGGTACATTGATATTATATATATTAATATAATCCTCGTGATAAGAAACAATTTTTAAAGAATTATAAATTAAATACAAAATAAACAATTCCAAAATAGAAACTACTACAGAAGAAAAGATTAAATAAAAAAAATTTATTTTTTCCTTATTATCAAAATTTTTATATAAATTTCTTAAAATATCTAAAAATAAAATTCTCATCAGCGCCTTAAAAATTACAAAAGTTAAATTGATGCATAATATATATATGTAGCAAATAATTTCTCATAAAAATATTTATCAATATCTTTTTTAATTAAATTATTTTGTCTAAATGAATTAATAATTTCATATAAATCACAAACTGAAATTTTATTAATTATGTAACTTTCATTATTATTTACATCAATTAAATACTTATAAATTTTTTTAATTAAATCATCAATAAATATTAAATCTAATATTTTTGTAGGGTCTGAAATTTCACATTGTAATCCTTTACTAATGTTATGGCAAAAAGTTGAAACTACACTGTTATAATTGGGTTTAGCCCCTGGACCATATACTCCAACTAGTTTATCAACTATAACTTTATTACCATTTTCTTGAGAAAGGCTAAAAAGAATTTTTTCTGCTTGGAGCTTAGTTATACCGTATTCAGTATTTAAATTAGTGTGAATTGTTGAAGAATAATATACTGGTATTTTGATACTCATTCTTAATAAAAATTTAGCTATTTCATTTGTTAAATTAACATTTGAAATCTGGAAATCTTCTTTATAATTACTTCTGTTGACACCCGCCAAATGAAAAATAAAATTAGATTTAGAAATATATTCATGTAAAGTATCTATTTTATCTTCTCTATTAAAATCAAATATTTTTATGTTACTTTCTTTAATCAAAAAATTTTTTAGTGAACTACCAATAAAACCATTTGACCCTGTAATTAATATATTCATCAAATATCCTCTGCATTAATAATTTTTAAATACTGTATAGTTTTATTTATCGAGCTATTTTTATCTTTGACAAATATGTGTGCATTTTCTAAAAAAGTTTTTTTTTCAATTTCTGATTTTGAAAAAAACCAGCTTTTGAGTATATTGATTGCATCATCTACATTTGTTGGATCAAAGTATTGAGCATGATCTAAACATATTTTTCTAAAAAAATCTCTGTCAGATAAAAAAATTACTTTTTTCATCAGCATTGATTCATAGGGAGTTATTGAGAAGCACTCTAAAAAAGATGGCAGCATAACTGCATCCATCTGATCATAAAAACTTGGGCACTCTTGTATCTTAATTGGACCTATATTTGAAGTTGAATAACAATTTTTATGCCGTATTAATTTTTCATAAATATCTTTTTTAAGAGTAAATATGAAATGAAATTTACCCGGAAAAATTACATTTAATTTATTTTCTAACTCTACTATAAAATTAAGATTTTTGTGTATATAACCTCCTGATACAACTCCTACCTTAATCATTCCCTCTTTTATTATAGGAATTTTTACTTCTTTCCACTCAGATTTTTTGAAGAAAATACTTGAAACAGAATTATCAACTACTATAATTTTGTTTTTATATCCCAATTCTTTTAATTTATTTTTAACATTATTTGTTTCTACTATTAATATATTTGATCGCTTAAATATAAATGAAATAATTTTATACTTAGTAATAATATAATATTTGTAAATAAAATTTATTTTTTTTAAAACTTCATTATTTTTATATATTACCCATGGCTGTGCAAAACCGCAAATATGTTTATTCTTATATAGTGGTATGTAAAAAGGTCCAAATACTGTGAAAACCAAATCAAAATTGTTTAATTTATAAGAATTTAAGAAATTAATTTCTCTTGGTTTTATTACTTTGTACTCATGAAATACTGATTTATTTAATAAATTTATATGTAAGTTTTTGTCAACAATACTTGAAACAAATACACTGATCTCTAAGTCATTTGAAATATCAAGTTTCATTAAATCATTTAAAAAACTTGCGGCTACTTGAACCCCACCACCTTCATTTAAGTTTGTAGCATTAATTAATATTTTTTTAATCATTTATTTTTTTAATCTAGTCAAAATAATTATTAAAATTAATGGAAGTATTAAATATATTAAATTATCAACTACCTGTGGAAAATATCCTCTAGTAACAAATGTAAATTGAGAACATAGCATACTGATTCCTAATATTTGGTTAAAGTTCGTGTTTGCAAGTCTAGAGCAGGATTTAAAAAGTATGCCTAATAAAAATCCAACAACGATGACTCCTAAAGAACCAAATGAATAATAAATCCCCCCCATGATTGTTTGTGCTTCTCCTGAACGACAACCCTTGCAGTTTTGATAGTTTTTTAAATTTAGTAAGCTATCAACATCTCTCATCAACTGAGGGGGATAAGGTTTAATTTCTTCAGGGAAATATTTTTTTGGAATTGCTCGTACAAGTAAATCATATGAAAAGGATTTTCCATAATCGTGCTCGATTAACCTAGTATCTATCCCTTTATATATCGCAAGATCAACATAACTTCCACGAAGTTGAGTCACAATCTTATTAACTGTAAATAATTTAAAATTAAAATCTTTGCTTTCTTGACCAACAATAACGGTGCGGTTTGCACCCAAAAAAAGCACGATGAAAATTATTGACGCCAGTATCATAAATATTGAAATTATTTTTTTTAATTGAAACTGATTTCTTTGTATAAAAATAATAATAAATCCGAGCAGTAAAAAAATTAAGCGATATCTAAATCCAAACGGAACTATGAAAAAGATACAGCCCATCAACATCACGCAAAGATGCATTCGATTGATGTTGATTGCATAAGCCAACAAAGTGATCACAATCAAAGAATCAAGAAGATTTTGCAACCAATAACTGATGCCTTTGATGCCATAAGTCATTTGATTACTATTTCCCAACCACTTTCCCAATAAGTCTATGTCAGCCAAGAAATTATTTAAAAATATTAATGAGAAAAAGGTCCAATATAAAAAAATCACGACGTAAGGTGAAATTTCTTTTGTATCAGCTTGTATATTTTTATTTTTTCTTAAAAATAAAAAATAGCCAAATGCAAAAAAAATTAAGAATAAGCTGTCTAATAAAAGTCCCTTTACGATGTATTCATCTACTTCAATATCTAGCATATGATTCAAAGAAAATTCATGTATCAAAATTAAAGGCCAGATCACATAACTTCCATAAATCAACAAAAAAAAGATGGCCAATATATTTTTCCTAAAACCATTCTTTATCAAGTAAAGCGGTAATCCTATACTTAATAAAACAACGTTTAATTCAAGAAAAATTTTCATAATGATTAGTTAAATCAGCTAATAAATGAGTGAATTCTCTTAGCCATAACACTAGAATCAATCTCAGACCTCAATGTTGAGTGGTGATGCGCCATTGATGCCCTGGCGTTTGGATCATTCACCAAACGCATTAAAGCATTGGCAAATGATGAAATATCCTCACTTCTACACACATATCCGCCCTTATCTTGAATTAACTCAGAGGAACCACAAGCATCAGAAACAATGACGGGCAGTCCTGCAGCGATCGCCTCATTAACGACTACACCCCAACCATCATAGCGAGTACAAAACATGAATATATCTGCAGCTATAAACTCTTTATCAACTTCCTCCTGCTGCAAAAAACCCAAGAAATGCACGTTAGGGTAATTTTTGTATTGATCTTTAAGAGATGTCATCAATGGACCGTCACCAATGACGCGCAATTCACACTCTTGCTTAAAATTTTCCCTAGCTTTCAAAAAGGCCAATAAGCCCACATCCATTCCTTTTCTTGGTATCAAAGAACCAGGCATCACGACCTTTAGTGGCTCATTTCTTTTTAATACCTTAACATCATTGAAGCGATGATTATTGATGCTATAAAAAATTGACTCAATCGGTCCCTTATAACCATAAGATTGATAACTCTTAATAGCCACCTGACCAACAGCCATAACACCATCAATCAAATAAAAAAACGGCTGTAAAAAAAACTTTTTTAGACTATTTTTGAAAATTATTGTAGAAGACTTAATTTGCTCTCCCATCCAATAAACTTTTTTACCCCTCATCTTGAATATGAATAATGCCATCCAAGTATTCGGCGAATAGTAACTTCCGCTGATCACAATAGTTTTGCCTTGAAAAGCCAATAACTTAGGAAGCAGTGAAAGCTGAAAATACAAGTCTGGTTTAAACCATCGTAAACAACGATTAAAAATTCCTGATGATAGAACCAAAGAGTGATAACTGCCACTCTTTGAATCCAATTTCCAAGATCTATTACTTTCACTCTTGGAAAAATAGATCACTGAAAGATTAAAATGTTCAGATAAAGCATCAAATAAATCTAATTGATAAGGATTTATGATGTTTGTCAAAAAGAGTAATTGATTACTTGATTGTTTCACAATGATTTCAACTCATTCTGAATATAAAAATTTCTGATTTTTTCTCTAAATGAGCTCCATGTGTAAGCTCTGGATATCGAAGTTGCTTGATGTCCAAATGAGATTAATTCTTTTGGGTATTGCATAAAAAATTCAATTTTTTCGTATAAAAAATCTACATCTGCAATGGGTCCAATAAATCCTCCGTGACCACTCTCAAACAAATCAACTGCAGCAGTATTAACCGTTGTGATTACTGGTAATCCAGCGCACATTGCTTCAAGAATGACATGACCAAAACCTTCAAACAATGAGGGCAAAATGAAGATATCCGATTGATGCATGAGCTTAGTTAAGTCATGGTTTGAAACGTTGAAATACACCTGAATATTTAAATCTTCTTTAAATTTTTCAAGCATACATGCCTCGTACTCGCCCCTTGTGACAATAATTAATTCATAGTTATTTTTATTAAACCGAAGTAGAGCCTCATACAAATAAGCAATACCTTTACGATGAATGAACTGGCCACAGAACAATAACTTTAGTTTTTTACTAGTTTTTTTTATATCAAGGTTTTCAAATTTTGTGCCGTCAACCCCATATGGAATTACTTCAATACACTCAGATTTCAATCCTGCATCAATCAGTGTTTTTTTTGTAAATGAGCTAGCCACACAAATTGCATCAGCTAAATGTGCCTCACCCATCAGGGAATCAATCATGGCTGAATCAAATTCAACTTCGTAAGACAAATCACGTTCAGCGGTTCTTCCTAAAGAAATTTCACGATTTAAAATATTTAAGATTGATTTAGGATGCGGGTGCAATTGAAATAAATATTTTCGCCCATCAAAATCAGAAGATTGAAGGTAATTAAATCCTATGCTTGCAGTGTAACTACAAGCAAATAAATTAGATTTACTTTTTATTGCCCTTTGAGCAGCCCTTAAAGAAAGACTGTTATTTGACCCTAAATAATCTTTGAAAAAATATGACTTGATAAAATCATTCCAACAGCCACTGACTTTACTTGAACTTAAATTGGAATTAAACCGCTTTTTAATGAAATTTCGAAGACTATCTGGGGTGTAAAAATCCGTCACCAAACTATCCAATATACCGATCTCATCAAATGAATATGACAATTGGTAATGATCTCTTGCGCCAGCATGGCAGGTTACCACCTTAGGAACTTGACATAAACTTTTATCTGTCATGAATAATCCAAATTTGGCAACATAAAAATATTAATCATTACTTTTATTCTTGAATCTTAAAATTAGGGCAATCTTAGCAAATGCTCCAACATGAATTTCGTGCAAAGGTCTAGCCCCCTTAAAAAAATATGGCATCAAGACTATTGGAAATCCATAAGAAATTAGGGTTGCCCACGCTGCTCCTAGACCAGAATAAATTGGTATTAGATATAAATTTAAAACAATGTTTAAGATAGCAGATAATAGTGTTTGAAATAAAAAAACCTTTGGCAAACCTTCTGCCACCCAATAAATTCCCTGAACGCATCCTAAATAGATAAAAAATATTGCCCATACGTGAACCTGCAATATTTCTGCGGCTCCTAGGTATTGCTCACCATAAACAATGTTTACCAAGTATTCAGAAAAGAGCACCGTGAACGCCAAAATGAGTGCACCAATTAAAAGTAAATATGCGACCATTTTTTTCAGGATATCAAAATACTTGGACTCATTTTCAAGCCTGTACCTGTATACAGTAGGAGCCATCACTGAGGTCAAAATGCCGCCAATAAAGTACCAACCTTCACTTAATTTGGTAGCAGCAGCATAAATACCAACGGCTTCATTGTTGACCATTTCTTGAAGCATTATTTGATCAATTTTCATGTAAATTGAAACTGCTGCACCTGACAAAACAAATGGCAAACCCATCTTGGCTTGCTGTCGTAATGTTTCTGAATTTAACTTAATCTGTAATTTGTTATTCTTTATAAATAATACAAAGATAACAATTCCAGTACAGATTAATTCGGCCAGATAAACACAAGTAAAAACAATTAAAGAATACTTCTGATGAATGAAGGCTATCTTTAGCAAAAAAAATAGCAATGAAACACCACTTGTAGCGATTGCTACGTTTTTGAACTTATTTTGTGATTGAAAAAATAACTCAAAAACTTTTAACCAATGAAACAAATGTCCCACACCAATTAAAAGTACTGGCAGCCAAATATCATTTGCAAACCAATTTACCCAAATTATAGTGAAACTAAAAGCAAAAAAACCACCTAAACTTTTGATAACTATTGCTGATGTCAATAATTCATTTTGATTGCTTGAAAGCCCTACCAATTCTTTTATCAGTAGGTTATCAATTCCAAAGCTTGATATAACTAACAACAAAGAATAAATTGCCAAGGCATAACTTAAAATTCCAAACTGCCCAGGGCCCAAGTGTCTAGCCAATAAGATTTCAGCTACTAAAACCAAAAAAAGCCTTGATACCTTATCAATAAAAAGCCAACTAAAATTCGAAAGGAAAGTTTTGCCTAATAAAATCATTTAATCAGGGCTTAAACCAAATACAAGTATCGGTAACTCCATTACTTGTCCAAATTTTTCTCCATGAAGATGTTATATGGTTAAATTCTTTCCACACATCTGATGCACAACCATCATGAGGTCTCAAAGTATTTGGACTATGAAATTTTTCTTGCGGCAAATACCAATTAACGTTATCCACAATCATGAGCCCGCCGGATTTAATCTTTGGCAACATTAATAATGCGCAGCTATCACGAACCTCACCATCAACCAAACAAAAATCTATTGACACTTCAGAAAATGAATTAGCTTGGTTGACATAATCGTCCAAGTTCTCACAAAACCTATAATCTAACTTTGAAGAAAAATTTAATGTGTCAGCCTTTTTTTTAATGGACTCATACCAAACTAAATTATTTTCGATTGATGTGAGTTGCTTAACACGATTCACAAACCAAATAGTACTTCGACCTGAACCAAATTCAACTCCAACGTCAGAAGGTTGCAATAGTTGCTCGAGTAATTTCACTGAATCAGCAGTTAACCATGGATTTTTAGGATGCTGGCATTGATCCCATAAAACCATAATTCTGTTTTTTATGTAACGTGGAGACAAATGTTTGTAAGAGCGTTTCATGTGTTTTGAAGTATGGTTTCAATAGATTTAAAACTACATTTTACGGCCATAATTATCTTCGAAACGAACAATATCATCTTCTTCTAAGTAGGTCCCTGATTGAACCTCAATAATTTCAAGTGGTGTATTTCCAGGATTTGATAAACGATGCTTTTGCCCAGCTGAAATAAAAGTAGATTCGTTTTCAACCAACTTAAATATTTTCTCACCACAAGTGATCTCAGCGATACCCTTTACCACAACCCAATGCTCAGCTCGATGCTTGTGCATTTGTAGACTTAAAGATGCGCCGGGGTTTACTTGAATTCTTTTAACTTTAAATTGCTCACCTTGATCAATGGAATCATACCAACCCCATGGTCGATATACCTTTCGATGCAGATTCTTTTCTTGACGCTGGCGGGATGCAAGCATCTCAACAACTTGCTTCACATCCTGAGATTCAGACTTATTCAAAACCAATACTGCATCAGGCGTTTCCACCACAACCATATTTTTTAAGCCAACAGCTGCTACCAAGCGTGATGTACTGTAAACATATGACCCCTCTGAATTACTAAAAAGCACATCGCCTTGGTAAGTATTACCAAGACTATCAGCCTTACTTAGTCTTGATACAGAATCCCAGGAGCCTAAATCACTCCATCCTGAAAGTAATGGCAAAACTTTAATTGGTATATTTGTTTGCAAGCATTTTTCAATAACTGCATAGTCAATAGACTCTGCAGGAACTTTTTCATATAGAACCTGCTCAGGTCGAATAAACCTAGCATCACTGGTTCGATTAGCCCATGAATTGAATACAGATTCTTTTATATCTGGCCTTAAAACATCTACAGAACTTAACCATTGCTTAGCTGTTAAAACAAAAATGCCTGCATTCCATAGAAAATCTTCCGAAGATAAGAACTGTTTAGCACGTTCAATATTTGGCTTCTCTACAAACTGAATTACCTCAAATTCTTCGTAACTGCCAATTTCTAATGATTTCTGAATATATCCATAGCCTGTTTCAGGTCGATTTGGTGGAATACCTAAAACAACAATGGAACCTTGAGCTGCTAGATTAACGGCCTTATCAATCACAGAAGAGAAATTTTCTATATCAACAATTAACTGATCTGATGGTAAAACTACCAAAACACTATCAACATCTTCTTCCGCCGCTTCTAAAGCTGCCAAAGTCAGGGCTGGAGCCGTGTTTCGACCAACTGGCTCTAATAAGAGCCTGATATTGAAATCTTGTTCAAATGAATTAATTTGCTCAAGCGCTAAAAAACGATGTTCCTCATTAGTAACTACATAGAGAGTGTCAATTTGAATATTTTTTTTATTAAACAATTGAACTCGAGAAATTACATCTTGAAATAAAGTTTTTTCTCCAAGTATTGAAATAAACTGCTTTGGGTAGCCAGAACGAGACAAAGGCCAAAGACGAGTTCCAGCACCCCCACACAAAATAACGGGGATTACTTTTTTCATTTAGTTTCCCGCCACAATCGACATCACCGCCATGCGTACCGCAATACCGAAGGTCACTTGCTTGAGGATGACTGACTGAGGACCATCAGCCACATCACTGGCAATCTCCACTTCACGGTTCATGGGCCCCGGATGCATCACAATCGCATCGGGTTTAGCCAATTTGAGTCTTGCTTGAGTTAAGCCCCATTGTTTGA
>JACCDV010495235.1_pt1 | contig 38249 bp, 42 predicted proteins | sample 7446131 | NCBI WGS metagenome assembly JACCDV01 (sample SAMN15323448, study PRJNA562643) | freshwater metagenome | isolation source: river surface water | place: USA:Blue River Watershed | collected 2017-08-17
ATTTTATTTGTTTTTCTGACAAAGGTGACATTAATTTAAGTTTTGTTTAAAGCTATTTGCTAATTTTATCTGTTGTCCTGACAGGAACAACATTAATTTTAGCTTTGTTTAAAGCTATTTTTTAATTTTATCTGTTGTTCTCCTTGCGAAGAAGAATTTTTAAGTTTAGATTGCTTTTGTTGGAACGAGATCAATTTAGACTTAAAAATAAAACTATTTATTAACTTGGTTTGTGTTTCGACAGCAGTAAAACTGATTTAAGTTTTATTCTGAACTATTTGCTAATTTTATCTGTTGTCCTGACAGGGACAATACTAATTTAAGCTTTGTTTAAAGCTATTTTTTAATTTTATCTGTTGTTCTGACAAGGACAATATTAATTTTAGCTTTATTTAAAACTATTTGTTAATTTTATCTGTTGTTCTCCTTGCGAAGAAGAACTTGAAAGTTTTTAGGTTTAGGTCCTTAATAACGAGTAGTTATCTCAACGGTAGAGTATTTCTCTTACAAAGAAAAGGTTATTGGTTCGAATCCACTACTACTTAAATTGGTTATAATGAGGGTGTAATTTAGTTGGTTAAAATGTTAGCTTGTCACGTTAAATATCACGGGTTCAAGTCCCGTCACTCTCGATTTCTAAACCTTCTAGCGATTTAGTTCAGTGGTAGAACAATGGGATCATAATCCATGTGTCGTAAGTTCAAATCTTACAATCGCTATTTTCTGTTTAATAGCTTTGTTGTATATTTAATAACTTAAGGATTTTTTAAAATTAATATTAAAGTTTTTTAATAAGATGAATAATTTTATTAATAGATGGTTTTTTTCTACAAATCATAAAGATATCGGTACTCTATACATGATTTTTGGTATTATTTCAGGAGTTATAGGTACAACTCTTTCGGTTCTTATTCGTATGGAATTAGCTGGCCCAGGAACTCAAGTTCTTGGGGGTAATCATCAGTTATATAATGTTATTATTACAGGGCATGCTTTCATTATGATATTCTTTATGGTTATGCCTGTACTTATAGGTGGCTATGGTAATTGGTTTGTTCCTATAATGATAGGTGCACCTGATATGGCTTTTCCAAGAATGAATAACATTAGTTTTTGGTTATTACCACCGTCTTTAATTCTTCTTTTAAGTTCTACTTTAGTTGAAGTTGGTGTTGGTACTGGTTGGACTGTATACCCTCCTTTAAGTAGTATTTCTGGTCATCCAGGTGGTGCAGTTGATTTAGGTATTTTTAGCTTACATGTAGCTGGAGCTTCGAGTATTTTAGGGGCAATCAACTTTATAACTACTATTTTAAATATGAGAGGTCCGGGTATGACTATGCATAGAATACCTTTATTTGTTTGGGCAGTTTTTATAACAGCATTTTTATTACTTTTATCTCTACCTGTTTTTGCAGGAGCTATTACAATGCTTTTAACAGATAGAAATTTTAATACTAGTTTCTTTGAAGCTGCTGGTGGTGGTGATCCTGTTCTTTATCAACATTTATTTTGGTTTTTTGGTCATCCAGAAGTGTATATTCTTATTCTTCCTGCTTTTGGTATAGTTAGTCATGTTATATCAACTTTTTCTCGTAAACCTGTTTTTGGTTATGTTGGAATGGTTTATGCTATGTTAAGTATAGGTTTATTAGGTTTTATAGTTTGGGCTCACCATATGTATACTATTGGTATGGATATAGATACTAGAGCTTATTTTACAGCAGCTACAATGATTATTGCTGTTCCTACAGGAATTAAAATTTTTAGTTGGATTGCTACAATGTGGGGCGGTTCTATTTATTTAAAAACGCCTATGGTATTTGCCATCGGTTTTATTAATTTGTTTACTATTGGTGGACTTTCAGGTATAGTGTTATCAAATGGTGCTTTAGATATAGCATTTCATGATACATATTATGTTGTTGCACATTTTCATTATGTATTGTCAATGGGTGCTGTTTTTGGTATGTTTGCTGGGTTTTATTATTGGGTTGGTAAAATGACAGGTTATCAATATCCGGAAAATTTAGGTATAATACATTTTTGGTGTACTTTTGTTGGAGTTAATTTAACATTTTTCCCTCAACATTTCTTAGGTTTATCAGGTATGCCAAGACGTATCCCAGATTATCCTGATGCATATATTGGTTGGAATTATATTTCTTCTTTTGGAAGTTATATGTCTGTATTTAGTATTTTATTATTCTTTGTTGTTATTTATGAAACTTTAACTAATATGGATAAATGTCCTGTTAATCCATGGTCTTTTGAATCAGCTTCAGCTCCTGATCCTAAATTTGTATATACTTTAGAATGGATTGTTGGTTCTCCTCCTGCATTTCATACATTCCATGAAGTTCCTTTAATTAAAGATACTGTATCTCCTCAAATTAAGCTTTAATTAGTTTAATACTGTATTACACTATAAACAAAATATATAAATTTATACAATTATGTCATCTACAAGCTTACGTATTTTAAATAGACCTATTATAAACATTTTAAATGATCATTTGATAGATTATCCTACACCAGTTAATATAAATTATCTTTGGAATTTTGGATCAATGGCCGGTGTTTTTTTAGTTGTTCAAATACTTACGGGTATTTTTCTAGCTATGCATTACACTCCTCATGTAGATTTAGCTTTTTTAAGTGTTGAGCATATTATGAGAGATGTTAACAATGGTTGGCTTATACGTTATCTTCATGCTAATGGAGCTAGTATGTTTTTTGCTGTTGTATATATCCATGTTGCTAGAGGGATATATTATGGTTCTTATCAAAAACCAAGAGGTTTTGTTTGGGTTGTTGGTGTTGTTATTCTTATTCTTATGATGGCTACAGCTTTTATGGGATATGTATTACCATGGGGTCAAATGAGTTTTTGGGCTGCTACTGTAATAACAAACCTATTTTCAGCTTTTCCTATTGTTGGTGAACCTATTGTTGCTTGGTTATGGGGTGGTTTTTCAGTTGATAACGCAACTTTAAATCGATTTTTTAGTTTTCATTACTTACTTCCTTTTCTTATAGTGGGAGCAGTGTTAGTTCATTTAGCTGTATTACATCAAAATGGTTCTAATAACCCTTTAGGAATAAATGGTTCTATTGATAAAATATCTTTTTATCCATATTTTGTAATAAAAGATCTTTTTAGTTGGGTAATAGCTTTTATTTTTTATTTTGGTTTTGTTTATTTTGCTCCAAATTATCTAGGTCATACTGATAATTATATAGAGGCAAACGCTATGGTTACGCCAGCTCATATTGTCCCTGAGTGGTATTTTCTTCCTTTTTATGCTATCTTACGTTCAATACCTCATAAACTTGGTGGTGTTATTGCAATGTTTGCGGCATTACTAGTTTTATTACTACTTCCTTATCTTAATACATCTGAGGTTCGAAGTTCTTCTTTCCGACCTCTTCATAGACAATTTTTTTGGCTATTAGTTTTAGATTATTTTATTTTAGGCTGGATAGGTGGTTGTGCTCCTGAAACACCTTATTTAGAAATTGGTCAATTAGCTACATTCTTCTATTTCTTTTATTTTTTATTTATCATCCCTGCGTTGGGTTTACTTGAGAAAAAACTTATGTCTTATTAAATACTTTTTACTATCATTAACTTTTTCTAAAACTAAATATATAAAATGCTTATAAAACTATGAAATTTGTTGTAAATGTTGATAATCATCCTGTAGAGGTATCTCCTAATACTTCTATTTTACAAGCTTGTGAATTAGCTGGTGTTGTTATTCCTCGTTTTTGTTATCATGAACGTCTTTCTGTAGCCGGTAATTGTAGAATGTGTTTAGTAGAGGTTGAAAAGATGCCAAAACTCCAAGCATCTTGTGCTGTGCCCGTTAGTCCTAACATGTCTATAAAAACAAATACACCTTCTGTAAAAAAAGCTAGGGAGGGTGTTTTGGAATTTTTGTTAATTAATCACCCACTTGATTGTCCTATTTGTGATCAAGGAGGTGAGTGTGATTTGCAAGATCAATCTCTTATTTATGGTGGTGATAGAAGTCGTTTCAAAGAATTTAAAAGAGCTGTTGAGGATAAAAATTGTGGTCCTTTAATCAAGACTATTATGACTAGATGTATACATTGTACACGTTGTGTAAGGTTTGCAAATGAAGTTGTAGGTGTTCCTGAGTTTGGTACATCTGGGCGTGGTAACTTTATAGAAATCAGTACTTATGTAGATAAATTGTTTACTTCAGAACTTTCAGGTAATGTTATAGATTTATGCCCAGTGGGTGCTTTGACTTCAAAACCATACGCTTTTTTATCACGTCCTTGGGAATTGAAAAGCATTGAATCTATTGATTTATTTGATAGTATTCACTCTAATATAAGAGTTGATACCCGTGGTTATGAAATTGTTCGTATTCTTCCTCGTCTAAATGAAAATATTAACGAAGAATGGATTTCAGACAAGGCAAGATTTTCTTTTGATGGCTTATCTACTCAAAGATTAAGTGAACCTTTGATAAAAGATTCTAGTGGTGATTTTAAACCAATTAGTTGGTCAGAAGCTATTAGCCTGGTTTCTAAAAAAATGAAAGACGTTCAACCTAATAAACTGGCTTTTTCTATTGGTAATTTTTGTGATTTAGAGTCTTTAATTTATCTCCATAAATTACGTTTACTCTTAAATGGAGTTATTTTGAATCAATTTACTGAAAATTCTCTAAATGCAGATAACTCAGTTTTTTATAGATTTAATACTTCTTTATCTAATATATCTAAAAGTGATGTTTGTCTTCTTATAGGTGTTAATCCTAGAACTGATGGTCCTTTATTAAATTATTATCTTCGAAAAAGGTTTTTATCAGGTAATTTTAAAGTAGGTTATATAGGTTCACATCTAAATTTAACATTTCCAACCTACCATTTAGGTACTTCTGTAGATAAAGCTATTTCTGTTTTAGAAGGTAGAAATTTTTTCTCTAAGTTCCTTCGAAAATCTAAGAACCCTATGATTATATTAGGTAAGTCTTTTTCAAATAAATTAGACCCTTCTAGTTTTAATTCGTTTGTTAACGTACTAAAATCAAATCTTAATATTTGTACACCTTTTTGGAACGGCTTAAATATATTTAATAGTAGTTCTAGTGACTTTAGTTATTATGATGTAGGATTAAACAATAACTTTTTTTTTACGCCGCAATCTTATGATTTAATGTATATTGTAGAAAATTCTAATCCTATTCCAAAAAATATAAAATCTAAATTTATAATTTTTCAAGGTCATCATGGTTGTTTAAATGCTCAAAATGCAGATATTATTTTGCCTTGTACATCTTTTGCTGAAAAAAAATCTACACATATTAACTGTGAAGGAAGAGTTCAATATTCTCAAGCTTGTACTCTGCCTATAGGTAAGTCTAAAAATAGCTCTGATATATTATCAATTTTTATAAACTTCATAACCTCTAATTCTAAAAAAAATAACTTTGATCATTTAAATTATTTGAACCTTTTGCTTCCTACATTTGGATCTTATTCATACAAAATTTCTAGCAATTATTTAATTTTTCCAATTTTTTCTAATTATCTAATTGTAATAAATAATTCATATGTTTCTTCAAGTTTATTTGATAATTTTTATAGAACAGATATTATAAGCCAATCTTCTTCTAATATGTCTAAAAGCTCTAAAGAACTTTTAGATAGGAGTCCTTTTAAATTTTAAAATATTTATATTTTTTAAAAACAATATATTTGTATTTATGTTGAACTTTTATATTTTTTTTTAGAGTTTGATCCTGGCTCAGATTAAACGCTTTTTATATGCTTAATACATGCAAGTCGAACGAAAAAATTCTATTTTTTTTAGTGGCGCAAGGGTGAGTAATACATAGATATTTGCCTTATAATTTGGTTTAAAACCAAAAAAATTATATTGTTATAAGATAAGTCTATGCAGGATTAGGTTGTTGGTGAGGTAAAAGCTTACCAAGCCGAGGATCCTTAATTGATCTGAGAGGATGTTCAATCACACTAAAACTGAGATAAGGTTTAGACTTTTTTAAAAGGCAGCAGTAAGGAATTTTAGGCAATGGACTAACGTCTGACCTAGCAATATAAAGTGGATGATGAAAGTTATTTAACTGTAAAGTCCTTTTATTGATGAAGATTATGACTTTAATCAATGAATAAGATCTGGCTAACTTCGTGCCAGCAGCCGCGGTGATACGGGGAGATCTAGTGTTAATCGGAATAATTGGGCGTAAAATGTATGTAGACTGTAACTGTCTGTTAAAAGTTAAATCTTAAATTAATTAAGCTATTTTTAAAACAGGTTTCTAGAGTAGAAAAAAAGATTTTAGAATTTCGAAAGGAGAAATAAAATTCGTAGATTTTCGAAGGAATGCCGAAAGCGAAAGCAATAATCTTGTTTCATACTGACGTTGATATACGAAAGCATAGGTAGCAAAGAGGATTAGATACCCTCGTAGTCTATTGCTGTAAACTATGAATACTCGTTTTTGGATAATTATTCAGAAACTTAGCTAACGCGTTAAGTATTCTGCCTGAGAAGTACGTCAGCAATGTTAAAACTCAAAGGAATTGACGGGGATTCGCACAATTGATGGAACATGTGGTTTAATTCGTCAGTACACGCAAAACCTTACCAATCTTTGTATAATTTAAAAAATTTTTAAAAAAAATTATATACTTAAATTACAGGCGTTGCATGGTTGTCGTAAGTTCGTGTCTTGAGATGTTCGGTTAAGTCCAGTAACGAGCGAAACCCTTTATTTTTATTACTAATGTAACTTTTTCCTATATTTATTTTTAAGAATAGTTATATGTACATAAAAAAAATGCTTATGATATATAAGATGAAAAAAAGGATAACGACAAATCTTCATGACCCTTATAGATTGGGCTACTTCATGTGTTACAAAGATAATTATACAAAAAGTTGCAATAATGAAAATTGAAGCTAATCTTTAAAAATTATCGATGTTCTAATTGTTTTCTGAAATTCGAAAATATGAAGATGGAACCAATAGTAATCGTTGATCAGCATGCAACGGTGAATATGTTCTCGAATCTTGTACATACCGCCCGTCACAGCCTGGAAATTTTGTTTATTCTAATATTTAATACTTAATAAATTTAAATACTTAGTGTAATTATTTACATAAAAATTTAAATTTTTGAATGTATTACTTGTAAAGTATGCTTGATAACTGTGCTGAAGTCGTAACAAGGTAATGGTAGAGGAATCTGCTGTTGGAAATTTTTTATTATTAATACAATATATTGTTTTTAAAAAATATTTATATAACTTGACAATCATAATATTTTAGAATACAAGATCTCTTCTGAACTCTATAGTGAATCTATTATATGCTATTTATTCTTTTTCTATAAGGTAACAATAGTATTGTCAGGTTATATATTTTTTTGATATAAAGTGTAGATTTTTGAGTATGAGGTGAATATCTAGGCATATAAATAAAGGACGTAGCGTATTTACGAAAAGCCATAAAGAGAAACGCAATTAACTGTGACTTATGGGTATCCTAAGGTAAACCGTACACTTTTAGTACTTTATAACTAAATTAAATGAAACATCTTATTAGTTTAAGGAATAAAAATCAAACGAGATTTCATTAGTAGTGGCGAGCGAAAGTGAATAAGGGAAATACATTTTGTGTAATATTAATAACTTGAAAAAGTTAGCCTTAGAAGGTTAAAGCCCTGTAAATTTTTGCATTTTTGTTTAAATAGTAAAAAAGAACTCGTGAAAGTCTTTTTGAATATTGGAGGACCATACTTCAAACCCTAAATACTTTTATATGACCGATAGTGAAATAGTACTGTGAAGGAAAGATGAAAAGAATTCTTAAATGGAAGTGAAAAGATTTTGAAACCTGATATTTACAACCAACCGAAATATTATTTATATAACGGTTTGCCTTTTGTATCATGCATTAGCGACTTTAAAATTATAGCAAGCTAAAATCGTTAGATGTAAGCCAAGTAAAAGCAAACCTTAAAAGGTTAATATAGTTATAATTTTAAGACCCGAATCCAAGTGATCTAATTATGAACAAGCTGAATACATAATAATTTATGTTGGAAGGCTAAACTCGTTACTGTTGCAAAAGTTTGAGATGATTCGTTATTAGGGGTGAAAGGCCAATCAAACTTGGTGATAGCTGGTTTTCTACGAAATATATTTAGGTATAGCGTAATTTTTTAAGGTAAAAGGTAAAGCTCTTTTTAAATTAGGGGGGTTAATAGCCTTACTGAGTTTAGATAAACTTTGAATGTTTACTTATTTAAAATTATAGTCAGACTTTGGGTGCTAAGATCCATAGTCAAGAGGGAAACAGCCCAGATTATTAACTAAGGTCCACAAATGATATGCTAAGTGATAAAGATTGTAATTAAACCAAGATAACTAGAAGGTAAGCTTGGAAGCAGCTATCCTTTAAAAAATGCGTAATAGCATACTAGTTGAAAACAATATGTTTAAGTTTAATTGCGTCGAAAATATACAGGACTTATGCTTTCTACCGAAGTTATAAACTTGTAAAAAGTGGTAGTAGAACGTTTTTTAAGCCTATAAATTTAAATTGTAAAATTTAAAGAAGGTATAAAAAGTGAGAATGCTAATATGAGTAACGTTAAACAATGTAAGAACCATTGTCGCTTAAAAATTCAAGGTTTTCTACGCAATGTTAATCAACGTAGATTTAGTCGGTCTCTAAAATAATATAACGAAAGTTACATTTGATGAGGATTATAAAACTTAAAAAAATGACACAGTTGTTTTATTTATATTTAATAAATGGTTTTTATGTATTCTTAAAACAAACTGTCTAGAAATAATTTTTTTGTTATAAACCGTACTTAACCGACAAAGGAGAATAAGTATTACAATACTAAAGCGTTTGAATTAATCATCTTTAAGGAACTCGGCAAAAATGTTCTGTAACTTCGGGATAAAGAATGCCTTTAATAAAGGCTATATTAATATGGGATAGCGACTAGTTATTAAAACTACAAGACTTTGCTAAATTGTAAAATGATGTATAAGGTCTGATGTCTGCCCAGTGCTAAAAAGTTATTCAAAATAGTTAATAGCTGTTAAATTAAGCTTTAGTAAACGGCGGTTGTAACTCTAACAATCCTAAGGTAGCGAAATTCCTAGTCAATTAATTGTTGACCTGCATGAAAGACATAACGACTTTCCCACTGTCTCAAAGATGAATTCAGTGAAATTAGATTTTGCGTGAAGATACGCAATTACGGTAGTAAGACGGAAAGACCCCATAAACCTTAACTATAGTTTTAAACTGTTTTTATATATAATTTGTGTAGTAATAAGTGGCAGTCGATAGCATGTCTTGGCGTTAGCTAATTACAGAGACAACAATGAAAGATCACTCTAATTATAATATAAAACTAAATTAATTTATTAATGACAATTTAAGATGGTTAGTTTGACTGGGGCGGTAGTCTCCAAAAAAGTAACGGAGACCTGCAAAGGTAAGTTCAAACTTGATATAAACAAGTTTTTGAGTATAATGGCATACACTTGCTTGACTGTAAGACATACAAGTCGAGCAGAGACGAAAGTCGGTCATAATGATCCTATAATTTTGAATGGAAAAGTTATAGCTTAAGGAATAAAAGGTACTTTGGGGATAACAGGCTGATAATTCTCAAGAGCTCTTATCGACAGAATTGTTTGGCACCTCGATGTCGACTCTTCATATCCTGAGGCTGAAAAAGGTCTCAATGGTTTGGCTGTTCGCCAATTAAAATGGAACGTGAGTTGGGTTTAGAACGTTGTAAAACAGTTTGGTCCCTATCTGCTATCGTTGTATAATAATATAAAAGACTTGTTTTTAGTACGAGAGGACCAAAACAATATAACCCATGATTTATCAATTGTTTTACCAAAAGCATGTTGATTAGTTACGTTATCTTTTTATAACTGCTGAAAGCATCAATGCAGGAAGAAAACTTTAAATCAAATTATTTTAAAATCGTAAAAGTCTATTACGTTAATAGGTAACCTGTAAGATATGGTAACATATAAGCAAAGTTATACTAAAAAAGTTATATTAAAGTAAATATATTTTTATAATAAGAACTAAATAAACATGCCACAACTTGATTTAATGACTTTTTTTACACAATTTTTTTGGTTTAGTTTAGGGTTTAGCTTTTTTTATATTTTTCTATTGCATTATATAATGCCTTCTATATCTTTGAATTTAAAACTTAGAAAAAAAAAACTTGAGCTTTTGGCTAATGATATAAATAAAAAAAAGGAAAGTGCTTCAGATCTATTAACTACTTATGATAGCATTTTATCAAAAACTTTAAATTTCTCACGTAATTATCTTCTTAAAATAACTAATTATGGTAATACTTGGGTATCTAATTCTATTACTAATGTAAATTCTAGCAATTTTGTTAATGCCAATAATGATTATATAAAGATTATAGGTGAAAAAAATTTTAATTTTGTTGTTTTAGAGTCGGTATTAAAGTCTTCAACTAAAGACAATAACTGGACTAAATTGTGGAAAAAATAAATAAATAATTAATTATGAATTTCAAAACATTGCTTCCTTTAATATTATTTGTTGTAATTGTTTTATCAAAAGAAATCTTAGTTTTTAATGAGGAGATTTTAGTTTTATTTGCTTTTGGTATTTTTATTTTTTTAGTTTATAATTTTGCTTCTGATTTAATATCATCGGAACTAGATTCTCGTTCTATAAAAATACAGGAAGAATTTAACTTTTATAGAAGTATGCAAGAGAAGACTTTAACTCATTTAATAGCGTATCATAATAAACAAAAACTCTTGTCTGAAGAAATAAAAGCTATATTTGCTATAACAAAGAAAGATATTAGTTTGATTCTCTCTACGTATTCGCAATTATTTGTAAAATCTCTTTTTTATACTATAGAAGATAAATTAAGAAAAATTTTAACTAGTGAATCAAAATTTAATTCTTTATTACAAGATAAAATTAGTAACGAGTTATATATTTTTTTAACCTCTAAATACTCTTCGAATAAGGATAGTAAAGAAACTCTTTCTTTTTTAAATAACTCGATAAGTTTTTTATCAAATATGAAATAATTTAGTTTCATATTTTGAGTGTGTAGCTCAGATGGAAGAGCATCTGGCTTTTAAGAGCGTGTTTATATTTGTAATTATGTTTTAAAATTAGCTTCTATGATTAAACACTTATATATAATTATAAAAGAAAAAAAGCATGTTGTCTAAAAAAATATATATGAATGTTGATTAAGATTTCTCAGTAATACATATTGTTAAAAGGTGTTTTACTTAAAATAGAAATTTACTTTTATCTTTTCTGACTATATTTTATAATTATAATGAATAAACGTTTAAAACTATAACTGTTTTATTGAGCAATATCTGCAAAAAATTTTTATTTAAAAGCTTTATGTTTAATAATATACATTTAAAGTTTGTGAAGAGTTTTAAACTACTTTCACCTAGATGGTCGTAGGTTCAAATCCTATCACACTCAATAATCTCTAATAGCTTAATGGTAAAGCTTTTGACTGTTAATCAAAATATTATAGGTTCAATTCCTATTTAGAGAGATTTTTTATAGCGAAAATAGCTTAACTGGTTTAAGCATAACTTTGCCAAAGTTAAGATTAAGGGTTCAAGTCCCTTTTTTCGCTTTATTATAGCGTTGATAGTTTAACGGATAAAACTTTTGCCTTCTAAGCAAATAATTATAGGTTCAATTCCTATTCGACGTTTTCGCAAATGTAAATTAAAGGTAAATTATTTGCCTTCCAAGCAATCTATATGAGTTCAATTCTCATCATTTGCATAATAGCTTGTTTGGTGAAATGGTAAACACGAAAGACTTAAAATCTTTTTTCTTTTAGATTTATTGGTTCAAGTCCAATAACAAGCAAACATTAACAAATATAATTTATGACAAAAAGGCTTCTATCCAAATACAGTGTTTGTAAAAAATTAAGAAACTCATATAATAATTTATGGGGTATAGACAGCAAAGATTCTTATCGTGCAGTTTTAAATAAAAAAAGAAAAAAAAGATTAACTTCATATAGTAGACTATTGAATATAAAACAATCTCTAAGATTTTTTTACTCTAATATTGGTGAGAAATCTTTTAAATGTTGTATTAAATCTTCAATAAAATCTCCTTCAAAAACTATAGATAAGCTTAGCAGTGTTTTAGAAAGTAGAATTGACTCAATTATTTTTCGTAGTTGTTTAGTTATATCTTTTCAAGAGGCTAGACAACTTATTAATCATCGTTTTGTTACTGTTAATGGTAATTATGTAACGTCACCAGGAAAAAAAATAAATAAAGGTGATGTTATAAGAATTAATTTAAAGACTTTAAATAAAGAAGTTTTTTTAAAAACATTATCAAGTAGATCTATCCCGAATTATTTAGAATTAGATATAAATAACTTAACCATTGTTCTTTTATGGGATGTTAACTTTAAAAATACTTATTATCCTATAAAAGAAGAATACTCAGACATAAGTCGTTATTATAAATAAAAATTAGAATGTACTAATTTTACTCCATTACAAAATTTATCAATTTTATATGAATCAAACAATGTTACAAAGTGCAAAACAAATAGGAGCTGGTTTAGCTACAATAGGTTTAGCTGGGGTAGGTGCTGGTATCGGTATTGTTTTTGCTGCATTAGTTAACTCTTTTGCTCGTAATCCTTCTTTAAGACAACAATTATTTGGTTTTACTATTTTAGGTTTTGCTTTAACAGAAGCTATTGGCCTTTTTGCGTTAATGATGGCATTTTTAATATTATTTGGATAATTTTATATATAAAATAGTACCTATTTTATATTAAGAAAAGGTAGCTTAGTGGTCAAAAGCGGTAGACTGTAAATCTATTGAATTGTATTCTTCGTAGGTTCGAACCCTACTCTTTTCAAAAATTGACTGCGAGTATGATGAAATTGGTAGACATGTTAGACTTAGAATCTAATAGATATTTTTCTTTAGTGGTTCAAGTCCACTTACTCGTAAAAACTGCGGAATAGAGTAATCTGGTTAACTCCATAGGCTCATAACTTATATATTGCAAGTTCAAATCTTGCTTCCGCTATATTATTGGATAAATGACTGAGTGGCTGAAGGTGCTAGTCTTGAAAACTATTCTATTTTAAAAAATAGCGTGAGTTCGAATCTCACTTTATCCTCAATTGTATAAATATGTTTAATCTTGTAAATCATTTTAATGAACTAATCTTAATTATTTATTATATAATTTTGTCCTTTATTTTAACCTTTTTTTCATCATATTTTTTTGCACCACAAATCATAAAGATATTATCTGCGCCTTTTTTAGATTTTATAAAAACAGAAGATTATGATTTTATATTTACTAATATTTTTGAAGTATTTAACACTTATATAGCTCTCGCTGTCTATACTTCAACTTTATTTAGTATTCCAGTAACTGCCTATTTCTTTTTTACGTTTATTAAATCAGGTTTATTTGAGTACGAAAAAAAAATGATATTATTTAGTTTTAAAACAACTATTTGTTTTATTTTATTTTCAATACTTTTTACTTATTATATAATTTTTCCATGTCTCTTATCTTTCTTATTAAACTTAGATTTAATTACTAAAAATAATTTTATTGTTTTAAAAATGGAAACTAAACTTTTTGAATATATTAGTTTCTTTTATAAATTATTATTTTTGTACTGTTTTGTTATTTTTCAAATACCTGCATTATTTGTGATATTTGTTTATTTAAGACAACCAAAACAACTTCTTTTTTATAAAAAAAGAAGAATTATTATTGTTTTATGTCTTGTTATTGGTTGTATTTTCTCGTCACCTGATTTAGTTAGCCTTTTTTTAATAAGTTTTCCCCTTATATTTTTTTTCGAACTTATAACTTTTGTGTATATTTTAAAAACTAATTACAAGTACGTTCAACAAAAATATGAAGAGAGTTGCTTGAACGGTAAAAGGCAAGTTTGCTAAACTTAGGCCCATTATAACTATGATGGAGCAGGTTCAACTCCTGTACTCTCTTTACTTATTATAACAATACTTTATGACTTTTTCTAATGAACCTACTAGCTTAAAAACAATTAAAAATTTTACTGTAAACTTTGGCCCGCAACATCCAGCAGCTCATGGAGTTCTAAGACTTATTCTAGAGTTAAATGGTGAGGTAGTAGAAAGATCAATACCTCATATAGGTTTATTGCATAGAGGTACTGAAAAACTTATTGAATATAAAACTTATTTGCAAGCTTTACCATATTTTGATAGGTTAGATTATGTATCTATGATGGTTAATGAACATGCTTACTGTCTTGCTATTGAAAAACTATTAGGTTGTAAAGTTCCGCTAAGAGCGCAATATATACGAGTTTTATTTTCTGAAATTACAAGAATTCTAAATCATTTGTTAGCTATATGCTGCCATGCTATGGATGTTGGAGCTCTTACACCGATATTGTGGGGTTTTGAAGAACGAGAAAAGCTTATGGAATTTTATGAAAGAGTTTCTGGTGCTAGAATGCATGCAGCTTATTTTAGACCTGGAGGAGTTTCTTCAGATATACCTTTAGGTCTTTGTGAAGATATATATAAATTTGCGGTTCAATTTAGTTCTCGTATTGATGAACTTGAAGAACTGCTTACAGAAAATAGAATTTGGAAACAAAGATTAGTTGATATAGGTGTTATTAGTTTAGAACAAGCTTTGGATTGGGGACTTACGGGCCCTCTTCTAAGAAGTACTGGTTGTTCTTGGGATTTGCGTAAAACTCAACCATATGATGTTTACGACAAAATGAATTTTGATGTTCCAGTGGGAACAAAAGGTGATTGTTATGATAGATATTGTATAAGAATTGAAGAAATGCGTCAGAGTTTACGAATTATAATGCAATGTATAAATGATATGCCTATAGGTAATGTAAAAATTGATGATAAAAAAATTTCTCCACCGTCACGATCAGAAATGAAATCTTCAATGGAGTCTTTGATTCATCATTTTAAGCTTTTTTCTGAAGGGTTTAATGTTCTTCCAGGAGAAACATACTGTGCTGTTGAACATCCAAAAGGAGAGTTTGGAGTTTTTTTAGTTTCTGATAATACTAATAAACCTTATCGTTGTAAAATTAAAGCACCAGGTTTTGCTCATTTACAAGCTGTTGATTATTTATCTAAAGGGCATCTACTAGCAGATGTTGTAACAATAATTGGTACTTTAGACATTGTTTTTGGTGAAATAGATAGATAATTTTACTTTTTATAATAACTAAATATCAATTTTTGGTCCAATAGTTTAAAAAAAAACAGTTTATTTTAATTATAACACTAGAATAAACAATTAAAGGCTGATAACCTTTTTGGATCTACACAATCTTAAATATATACTATGCGTAAATTAAACTTTATTAATTCTTTTCTTATATCTATTTGTTTATACTTTTATTCGATAAAACTTAATCCTGGTTTTTTAGATTATGCTCATCCTTGGCAAATATCTTTTCAAGATCCAGCTACTCCTGTTATGGAAGGAATTATTGCTTTACATCATGATTTAATGTTTGTTCTATCTATTATAGGTACTACTGTTACTTGGTTATTATTAAGAACTACTTATCTTTTCTACCATAAAAATAGTCCTGTTCCATCTAATATAACTCATGGTACTACTATTGAAATTGTATGGACTGTTACACCTAGTATAATTCTTATGGTTATAGCTGTTCCTTCTTTTGCTTTGTTATATTCAATTGATGAAGTTATTGATCCTGCTATTACTTTAAAAGTAATAGGTCATCAATGGTATTGGTCATACGAGTATAGTGACTATTCTGATATAGATGGTAACAGTATTAGTTTTGATAGTTATATGGTCGCTGATGATGATTTACAACAAGGACAATTAAGATTATTAGAAGTTGATAACAGAGTTATTTTACCTGCAAATACACATATAAGAGCCTTAGTTACTGCAGTAGATGTATTACATTCTTGGGCTATACCTTCACTCGGTGTTAAAATGGATGCGTGTCCAGGAAGATTAAATCAAGTTTCGATGTTCATAAAACGTGAAGGAACTTTTTATGGTCAATGTAGTGAAATTTGTGGTGTTCAACATGGGTTTATGCCTATAGTAGTTCAAGCTGTATCAATTGAAGACTATATTAAATGGGTTAGTGTTCAAACAGAATGTAAAAATTGGTTAGCTAATAAATTAAAAAGCATAGATAAAGCTAAATAATTTCTAATGAATATAGGGTTAACTCAAATACTTTTTATTATTTTTATATGTTTTTTGTTATTTGGCAATTTTGCGAACGTTTTCTCTAATTTAAAGATTTTTTTTGAGAAGCTTAAAGATCTTCTAAATACTACTAAATAAAATTTTATCTTATGTCTAATTTAATTCAACGTCATCCATTTCATTTAGTTGATCCTAGTCCGTGGCCTTTTTTAGCTGGTATTGCTGCTTTAACAACTACTAGCGGTTTTGTTATGTATATGCATTGTTATTCAGGAGGGTTTTATTTAGGTCTTATAGGTTTTTTATCTTTAGTAAATGTTTCTTTTTTTTGGTGGAGAGACATTGTTCGTGAATCAACATTTCAAGGTCATCACACTAAAGCAGTTCAGTCAGGACTGCGTTGGGGTATGCTTTTGTTTATAGTATCTGAAGTAATGTTTTTCTTTGCTTTTTTTTGGGCTTTTTTTGCTGCTAGTTTATCTCCATCACTTGAAATTGGTGGTATATGGCCTCCTCCCGGTATAGATGTATTAAATCCTTGGGAAGTACCTCTTTTAAATACTGTAATATTATTATTATCAGGAGCTACATGTACTTGGGCTCATAATGCTATTGTTTTAGGAGATAGAGGGGCTGCTTTATTAAGTTTAAGTTTAACTATTCTTTTAGGAGCGTTATTTACTTTTCTACAAGGAATAGAGTACTATGAAGCTAACTTTAGCATGTCTGATGGTATTTATGGTTCAGTATTCTTTCTTGCTACTGGGTTCCATGGTTTTCATGTTCTTATAGGTTCGACATTTTTGTTTGTATGTCTTATTCGTTTGTTTAATCATCATTTCACTACACAACATCATTTTGGATTTGAAGCAGCAGCTTGGTATTGGCATTTTGTAGATGTTGTTTGGTTATTTTTATTTGTTTCTATTTATTGGTGGGGTGGTTTATAATTTAATATTGTTACAATATAATAAAAAATTGTAACAAAAGCCTTTTTAGTTTAATGGTATAACTATTGTTTTGTAAGCAATAAATTTTGGTTCAATTCCAAAAAAAGGCTAGGGATTTTAACTCAGTTGGTAGAGTATTAGTTTTGCACACTAAAAGTCAAGAGTTCAAGTCTCTTAAATTCCACTTTGTTTAATAGTGTGTCTATTAGACACACTATTAAACAAACATTTGGCAAGAATCGAACTTGCTATACATGAGTTCGAAGCCCATGATTCTATCCATAAGAATTTCAAATGCTTTTAAATTATTGTTTAATAGGTAATTGAAAACTAGAAAACACCATTTTTGATAATTTTGTTTTTTGTGTATCAAGGCTTATATTTATAATACCACTCATATTTTTTGGAAACTTATCATAATACTCGTTTAGTTGAGGAAATATTAACAATTCTCTTATACCAATTGATAAAGACCCTTTTGTAACATTAAGAGGTCTTAATCTCTTTAAATTAGGCAAAACTAATGGAATAAATAAACTTAAAAAGTTATAAGAAAATTCATTTCTTAAAGTAACTTTGCTTCCTATAATCATACCTTTACGAATTTTAAATAATGCTATAGATTTCTTAGCTTTACAAATAATAGGACTTTGATTACTTATTAATTTTAAAGCTATCACAAAATATAGGATTGATTTTGGGTTTTCAATAATAGATTTAGAACTAATATTAATAACTACTTTGTTTATTTTAGGTATTTGTAAACTATTTATAAAGCAAGCTTTATATATAGAATCAATTTTTAAAATATTTGTGTGCCAAGATTTTAGATTATTCATATAAATATTTATATCAAAGTTGAAGCTAGTGAAAGTAATTTTAAATGTCCTTTTTTACGAAGCTCTAGTGGAAGTGGACCAAAAATTCTAGTACCTAAAAGCTCTTGTTTTTCATTTAATAAAACTAGTTCATTAAAATCAAACGATATATAGTTTCCTGTCTGCCTATTAATCAATTTTTTATTTCTAATAATGATACCCTTTGCAATATCTCCTTTTTTTAATTTACTTTTACTTTTAATATCCTTTACACTTACATATATAATGGAACCTATTGAACCTGTTTTTTGATTAAATATCTTAAAACATTTTACCTGTTTGACTCCAGAGTTATCACATACTTTTAATTTACTAAGATTAAACATCATAAAAATTTAACTAATTTAGTTATAACGGGCAACTTACTACTTACTAGTCTATTAATTTCAAGAGCTAAAGTTAAAGAAACACCTTGAAATTCAAGCAATAATCGACCAGATGATACCGGAAAACACCAATACTTTAAAGATCCTTTTCCTTTTCCCATACGAACTTCTGCAGGTTTTGATGTTACAGGAATAGAAGGAAATATTTTAAGCCTTATAAAACCTGATTTATGCATCTTTTTTGACATTAATTTCCTAACACATTCTAGTTGTTGTGCACGAATTCTTCCTGAAGTTAAAGATTTTATCCCATAAACACCGATTACTGGATTATTTACTCTTGTTTCAATACCTCTAATTTTTCCTTTTTGAACTTTACGAAATTTTAATTTTTTAGGTGATAACATAAATATATTTATTGAGAAATCCAAACTTTAATACTTTGAAGACCTTTAATTGTATTAGCTACTACAAAACCATGACTTATAGAAGCTTTAATAGATTGTAAAGGTATTGAACCTAGGTAAAGTTTATCTATTCTAGCCATATCAACATTATTTATTCTTCCAGTACATTCAACATAAACGCCTTTACAGCTTTCTTTTGCCTTTTTAATTAACGTTTTAACTATTTTACTTCTAAATTTTACACGTTTTTCTAAAAACTGTGCAATTTTTAATGCAATATTAAAACCATTTTTTTGTACATCAGATGAAGATAATTTATTTACAGCTAGATAAATAGGTTTATTATAAAATTTTGACAAAGAATTTAAAAATTCAATTAATATTTGCTTACAAGATAGGTTTATAGAAGTCAACATAAGATCTATAATTAAAAAATTATCTATTCTATAAAATTTAAAATTCACAATATTAGTTGGTTCAATATTTATAAATTGAGATCTAAGATAAGAATAAAGTGTTATATCTTCTTGAAATAGGAAACGGTATTCTTTTTGATTATATATACACCAAGAACTGTTCCAATTTTTGTTTTTTCCAATATTAATACATGCAGTGTTTTTCTTTCGACTCATATAATTTATTTTTTATTATGAATAGCTTTTTTTCGAGTAGCTATAAAATCTCCAAATTTAAATCCTATCATTGTTTCAGAAATTTGTAAATTTACAAATTTTTTACCATTATAAATAGAAAAAGTATTTCCTATAAATGATGGAAATATCACTGAATTTCGAGACCATATAATAATAGGTTTTTGTGAATTACTATTTAAATAAATGTTTTTGAATAATAAGCTGTCAGAAAATGGTTTTTTCCAAATAGAGCGTGGCATTTTTAGTTTCTAGATTGTATATAAATTTTATTAGATTCAGCTGTCTTGTGAAAATCATCACACATTTTAATTGTTTTACTATTAAGATCACAGGTATCAATAATTTCTTTTGCCAAATTTAAAGACAAAGATAATTCAGATTTTTTTATACTATTCATTATTATCCATCTAAACACTAATGTTTTCTGCCTATCTAAACTTATCTCTACCGGTATTTTATAATTAGTACCAGATATTCTTACAGATTTTACTTCACAAAAGGGCTTAGATTTATTAATTGCGTCTTTAAAAATAGATAAAGGTTCTTTTTTAGTTATTTTCTTTAAGATACGAAATGTATCTTTTAAAATTATTTCCGAAGATTCTTTTACATAAGTTTTTTGTAAAACTTTGGTAAAAACTGTTAAAATATATTTAAAATAGTTATTTTTCATTTTAATTATTGTTTTTTTGTACCATATTTAGATCTACCATTTTTTCTGGATGCTATACCTTGTAAGTCATATACTCCTCTAATTAAATGATATCTAACTCCAGGAAGATCTTTAACCCTGCCTCCACGAACTAAAACAACAGAGTGCTCTTGTAAGTTATGGCCTTCTCCAGGTATATAAGCGATTATATCTATACCATTAGTCAATCTAACTCTTGCAACTTTTCTTATAGCAGAATTAGGTTTTTTAGGTGTTCTAGTATATACTCTTAGGCATACTCCTTTTTTTTGAGGATTTTTTTTTAATGCAGGAGATTTAGTTTTTTTTGCGGAAATCTTTTTGGCGTTTTTTATTTTTTGTAATAACCTAGTCATAAATAAATTTTATAAATTGTTTAAAATAATATAAATAATTAAAATTAATTTTTAATTTAACACTTTTTAACATAAAGTAATAATTACCAACTATATTTTTTTATACCAGGAACAATACCATTATTTACAAATTCTCTTAATTTAATTCTTGACAAACTTAGTTTTTTGTTTATACTACCGCTTCGAGATGTGATAAAACATCTATTTTTTACTTTTGTTAGAGAAGCTAAATTTTTCAATTTTGAAGAATTTTCTAAGACCTCTAAATAGTTTAAACATTTCAGTCTGATTAATATTTTTAAAGATCTTATTTTTGATTCGTTTTTATTAAATTTATCTCGAGTTAATAAATCTTTTAACAATTTTTTTTTCAATTTCATATTTCTATTCCCAAGAACTCTTAAAATTAAAAACTCTATATTCTTGTGTCATTTCTATAGGTTCCGAAATAACTCTTTTTTGACTATCATCATATCTAACTTCTGTATAACCAGATAATGGAAAATCTTTTCTTAAAGGATGACCTTCAAACCCATAATCAGTTAAAATTCGACGTAAATCAGGATGATTTTCAAAAAATACACCATTCATATCCCAAGCTTCTCTTTCCATCCAACAAGCAGATTTATAAATATTCGTAATAGAAGGAACAGGTGTAAGTTCATCTAAAAAAACTTTTACTCTAATTCTGACATTATACTTTAAACTAAGTAAACAATATACCACACAGAACCTTTTTTCTCTCTCTGGGTAATCTATAACAAGAATATCAATAAGAGTTTTAAATAAACAACCTTCGTTATCTCTAAGGAAAAAAAAAACTTTTTGTAAATTAACTAAATCTGTTTCTAATATAAAATCACCTTTTTCTACAGTAATAACGGAATTGTATTTTTTGAATATGTTATTAAAACTTTCTTGAAATTTGTTAATCATAATTATTTCTTTATATTTATCTAGTGTACCAATTTAAAACAGTTTGTTGTCTTTTAATTTTTTTTTGAAGTTGTAATATTCCATATAAAAGAGCTTCTGCAGTTGGAGGGCATCCCGGAACATATATATCAACAGGAACTATTCTATCACAACCTCTTACAACAGCATAAGAGTAATGATAATAGCCTCCACCATTAGCACAACTTCCCATTGAAATAACCCATCGTGGTTCAGCCATTTGATCATATACTTTTCTTAGAGCTGGAGCCATTTTATTTGTAAGAGTTCCAGCCACAATCATGATATCTGATTGTCTAGGACTTGCTCTAAATATTATACCAAAGCGATCAAAATCATATCTACTAGCACCAGCATGCATCATTTCTACAGCACAACAAGCAAGACCAAAAGTCATGGGCCATAAAGATCCTCTTCTAGCCCAATTTATTAAATCATCTAATTTAGAAACGACATATTCAATATTAACTGACATATTATATAATTATAGTTTATTACAAGAGAGCGGGGATTTGAACCACGAAAGATGATTTTGGAGATCATTATTTTACCGTTAAATTACTCTCTCATATTCTCTATGAGATTTGAACTCATGTATACACCTTGAAAAAGTGTTGTCCTAACCACTAGACGAAGAGAACAAAATGTTAACTAGTTTATTACTAAAAATGTCTAAGAAGATTTGAACTTCTAAACTTTAAATTCGCAATTTAATGCTTTATCCTTTTAAGCTATAGACACTCTGCGGATGAAGGGACTTGAACCCTTACATATTAGAAATATATTACCACCTCAAGATAAAGCGTATACCAATTTCGCCACAACCGCTTAAACTGGGATAAAAGGATTCGAACCTTTAAATATTAGTATCAAAAACCAATGCCTTAACCATTTGGCTATATCCCATAAAATAATAGAATTAGTTAGTTTTGAACTAACGACCTTGCGCTTATCAGGCACATGCTCTAACCGCTGAGCTATAATTCTTAATAAAAAATTTAGATTTAATGGAGATTTAGAGCATCACTTAAATACAAACATGTTAATGTAGTCCATACATATGCTTGTAGAAAAGCTATGGCTAATTCCAAACCAGTAATTGCTATAATTACAGCTAATGGAAATAATTGTATAATAAGAAAAATTCCTCCAATAGACAACATTTTCCATGCAAATGTAGCTAAAATTTTTAATAATGTATGACCAGCCATCATATTTGCAAAGAGTCGAACTGACAAAGCTACCACTCTAAAAACATATGATATTAATTCTATAGGTACAAGAAGCGGTGCTAAAGCTAAAGGAGCACCTGGAGGTAAAAAGAGGCTAAAAAAATGAAGGCCGTGTTGTCTTAAACCTATAATATTTAATCCAATAAATGTAGTCATACCCAAACTAAATGTAAAAATTATATGACTAGTAACTGTAAAAGTATAAGGGACCATACCTAAGATATTACAACCAAATACAAATGTAAAAGTTGCAAATAAAAGCGGAAAAAATTTTGACCCTTTATTACCTAAAGCCTCAAAAGTCATATTTTGAACAAATTCAAACACACTTTCACTAATAGATTGCCATCTGTTAGGAACAAGAGTACTATTTAAATTACTTATGTAAAAAAATAGCAATGTAATAACTACAGCTAAAATTAAAAAATAACTAGCATTTGTAAAAACAAATTTATTACCAAGAAAAAGAAAAAAAAGAGGGACTATTTCAAATTGTTCTAAAGGAGAATATAACATATTGTATTTTTAATATTAAGCTAAGAACGAAGTTGAATCGTTATCAAAGAATTTGCAATTCCTTACATTACCTTTATGCTACTTAGCCTTAAAAAAATAATTTACATTCTACGTCTTTTTGGAGGTTTACAACCATTAAAAGGTATTGGAGTTACATCTAAAATAGATAAGAACTTAATACCAGCTAAATTTAATCCTTTTAAACTAGAATATCTGCTATACCCAAATCCTTTAATTTTAACGTATAAGTAACGTACCCCTAAAAAAAACAATTTTTTTCCAAGCATATTTGCTATAGATTGTCCTGCATATGAAGTAGATCTTCGAGACCCTTTAACACCCAAAAGACCGCTTGAACCAAAGTAAATTGTTTTATTATCTAAATCCGAGATATTAATAAGTATATTATTTGAAGTAGAAAGAATATTTGCAACTGCAATGAGGTTGGTCCTTTTATTTGTTTTTAACTTTATTAGCATTTTTTCCTATTCTTTTTCTAACTGAAGAAGCATTTGTTTTTGTTCGCTGTCCTCTTACAGGCAAATTATAAGCATGGCGTAATCCTCTATAAACTTTAATAGACTTTAATCTGCTGATATCACTACTAATTTTCTGCTTTAAAGAACTTTCTACAAGTATTTTATTTTTATCAAGCCATTTTAATATTTTTACAAGCAAATTTTGTGTTAAATCTTTAACTCTACAGTTTGAGCCTACATTTAATTCATTTAACATAACACGTACCATATTATTTCCTATACCATATATTTTAGCTAAGTTAGGAATAACTTTCGAATTATCATTTAAATTTACACCTAGTATATATACCATTATTAACTATTTTTTCCTAATTTTAAAGTAATCTTCTCATTTATATATTGTACGCCTTTCCCTTTATAGGCATCTGGTTCTCTTAATGAACGAAGAAAACATACAAATTGAGAAAGTTTAAGTTTGTCTATACTTTTTAATAAAATTAAAGTAGGTTTTAAGGAAATTACTTTAATAATGTTGGGTATTTTAACCACAATATCGCGAGAAAAACCTATTTTCAAAATAATACAGTTAAAACTGTTATTAGTCTTATAAGTCCAACATCTAAAACCAATTCCAAATAAAACTAGTTTTTTTGTTATTACAGTAGTTATATAAGACACTTTTGTATTTATTTCGTTATATAATCGAATATTTAATTCTTCAAAGCCTGTTTTATGTTTATTTTTTAGTTCTATATAATTTTTATGTATTATTATTTTGATATAAGACAGGAAGGGAGTCAAATCTATTTTAGTGATTCCGAAAATACTTGCAAAAAATAAACTATTTTTATAAGTGAATACATTTAAATTTTCTATATTGATTAATTTCATAATTAAGATATATTAAGAACAACAAAACCACCAAGGTTTAAGTTTATAGCATCTACATGAGACATAATTCCTTTTTTAGTAGATAGAATCAATAAATTCTTAAAAGATACAGATAAGTTTTTTAAACGTTTTATAGAAAAATATTCTCTCTGTTTAACTAAATTCACGTTTTTTAATTCTAAGAGATTAGAATCGTCAACATATTTTAATAAAATAAAAATGACTTTATAATTTTTATCTGTACCTAAAAAATATCCTCTAATATAACCTTCTTTTAACAAAATCGACAATATTTCTAAAGATTTTTTTGAGTATTTTATTTTAACAATTGATAATTTATTATTGATACTATTTTTTATTATATGTGGTAAGCTTAAAAAAGGTTTGAAATGCATTAAGTTTATTTATATTAATATTGTTATTACTATTTGAGTCAAGCAGGGATTGAACCTACAACAATTTCATTATGAGTGAAAAATTCTACCATTAAATTATTGACTCATAGAATTATTTATTTTTTATAAAGAGCTTTTTATAATCATTGAAAGAATGCGATTTTAAATTATTTAGATCAATAGAGTTGGATTCAAATTTCCAAAGAGAACTTAATCTTATATCTGATTCAATAAGTGCTTCTTTTTTGTTAATATAACAATTTAAATGTAAGCTTGAACCATCACTGAGTTGTATTAAAACTTTTTTCTTTCTTAAATGTTTACAATTATTCATGAATAAAGTATATATTTATTAAATTCGTAAAACATTAAAAATACATTGATTTGAGTTTGACAGTATACTCAATATATTTTTTCTATGATTTTCTAATAAAATTACAAGGTCAATCACAAAATTAGTTTTATAATTATTTAATAACAGAGATAATTTATTTAAAAAAATAAATTTTTTAAATAAATAAAAAAACAGAGTTAACATTCTAAACTTGCTTAAAATAGTATTAATAGTTTCTAAAGTAGGCAAATTTGAAAAAGAGTAAAGAATAACCAAATTTCCTTGAGTTATAATAGGACTTAAAACAGAAGGTAAAGACATATTTTTTTGTAAATACGTGTTTTTACAAACAATAATTTTTAAATTTAATTTAAAAATTAATTGTTTTATTTTAATCCATTCATCTAAATTAAAAGATTTAAGTTGAAAAAAACCAATAAAAATACTTTTTTTAAAAATATTGGATAATTTTAAAAAAGTACTTGAAGCTCGAAATTTTTTATATTTTTTAAAAGACATAGTCATATTTTTAGAGTTATGGCGAATAATGAGATTTGAACTCATGATTTTTAGAATCACAATCTAACTCTTTAACCAACTAAGATACATCCGCCATTTTATATTAATTTTTTGAGATATATGAAATCTGTGAAGATAATTTGAATAAAACTCGAAAAATAGCCTTATCTAACTGTTTTTGAGATGCAACAAATGTCTTTTTAAAAATATCAATACTTATTATATTAAAAACAGATTTTAAATTAACATTATTAATTACAGCATCCTTTCTTGATATAAATCCGACAAATCCACAAATACCTACTGAAAAACCATCTTTTATAGGGTTTAAAATTCTTCCATTTAAAATACATTTAACATTAAAAGATTTTTTTATAAAAGACCAATTCAATTTATGGTTAATATTATTTTTAATACTTAAATAATCAATTTCAGAATCATTAAAAAGAGTTTCTAACTTAAGGACTTTTAAAAAAGTAAAGTAATTATTATGGTTATGAATATTGGTTTTAAGTATATACTTAAAACCAATATCTAAAAAAACGTCGTTATTAACTGTATAAGCAAAACCTTCTAATGCACGATTATTAAATAAGGAAAAACAATTTAAATATTTTTTTACTAAAATGATATCGTCTTTAAAGAATTTTTTTAAATTAGTAGTTTTATCAGAATCGAACCGGTTAGTGTTATTTAAACTCATTAATGTAGTATTAGAATTTTTCGGAATGGCAGGATTTGAACCTGCGAATTTCTGCACCCAAAACAGATACGATAGGCCAAACTACGCTACATTCCGTTTAATAATTTAGTTAAATAAAAATTTTTACTTAAAAGAAGAAACAAATTGAGCCATATACTTATGCATATCTTTTTCAAAATCTGGACTTATAGCTTTTTTAGTTTTTATAACATTAAGCATTTCTGACTGAGTTTGAGATAAATCTGTTAACAAAGCACGTTCAAAATAATTAATTCGTTTTATATCTATTTTATCTAAGTAACCTTTAACACCCGCAAATAAAACAAAAACTTGTTGCTCAATAGTTAAAGGAGAAAATTGACTTTGTTTTAAAAGCTCAGTAAGTTTAGAACCTCTGTTTAATAAATGTTGAGTAGCTGCATCTAAATCAGAACCAAATTGAGCAAAAGCAGCAACTTCACGATATTGTGCTAATTCTAATTTAAGAGTACCAGCCACTTGTTTTAGAGCTTTAATTTGCGCAGCCGATCCAACACGACTTACAGAAAGACCTACGTTTAAAGCAGGTCGTATACCTTTATAAAAAAGTTCTGTTTCTAAGAATATCTGACCGTCAGTAATAGAAATAACGTTCGTTGGTATATAAGCTGATACATCACCTGCTTGCGTTTCTATAACAGGTAAAGCTGTTAAAGAACCTAATCCTGCAGCAGCTCCCATTTTAGCAGCTCTTTCTAAAAGTCTTGAATGGAGATAAAAAACGTCACCAGGAAATGCTTCTCTACCAGGAGGTCTTCTTAGTAGTAAAGACATTTGTCTATATGCAACAGCTTGTTTACTCAAATCGTCATAAATAACTAAAGCATGCATACCATTATCTCTGAAGAACTCTCCCATAGTACAACCAGTATATGGGGCTAAAAATTGAAGAGGGGCGGCATCAGAAGCTGTAGCTGCTACAATTATAGAATATTTTAAAGCTCCTGCAGATTCTAGAATTTTAGTTACTTGAGCAACTGTAGAACGTTTTTGTCCTATTGCAACATAAATACAATATAGTTTATTAGTATCATCGTTACCCTCATGAATTGATTTTTGATTAATAATTGCATCTATTGCAACAGCAGTTTTTCCTGTTTGACGATCTCCAATTATTAACTCTCTTTGACCTCTACCAATTGGAACTAAAGCATCTACTACTTTTAAACCTGTTTGCATAGGTTCATGAACAGATTTTCTAGGAATAATACCTGGAGCTTTTATTTCAACTCTTCGGCGAAGTTTAGAAGTTATAGGTCCTTTAGCGTCAATAGGAACACCTAATGCATCTACAACACGACCTAATAATTCTTTTCCTACAGGAACATCCACAATAAAACTTGTTCTTTTAACAACGTCACCTTCTTTTATAAACTTATCATTTCCGAAAATAACGATACCAACGTTATCAGTTTCTAAATTAAGAGCCATTCCTTTAATACCAGAAGCACTAAATTCACACATTTCGCCCGCTTGTATTGAGCCTAAGCCATATACTCTAGCAATACCATCACCTATAGTTAAAACCGTACCAATTTCATCAATATTTAAATTTGTATAGTATTTAGAAACACTTTGTTCAAGAATATTTGATAGTTCTGCAGCTGATAAAGCCATATATATTATTATTAAATTATATAATTATTCTTATTATTAATAAAAAATAATAAGAGTTGTCCAGAAATGGATTTGAACCATTGACCTAAGGATTTTCAGTCCTTCGCTCTAACCTCTGAGCTATCTAGACATAAATTATTATATACATAAATCTAATATAGAATTATGTATAGAAATAATTAAAAGATTAGGATGAATAAAAAAAACAACAAGCATTAAAGTAACTGTACTAGTTAAAATGGATATTTCTTTATTAACTTTTTTTAAAGTTATCCAAGTACTTTGCTGTTCAAAATAACTAACTTGGACTATACGAATATAGTAGAAACAAGAAACAACACTTGTTAAAATACCAATTGTAGATAGGAAATATGCCGATTGGCTAATTGCACTAAAAAATAAAAACATTTTACTAAAAAATCCTGCTAAAGGTGGTACACCTGCAATTGAGAAAAAGGTGATTGCAAAACAAATTCCTATAAATGGATTAGTTTTAGCTACAATTGTTAGATCTTCTATATATTTAATCTTTTTTAAGTTCTCATTTTTTCTTATCATTAATAATAAAGAAAAACTTGAGATAGACATAATTATATAGATAACAGAGTAGAAAATTAAAGCATAAATACTTTCTATTGAACAACAACATAAAGCAATTAACATATAACCAACATGGCCTATTGCACTAAAAGCTAAAAGTCTTTTTAACTTTATCTGCCATATAGCTCCAAGACTTCCTATAATCATTGAACTAATAGAAGCAATCAGAAGAATAGCTTGCCAAGAAATAAATAAAGCATACAAAGAATCAAAAAATAGTCTTAAAAAGAAAACAAGAAGACCTATCTTTGGAACAATTGCAAAAAAAGCTGTTACTATAGTGGGAGAACCTTCATAAATATCAGGAGCCCATAAATGAAATGGTGCAGCTGATAATTTGAAAAGAAAAGAAATAAGAATAAAAACAGTACCTATTATTATTCCATTATTATTAATATAATTATGATCTACTCCGACAAGAAGAAGAGCTATTTGTTCATAATTTGTTGTGCCTGTAAATCCATAAATTAAAGAACATCCAAATAAAAGAAAACCAGATGAAAAAGCTCCTAAAATAAAATACTTTAATCCCGCTTCAGCTGAAAACTCCGAGTTTCTTTTAAAAGCACTTAATATATAAGAACAAAAACTTTGTAATTCTATAGCAAGATACATAGCTATTAGATCATAAGATGATATAAGTAGTAAAGTACCTAATATAGTTAATATTATAAGAATAGAAAATTCAAAGTTATTTATTAGTTCAAATTTATTATACTTCAAAGACATTAAAAGTATACAAATAGTACTAATTAACACAAAGCTTTTAATTAAAATTCCAAAACTATCCACTATAAGTGAATTGTTAAATATAACAACGTCACAACAGTAGTTATTTATATTTAATAAAAGAACTATAATCAAAGTTTGTATACTTAACCATGAAACATTATTTATAAGAAGAGGAAAATCAAACAAAGACGAAGTACAGTAAATTACAGAATAGACTAAAATCAGGTTTACAGATATAATTAAAAAAAGTTCGGGAAGAATAGAAATCCAATCGTTATTAATAAATAAAAAGTTCATATGTTTAAATTTTTTGCAACAAGTTAGATATACTTAAATGCATTGGTTCCAAAAATACTTCAGGATATATTCCCATCCATAAAGTACAAAGAAGTAAAGGACTCAATACAGCTAACTCTCTACTATTAATATCAGTATATTGCGTAATATAATTAACAACTAAAGGACCAAAAAGAACTCTATTACATAACCACAACGAATAACCTGCACCAAGAATCATTCCTGTTGATGCTAAAAATGTAACAACAGTGTTACTGTGAAAAGAACCTATAAGTGTTAAAAATTCTCCACTAAAACTACTAGTTCCAGGAAATCCTAAATTTGCCATTGAAAAAAATACAAAAAAAAATGAATACAAAGGCATAACTTGAGTAAGCCCAGAATAATACTTAATTAATCTAGTATGATGTCTATCATATAAAACACCAACACATAGAAATAGTGCACTAGAAATAAATCCATGACTTAACATTATAAGTAAACTACCTTGTATACCATACAAGTTAAAAGTAAAAATACCTATTGTAACAAAAGCCATATGAGCAACAGAAGAATAAGCAATTATTTTTTTTAAATCTATTTGTCTTAAAGTTGTTAAAGAAGTATAAATAACTGCTATTATGCTTAAAGTGTAAACTAAGGGAGTAAAATATATACTAGCGTATGGAAATAATGAAAGTGAAAAACGTAGTAAACCATAAGTACCCATTTTTAACAAAATACCAGCTAATATTACAGAACCAGAAGTAGGAGCTTCTACGTGAGCTTCAGGCAACCATATATGAACAGGGACCATAGGAACTTTTACTGAAAAAGATAAGAAAAAAGCTAACCACAATATTAATTCTTCTTTTTCAGTAAAGACTAAAGTATTTAATATTTGAAAATCGGTAGTACCAGTTTCAAAAAACATATAGAATATAGCTAATAACATAAATAAAGAACCTATAAGCGTATATAGAAAAAATTGATAAGCTGCCTTTAATTTACGCGTTCTAGACCCCCACACACCAATAACTAGGAACATAGGAATAAGAATACTTTCAAAAAAAATATAGAAAATTATTACATCTAATACAGAAAAAACTATAACTAAAAATGAGTTCATTAACAAGAAACATATATAATATTTCTTTAAATATTTTTTTATACTATTCCAACTATTTAATATACAAATAGAAACGAGAAAAGTGCTTAAAATTATAAAAAATAATGATACTCCGTCAACGCCTAAAAAAAAATGAATATTAAATAATGACATCCAATCATAATGTTCAATATATTGAAACTTTGAACTAGAATTATCAAAAAAAATCCACAAAAATAATGACAATATAAAAGTAAGAGTAGAGGTTAATAAAGCAACTTGTTTTATCAAATTAGTTTTATATTCAGGAATTGCAAGTATAAGAAAAACACCTAAAATAGGTAAAGTTATTAGCAAAGATAGCATAAAAATATTTATTTAGTAATATATTTATTTTTATTTATATCTATGTTATTAATAAGCACATACAATATAAATATAAAAGAAAGTTGAAAATCTATGTAATAATTAATGTTAGTTAAAGTTAAAGTAATACTTATAAGAATTATCAAAAAAACGAACATAAAAAAAGCGTATTGATTTGTTTTTCCAGATTCTAATGAACTTACCTGTTTACTAGCAGTCAACACAAGATTACTTAACCCTGAAGGTCCAAAAAGTTCAATTAAACCTTTATCTATAATCTTATACGTGGTACTATAACCAAACTTTAATAGAAAAGATACAACAATTTCGTTTTGGAGTCTATCAAAAAACCACTTTTTATTAAAAAATACATAAATATTCATTAATAATGAACTGTTAGTATAAAGATAAAACAAGAAGTTTGAAAAAAAATGGTATAAAAAAATCGCAAAAAAACTACCAAAGATACTTACAAAGAAAGGAATCCATTTAATATAGACAGGAATAAATTCGGCATCGATAATATTTAAGTGTTCAGGCAAAACAAAGATTGAGTTATTCCAAAAAGGCGTACCTAAACCTATAAAAAGATCTTTTGACAAGAAACCAATAAAAATACTACATAAAGATAACAAAAATAATGGAAAACCCATAGAAAAGGGAGCATCATGAATAGACTGCATAGAACTCTTATAGCCATTGGGATTAGCTAAAAAAGTCATATATATTAGCTTAAAAGAGTAAAAAGCTGTTATACTAGCAGAGATAATACCTAACCAATGTGCAAACGTACCTAAGAAATTATATTTAGAATAAGCAATTTCTAATATAACATCTTTAGAGTAGAAACCAGTTAAAAAAGGAAAACCCATTAATGCAAGAGAACCTACAACAATCATAACATAAGTAAATGGTAACATTTGCATAAGCCCACCCATTCTTCTCATATCTTGTTCATCAGATAAAGCATGGATAACCGATCCAGCACTTAAAAATAATAGTGCTTTAAAATAAGCATGGTTAAGAACATGAAACATACCTACAGAATAATTTGATAAACCACAAGCAAAAACCATATACCCTAATTGACTACAAGTTGAATATGCTATTACCTTTTTTAGATCGTTTTGAAAAACACCTACACTAGCAGCAAAAAAAGAAGTAATTGCACCAATAATAGTAACGTAAAATAAAGCTGAAGCTGAATATTCATATATAGGAGAACAACGAATAATTAAAAAAACACCAGCAGTAACCATAGTAGCAGCGTGGATAAGCGCAGAAACTGGTGTAGGACCTTCCATAGCATCAGGAAGCCATGTATGTAAACCTAATTGCGCAGATTTACCAACAGCCCCTACAAATAATAATAAACCTATTACAGTTATTAAATTAAACTCAAAGTTTAAGAATAAAAACTTATAAGTAGCAAAATAAGGAACCAAGCTAAAAACAACAGAATAGTCAACACTCTTAAATATCAAAAATATTGAAAATATACCAAGAGCTAATCCAAAATCACCAACTCTGTTTACAATCATAGCTTTAATAGCAGATTTATTTGCTTGTAATCTAGTAAACCAAAAATTAATCAATAAATAAGAACATAAGCCAACACCCTCCCAACCAAAAAAAAGTTGGATAAAGTTATCCGAAGTTACTAACATAAGCATAAAAAATGTAAAAAGAGATAAATAAGACATAAACCTTGGTTGGTGGGGATCATGACTCATATATCCAGTAGAATAAAAATGGACTAAACTTGAAATAAAAGTCACTAAAACACACATACTAACTGTTAAACTATCAAACATGAAACCCCAAGAAGCATCAAATAATTCAGAGTCAATCCAAGGTGCTAATTTTATATATACAGGAGATCTACATAAACCAACTTCGAAAAACGAAATACAAGAAAGAAAGAAAGAATTTCCAACAAAAAAACAAGTAATAAAAGCACTACCTTTTGGTGATAAGAATCGTCCAAAAGATATAGATAGTATAAATCCTATTAAAGGAAAAAAAACTAATAATAAATACATAAGTTAACCTTTTAATAAATTAATATATTCTATAGAAACTGTACCTCTAATTCTATAATAAATTACAAGTATAGCCAAACCTATAGCAGACTCTGCCGCTGCAACAGTAAGTATAAAAAGAGCAAAAATCTGTCCAATAATATCATCCAAAAATACAGAAAAAATAATAAAGTTAAAATTTACAGCTAAAAGCATTAATTCAATAGACATTAACATTAGTATAATATTTTTTCTATTTAACATAATACCACACAGACCTATAAAGAACAATGAAAATGCTACAAAAAGAAACTTACTTTGATCTATTAACATATAAATAATATAAAAATTGTTTTAAAAAGAAATATTGATATAATTCTTAAAAAAGTAGTACTTAATAAAAAACAAACATCATCATGTATATAATCGTCTATTAAAGTACGTATACCAACAGACAAATGAAAGACTACTAATATTAAAAAAACTAAAAAAAAGTATAAGTTATCAAAAGCAATACTTATTGAAATAGCAAAGATTATTGTTAAAGCACTAAGTCTTTGAGTTGACCAATGTAAGAAACCATCTAAAGAGTTAATTTTTACAAGAAATTGGTTAAGTGTATGTAACATAAATTTATATTTATACGATTTAAAGTAATATAATAAGACAACTTAGAGTTAAAGCAAGAGAAACAACTAAACAACCTGTAATAAATAAATTACTTAAATCTAAACCTATTCCAAAATCCCACATAATATGACGTATGCCATTTAGTGAGTGAAAACATACAGTTGCTATTAATAAATAAAAAATAATTTTCCAAAGAAAACAAAATATAACAAATATAGAATAAAACAAATTAAAAGATAAAAAAGAACCTAATAAATTAATAATAATAGAAGTACAAAGAAAAACTATAGCTAAAAGAGAACCTGTAATTCTATGAAAAATCGATACTACTGAAGTTATTTGCGGTTTATAAACATACAGATGTGGTGACAAAGAACGATTATCTTTATGTATTTGCATGAGATTAATTTTAAATTTATAGAAGCCAATCAAGGCCGAAAAGAAAACCAGAAATAAAAAGTAACCAACCTAAAGAAAAAGGCAAGAAAATTTTCCAACCCAACCTCATTAACTGATCATATCTATATCTAGGGAAAGCTGCCCTAACCCAAACAAATAAAAAAAGAACTGCAGTTGTTTTCAAACCAAACCAAAAAAAACCAGGTAAAAAATTAAAAAATATAATATTAAAGGGACTTAACCAACCACCCAAAAAATAAATAGTGACAGCCGTTGACATTAATATCATATTAGCATATTCGCCTAAAAAAAATAATGCAAAACCCATAGCAGAGTATTCCGTACTATAACCTGAAACAAGTTCTGCCTCAGCTTCTGGCAAATCAAAAGGAGCTCTGTTTGTCTCAGCTAAACCCGATATAAAGAACATAACAAATAACGGAAAAAGAGGGAAAATATACCAAATTTTTCTTTGAGAATCAACAATATCAGATAGGTTTAAAGAACCAGAACACAATAATACACATAAAATAATAATACCTATTGATACTTCGTAAGATATCATTTGAGCAGCCGAACGTAAGGCTCCTAAAAATGACCATTTAGAATTACTTGACCAACCTGAAGTAATAATACCATAAACACCTAAAGATGAAACAGCCAAAATATAAAGAACACCAACATTTATATCAACAAAAACAGTATTATCACCAAACGGGATAACAGCCCAAACAAATAAACTTATTAAAAATGTAATGATTGGAGCTAATATAAAAATAAGAGTATTAGCACTACTAGGCAAAATTGTTTCTTTTACAAATAATTTTAATCCATCAGCAAAAGGCTGTAACATACCAAAAAGACCAACAACATTCGGACCACGCCTTTGTTGCATACTAGCCATAACCTTTCTTTCAAGTAAAGTTAAATAAGCAACACCTACTAACAGAGGTACTATAATAGCAAGAGATTTTAATACAATGTTTAATAATATAATTATAAAAGATATCATAAAATAAATTAATTTTTCCAAGAAATAGCAGATTTAAAATCTCTTTGAATTTGTTTATAAATATATTGCCTTTTTATGTCATTTCTTCTATGCAGTGTTAAAGATATAGCACCTATCATCGAAACTAATAATATTATACCTGATAAGATAAAAGGGTAAGAAAAATAAGTATATAAAAGTTGTCCTAAAACAACAACATTACTAAAAAAATATACAGAATCTTGCCAAGAAATCAAAAAATTCTGATCTATGAGGTCAAAATTAACAAGTGAGTTTAATTTATAACTATTTATAGAGGCTAAATCAAAATAAAACATTATAAAAAGTTCTGAAAAAAATACAGATCCAAAAAGGAAAGATATTGGCAAATAACGATACATCGAAATACTTAAATTAGCGGTTTTAATATTCAACATCATAATAACAAAGAGAAATAAAACAGCCACAGCACCCACATAAACAATTACAAACAACATAGCTAAAAATTCAGCACCTAAGAGTATTAAAAGACTAGCTGCATTAAAGAAAACAAGAATTAGACTTAAAATAGAATGAATAGGGTTTTTAGATATAATTACAAAAAAAGCAAAAATTATTGCAAGTGTTGCAAATAAATAAAAAAATAGATTTTCTATAAACATATATAAAATTAAAAATATTTAGTTTAGCGATACAATGATTCCGTTGATAAATTTTCGCTAATTTCTGTCTCCCAACGATCACCGTTTTTTAAAAGCTTCTCTTTATTATATAAAAGCTCTTCTCTTGTTTCTGTTGCATATTCAAAATTAGGACCTTCAACAATAGCATCTACAGGGCAAGCTTCCTGACAAAAACCACAAAAAATACACTTAGTCATATCAATATCATAACGAGTTGTTCTTCTACTACCGTCATAGCGAGTCTCAGATTCAATAGTAATAGCCTGAGCAGGGCAAACAGCTTCACATAGTTTACAAGCAATACACCTTTCTTCTCCAGTCATATAACGTCTTAAAGCATGTTCACCACGAAACCTTGGACTTAAAGCACCTTTTTCAAAAGGATAATTTAATGTTACTTTTCGCCTAAAAAAATATTGCATAGTCATCCATAAACCTCTACAGAGTTCTGTTAAAAAAATTGTTTGTATATGATTCATAATATAAAATTTATATAAATAGTTCAGACAAGAGAGTTTCGATTAACAATATAATTATATAATAAAGATTTTATTATATAATCTGTCAAAAAAGAATAAAAGTAACAAACTGAAACTTTATTATCATCATTTGCAAATGAAGAGTAAAAAGCTTTATGCAAATTATAATTACTGTCTTCAATAGTAATTACAGGTATAAGCATTTTTAAAGCTTCCTTTAAAATATAACTATCCTTACCTATATTAGTAGCTATTAAAACAGATGGTGTTTTAATAAAATTGTTGGTAATTGAACCAGCAACCCACTCATGAGAGTATATAGGTTGTAAAGATCGGGAACCAAAAAAAACGACACATTTTTTGTAATCATTATTTGAATTTATAAATAACACTTGGCCATTATTAGAAATAATACCAGAGCAAAAAATAGCGCAGCGTTTAGAAAATTCTATAAAATACTCCGGATTAAATAAAGTAAAGTCATTTTTAACACCTAAAAGATATGGATTTAAAGAATGATTAAGAATCTGTTTATGGTGCCCCCAATGTGATTGCGAAGATATAAAGTCAGATTTTAACTTTCTTACTAAACTAAAAGATTTTGCTTTTATTCCCATTCTAAAGCACCTTTTTTCCACTCATAAACAAAACCAACAGTTAAAATAAATAAAAAGACAAACATTGACCAATAAGCAAATAATGGCAAAGAGCCCAAAGTAACACACCAAGGGAAAAGAAAACTAACTTCTAAATCAAAAATAATAAACAAAATTGCCACCAAATAAAATCTAACATCAAAAGTATTTCTTGCATCATCAAATGGATCAAAACCACATTCATAAGCAGATAGTTTTTCAGTATCATTTTTTTGAATACTTAGAATAAAAGAGAAAATAAAAAAAACAAAAGATAATAAGGAACAAATAATAAGATGTATAAATATTGAAAAGTATTGTGATAAGAATAAAGTCATAATGATGTTTATATATATATTTATTAATTAAATACTAAAATAGTTCCGTTGCTCTAATTAAACACAGAATTTTAAAATAAATTTGTAAGGGGATATCCAAAACTAATTGTTATACTATTTTGCAATAATGAGGATTTCTTAAATACAAAATAATAAAAAATGAAAGATTTTTTTGCAGAAAATAACAAATAAAATTAGCAAATGGATTTGTTTAAAGTTTAAATCATTGTTGTCTTTGCAGGGAGAACAAATAAGATTAGCAAATAGCTTTAAATAAAGCTTAGATTAATATTATCCTCATCAAGACTAACAGATAAAATTAACAAACAATGTATTTAGAAACTTAGATTGCTTTTGTTGGAACGAGACCAATCTAAGTTTCCAAATTTTTCCTCGCAAAAGGAGAATAACAGATAAAGTTAACAAATAGCTTTAAATAAAGCTAAAATTAATATCATCCCCGTCAGGACAACAAATAAAATTAGCAAATAGCTTTTAACAAAGCTAAAATTAATATTGTCCCTGTCAGAACGACAAATAAAATTAGCAAATAGCTTTTAACAAAGCTAAAATTAATATTGTCCCTGTCAGAACAACAAATAAAATTAGCAAATAGCTTTAAACAAAGCTAAAATTAATATTGTCCCTGTCAGAACAACAGATAAAATTAGCAAATGGCTTTAAACGAAACTTAAATTTAATGTTGTCCTGACGAGAGCAACAAATAAAATTAA
>JACCDV010640975.1_pt1 | contig 38191 bp, 22 predicted proteins | sample 7446131 | NCBI WGS metagenome assembly JACCDV01 (sample SAMN15323448, study PRJNA562643) | freshwater metagenome | isolation source: river surface water | place: USA:Blue River Watershed | collected 2017-08-17
GCGGTTGGTGGCGTAATCGGGTTATTTATTGCAGGATTATTAGCTATTGCGTGGACTAAGTATGGGCATCGCATCAATTTGGGGTTGTTTTTTCAAGTAACTGCGGCATTTATGGTGATATTTTCTATTCAATTAGTCGTATATGCATTTCATGAATATACCGAATCTATTGAAATTGCGAATTTAGGTATCTTTGATATCGCTTATTGGCACGCTGCAACTGAAGCTTATGGCCCACAAGGCAGAATAGGTGCATGGATTTCATATAGCCTTGTATTAGTACCTGTCGCTTTTCTTGTATATAGCTTTATTAAAAGTCCGCAGTCTGTAAAAATGAGAACTTCTAATAATTAATTTTCGACGATTTAATATCTTAAATTAATAGAAATGAGATAATATTTGTCAATGCATCTGATTAACAAGAGATTATTAGCTTTATTTGTCGCCTTTTCTGTAGCGTTTGCCTCGCTATGGGCGATGAGTCCAGATGCGATTGCCGATGCAATCAAAGAGGATACTACTGCTTATTTTCAACAAGAGGTGCAGAAAGTGCATCAAAACCAGAACAAGCATGAGCATCTCTCACAAAATCAGAACTGTAACCATGGCTGCCACATGGCATTCCATTTACTAGGTTTTGCTGAGAATATATCAACGAATGTTTTTGTATTTAACGAATCACCCGTAGTATTTTCATACGCAAATCATCTTTTAGAAAACCCACTCCTCCAAGGGCCTTATCGCCCCCCACTCACACTCTCTCTAGTTTAGACCTTAGGGTTTCCCTGCCTGACATATGCTAGGCAGGGAAATGTACTAACAAATGAGAGAGGGTTTACCGTGTCAAACACATCATTTTTGGTTAAGCATAGTCGCAGTTCGTGGCTATTTCTTAGCTTTGTATTTTTTGGATTCATTACCACATCAACTTATAGCTATGCTGAATCACTGACCATTGAGTCAGCGTTGGCATTGGCACAAAGTAACAGTCCTGAGTTGCGCAAAGCTATCGCTAGCTTAGATGCGGCTAAAGGTGAGATTGCAGATACTAATTCACCATTATTTAACAATCCAACCGTCAATTTAGAAGGTGGCTCTCGTAAACTCTACGACCCTACAAATTCCGATTCAAGGCGCAGCGAGTGGAATACAGGCGTGGCTCAGACTTTTGAACTGGCTGGTCAGCAAGGATTTAGACGCCAAACTGCCAATTCAAAATTAACAGCACTACAACAAGAAATTGATGAAGTGCGGCATCGCGTCAATGCAGAGGTTGAGGAACGTTTTGTGCAGGTACTTGCACTACAAAAACGTATTGAAACTGAACAGCACACGCTGAAATTGACTGAGCGCAATACTGGCTTGATTGGTAAACGGGTCGAGGCAGGTGAAGATAGCAAGCTTGATGGCAATCTTGCTGTGGTTGAAACTGAGCGAGCACGTAATCAAATCAATCTACTCCAAGAGCAGTTGACACGTGCACTTACTGCGCTCTCAGCAACGTTGCAATTACCAGCGCAACAGTTACCAACAGTTATAGGGAAGCTACAGCCTCCCGCCACCACATACACTTTGGATAACTTACTAGCCTCTGTCGCTGATCGACCAGCACTCAAAGCACTATCTTGGCGTGAACAATCCGCGCGTAGCAATCTGGATTTAGAACGTGCAATCAGAACACCTGACCTGACAGTTAGCTTAAATTACGGCCGCGATGCAGTTGTTGGTGGGCAAGATACTGTGACCACCCTGGGCTTTTCTTTACCGATACCATTGTTTCGTAGGAATGCAGCTGGTATTGGTCGCGCAACGACTGAATTAAATCAGGTTGAAATCGAAAAGAATACGCTTACTCGTGATGCAAAAGCTTTGGTTATTGCCGCTTGGCAACGTCGCCTAAGTTTGCAAGATCGAGTGCAAAGACTGACAACAACGGTTTATCCCAAGTTAGAAGAAAATCTAAAACTCTCACAAATTGCCTTTAAAAATGGCGAAATTGCTTTGCCGCAATTGCTCCTCGTTCAGAGACAAGTCATCGATGCACAGCGCGACTTAATCGATGCGCAGCTTGATTTACGTCTCACTCAAATAGAACTCGAATATGCAGCAGGTTGGCACCTCGCCAATGAGTCAGCCAATCAACAATAAGGATAACACCATGCCAATATCATCAATAAGTATCAAAGAAATACCCATCAAGAAAATAGCGCTTGCCGTAACCTTAAGTCTTTTGCTTAGCAGTTGCGGTGCATCCAAGGCACCTGAGTCAGCCAAAGAAACCACAGACAACAAGGAACAGCCAGCTAAAGCGACTTCTGCAGAAAATACAGCTGAACCTAAGAGTGAAAGTGGGAAGATTCATTTATCTGCAGAAGAGTTACAGCAATCTAATATCACTGTGACTCAAATTCAATTAGAGAAGGTCTCTGATCAATTGATACTCAGTGCCAACATTACTGCTAATCAAGACCGCATTGCCTTTGTCGCACCGCGTGTGGAAGGCAAGCTAATTAAAGTCACGGCTAATTTAGGTGATCAAGTCAAAGCCGGACAATCGCTTGCAGTAATCGACAGTATCCAGATGGGTGAGGCGCGTGCAGAATATCGTCATGCCCAAAGTGAATTGAAATTAGCTGAAGCTAATTTCCAACGCACGGATAAATTGTACAAAGATGAAGTCGTGCCGCAACGTCAGTGGCTAGAAGTTAAAAACGCTTATGAGCGTGCACAAACCACCGCTCGCGAGAGTGCTGATCATCTACATATATTAGTTGGCTCATCTGATACAGGCATTTCTACTTTTGTCATCACTGCACCATTCTCAGGTGTAGTCATTGAAAAGGATGCAGTGATGGGTGAACTAGCCAAACCTGAAGGCAAGCTCTTTACCATTGCGGATTTAAGCACGGTATGGATTGAAGCCGATGTGTCAGAGAAAGACTTAGGTAAGCTGACGATTGGTTCGCCTGCAACTGTTAGTGTCTCTTCATTTCCTGATGATTCATTCAAAGGCAAGGTAAGCTATGTTTCCAGCATTTTTGATAAAGAAACCCGCACGGTTAAAGCACGTATCGAATTACCCAATCCCGACAGAAAACTCCGTATCGATATGTTTGCGCGTGCTGTGATTGATTTAACCAGTTCACGTGAAGCACTGATATTGCCACAAGAGGCGGTATTACTTGTGCAGGGTCAATCCACTGTGTATGTGCAAACTGAAGGCGGCTTTGAGGCGCGTGCTGTTGAAGTGGGAGAGCAACTTAACAAAGGTGTTGTCATCACTTCTGGATTGAAAGCAGGTGAACAAGTAGTCACTGGTGGTGCGTATGCGCTTAAGTCACGTCAATTGAAGTCGCAAATTGGCGATGCGGACTAAGGGGATAACATCATGCTAAATTCAATCATTGACGCTTCATTGCGTTACAAATTACTTGTCATTATTTTATTCGTTGTCGTCGCTGGCCTAGGTATTCGCGCTTGGCATGAAGTGCCTGTGGACGCTTTCCCTGATGTCACGCCAATACAAGTCAATATCTATACGGAGTCTCCTGGTCTTGCGTCGGAAGATGTTGAGCAGTTGCTTTCTTTTCCAATTGAATCAGCACTTGCAGGTTTACCCAAGGTGCAAGAAATTCGCTCTGTGAGCTTGTTTGGCTTGTCGTATGTTGCAGTGTATTTTGAAGATGACATGGACATCTACTTTGCTAGGCGTCTAGTCGCGGAGCGATTGCAGGAGGTTGCTGGCCGTTTACCTGCAGGCTATGGTGTTCCTGAAATGGGACCAAACACTTCCGGCTTGGGTCAGGTGTTCTGGTATACGGTGGAACGTGCTGAAGAGAAATTAGAGGCAGCAAAACTCAAGGCCGACACCCTAACAACTGCACCTTCAGACATGGAGTTACGTACTTTGCAAGACTGGTCAATCCGCCTGATTTTGCGAACCGCACCTGGTGTGGATGATGTGATGTCATGGGGTGGCCAAGAGCGGCAATATCAAATTGTGCTTAACCCACAAGCGTTTGCCAAATATGGTCTTACCTTCAAAGAGGTGCTGGAGACCATTGGTGTGAACAACCGTCAAGTCGGTGGGCAGTATGTAGATATTGGACAAGAACAGTTTCTGGTGCGTGGCTTAGGTTTAGTCAAAAATGAAACGGAACTTGGTCAGATTGTGGTTAAAACTGTCAATGGCACACCTGTTTATTTACGTGATATTGCCAAGATTCAACAAGGAGGTGCATTGCGCACCGGTGCGGTCACCCGGGACGGTAAAGAAGTGGTACTCGGAATGGCGCTTTCTCGTGTTGGGGAGAATGCAAAAAGTGTTGTAGACGCAGTTAAAGCAAAATTAACTACGGCTAAGCAAGCATTGCCAGAAGGCGCAACCATTAGAACAGTCTATGAACGTACTGATTTGGTGAATAAAGCCATTGATACCGCAATATGGGCACTAATTGAAGGGTCAATATTAGTCGCCATCATTTTGTTCTTATTCTTGGGCGAAGTACGTTCAGCCTTAGTCGTGGTGGCAGCATTGCCATTGGCCATGTTAGCGGCCTTTATTTGTATGGATCAGGCTGGGTTATCAGCGAACTTAATGTCACTGGCGGGTTTAGCGATTGGGATCGGCATGATGGTAGATGGCGCTGTGGTCATGGTTGAAAACTCTTTCCGTATCATGGCAGAGCGGCTTGAGCATGGTGGAAAAGTTAACCGAACTGAAGCTGTCTTAACAGCAGCAAAAGAAGTTGCGAACCCAATGGCGTTCGCTATTCTCATTATTATCGTTGTGTTCTTACCACTATTCAGCTTACAAGGTCTGGAAGGTAAGATGTTCAAGCCTATGGCGTTTAGCATCAGCTTTGCGATGGCCGGTTCGTTGATACTTGCCTTAACCCTGATTCCTGTTCTTGCAGCATTATTCCTCAAGCCTAAAGCAGAACGGGATACGTTATTGATGCGTGTAATCAAACGTCGTTACCTGCCACTTTTGGATTGGGTACTCTCACATAAAAAAGCGGTCGGTATTATCTCAGGAGTATCGCTGGTAGCTAGTCTGGCCTTATTCCCATTTCTTGGGAAAGAATTTATGCCACAACTGCAGGAAGGCTCAATCATGTGGCGCGTGACTTCTATTCCGTCTACGTCATTGGATGAGTCCATTGCCATATCCAAACGCATCGAAAAGTCACTCAAAGAGTTTCCTGAAGTCAACACCGCTATTGCCATGATCGGTCGCGCTGAAAAAGGCGAAACCGCCGACGTGAATTACATGGAAATCTACACAGAACTCAAGCCCAAAGAGGCATGGACGAATGGTAGGTCGATTGAGCAATTAGCAGACGGTATGCGCGAAAAGTTAGAGAAAGTAGCACCCAACTCAGTCATCGCCTTTACCCAACCGATTCAGATGCGCGTAGAAGAGTTGATTTCTGGTGTTCGAGCAACGCTGGCCTTGAAAGTCTATGGTGGCGACTTAGCTACTTTAGATAGGCTATCAGGGCAATTAAAAGAAGTGGTCGATAAAGTGCCAGGTGCTACCGATGTGTCATTAGAAGCCAATATCGGTAAACCACAAATCCGTATTACGGTTGATCGAGAGAAGCTTGCTCGCTATGGCATGAACGCGGACGATGTATTACAAGTAGTGCGTTCTGGTATCGGCCAAGAACCCATCTCTACATTGATTGATGGTGTGCGTCGTTATGATATTGCGTTCAAACTAGAAGACAGTGCTAAATCGAGTCCAGCAGCCATTGGCTCAATACCCTTACGCACACCTACAGGCGGCATGATTCCGCTTGCTGAAGTCGCCAAAGTGGATGTGGCTGAAGGCTATTCCTTTATTCGTCGTGAGCAATTACAGCGTTACGCCGTGATTCAATTAGATGTGAAAGGTCGTGATGTAGATGGTTTTGTAAAAGAAGCAGAAGCTAATATCAGTCAGAAAGTCAAACTACCGACCGGCTACTGGATTGAATGGGGCGGCGCTTTTGAGAATCAGCAACGGGCACTGACTCGGCTGTCCATCATCGTGCCCCTGACGATTTTCTTTATCTTTATATTGCTTTACACCGCGTTTAATTCATTCAAGTATGCGGCGATGATTCTAGCCAATGTACCTTTTGCAGCAGTGGGTGGAATTTTGGCACTATTCATCACAGGGCAATACCTATCCGTACCATCCGCTATTGGTTTTATTGCCGTGTTCGGTGTGGCGATGTTGAATGGTATCGTTGTAGTGAGCTTCTTTAATGAGTTGCAGGATAAAGGTTTATCGGTTGCAGAGGCAGTTAAACAAGGTGCGATGTTGCGGCTAAGACCAGTACTGATGACTGCCAGCGTCGCCATTTTAGGTTTGGTGCCGATGTTGCTATCAAGCGGAGTCGGTGCTGAAACACAACGGCCACTTGCGACAGTGGTGGTAGGTGGTTTAATCACCTCAACCTTGCTTACTTTGCTGTTGCTGCCGGTTGTGTATGAGTGGGTCGAAACAAGGGCTGCTCGCAAAACCAACACAGCCTCATCCACTATAGAATCTAATTAAGGACAAAATCATGAAAGAAATTAAAGCATTTATCCATGCTCACCGCGTTTCTGACGTATTGCAAGCGCTCAAGGAAGTAGAGGTACAAGGCTCACAAATCAGCAATTTTGCTGTTTTTCCTGTTCAAGCGCTACTCCATGACACGGAACGGAAAGAAGCAAGATATTCAGTAGACTTTGGTGAGACTGTAATCCATGAATTTAAAATTGAAATTCTATGTCCAGATACAGCAGTAACAACTTTGGTAGAGGTCATCCAGTGTGTTGGTCATGTTGGCGACCGCGAGGAAGGCTGGATCATCGTTACGGATATTTTATCTGCCGTACCTGTTGGCAAAGTTCATAAGTAAGGGATAGTGATGCAAACTGCTCAAAGTGTAATATTTTTTGCGCTCTATCCTGCGGCGGCTGTAATGGCAGGTGGAGCCATTGCGCTTTGGCGCACGATGCTACCGAGATTGATTAGTGCAGTGCAGCATTTTGCAGCCGGCGCTTCTCTATCTTGTGACTGAAGAGCTCTTGGTAGAAGCACACGAAGTGCCTGAAACGAGCGCACAGACGGCGATGTTTTTTGTCGGCTTCATTTTGCTGTTAACGATAGAAATGTTTATTTAATGCTATTAATAAAAGGTGCAACCTCATGAGTGAGAGTCACAAACATACTGCTACACCTGACAAGGCTGATTCTTCTTCCGAGACAGTTTCCAATTTACTTATCCTGCATATTGAGAAAATGGATTGTCCGACAGAAGAGTCTTTAATACGTCATAAGCTTGAAGGTATGAAAGGTGTTGAAAGTCTTGATTTCAATCTAATTCAACGCAAGCTGACTGTAAGACATCATTTGCAAGATCCTGAAGCCATTATTGCCGCAGTTACGGCACTTGATATGGAACCTGTCGTTGAGAATGCTGCTAAGCCTCCATCAGGGAGTTCGCAAACCATTTATATCATCGACAACATGGACTGCCCAACCGAAGAAACATTGATTCGCAATAAGCTATCCATGATGAAGGGTGTAACCAAGTTAGATTTCAATCTAATGCAGCGCAAGCTGACAGTAACCCATACCTTAGGCAAGCCTGATGCCATCCAGCAAGCCTTAATTTCTATTGATATGAAAGCCGTACCATTAGTAGCAACAGCAGTAAGAGCGCAATCAGTTGACACGCCACCTCCAAACTCACAGAGAAAATGGTGGTTATTGGGCCTTGGTGGTATCGCAGCCATTCTAGCTGAAGTGATTGCATGGACGAGTGGTACAGATAAGTCTTGGCCTGTAGTGGTACTCGCGCTTTTTGCAATTGCGGTAAGTGGTACTGGCACCTATAAAAAAGGCTGGATTGCGCTTAAGAATTTCAATTTAAACATCAATGCGTTGATGACGATTGCAGTTACTGGAGCGGTGATGATCGGTCAATGGCCAGAGGCAGCCGTGGTCATGGTGCTATTTACGCTAGCTGAGATGATAGAAACATTGGCATTAGACCGTGCGCGCAATGCCATACGTGGCTTGATGGAAATGGCGCCCGATAAGGCAAACGTTTTACAGGCTGATGGTACTTGGAAAGAATTAGACGCTGCAACAATTACCATTGGTATGATTGCCCGTGTAGCACCGGGTGAGCGTATTCCATTAGATGGGGAGTTGACTAAAGGGCAGTCTGCAGTTAATCAGGCACCGATTACAGGCGAGAGTATACCAGTTGCTAAATCCATAGGTGACAAAGTGTTTGCTGGCACCATCAATGAAACTGGTTCTTTTGAATATCGCATCACTGCAGTACAAACCGATTCAACATTGTCACGCATCATCCGTGCAGTAGAAAATGCCCAAGGCAGCCGAGCACCTACGCAACGTTTTGTAGATAGTTTTGCGAAGGTATATACACCTATCGTGTTCATTGTGGCCTTGGGGATTGCTGTTGTACCACCACTTTTGTTTGGATTGGCATGGATGCCATGGATTTATAAGGCATTGGTGTTATTAGTCATTGCTTGCCCATGTGCACTGGTCGTTTCGACACCAGTAACAGTCGTGAGTGGTCTTGCAGCTGCGGCAAAAGCTGGGATTCTGATTAAGGGTGGTGTCTATCTAGAAGAAGGTCGTAAACTAAAATCTTTGGCATTGGATAAAACAGGCACGATTACACAAGGGAAGCCAGTTGTAACCGATATAGTGGTTTTAAATGGTGAGCAGAAAGATGCATTATCTTTAGCTGCAGCGCTGGCTGACCGTTCCGACCATCCTGTTTCAACAGCCGTTAGTCAGCACTGGAAATCACTGCTAGACGCCGAAACGCTACTTGAAGTTGCTAACTTTGAGGCAATCACAGGACGTGGGGTTAAGGGTTACATTAACAATCACTGGTATAACTTGGGTAATCATCGTTTAGTTGAAGAGATAGGCATTTGTAATGCAGATACCGAAGCTGTTTTAAGTAAACTCGAAGCCGAAGGTAAAACAGCAATCGTGATTTGTAGTGAAACAGCCCCACTTGCAGTAATTGCTGTCGCTGATACCGTTCGCGAAACTAGTCGACAAGCCATTATGGAATTACATGCACTAGGTATTCGAACCCTCATGCTTACTGGCGATAATGACTTAACGGCAAAAGCAATTGCTAAAAATGTGGGTATTGATGATGCGCGAGGTGGTCTTTTACCTGAAGCTAAACTAGCTGTCATTAATGAAGAGCTAAGTAAATATGGCGCTGTAGGAATGGTAGGCGACGGTATCAACGATGCACCTGCGTTAGCAAAGTCCAGCATTGGTTTTGCAATGGGTGCGGCAGGTACTGATACTGCTTTAGAGACTGCGGATGTTGCTTTAATGGATGATGATTTACGAAAAATACCACAGTTCATTAAGTTGAGTATTAAAGCAGCTAGAATTTTAAAGCAAAATATCATCATTGCCTTGAGTATCAAGGCTGTGTTCTTGCTTCTGGCTTTTATGGGGATTGCGACCCTATGGATGGCAGTCTTTGCCGATATGGGGGCAAGTTTGATTGTAGTTTTTAATGGGTTACGTCTTTTACGACATAGTAAAACAATTGAATAGACTATTTAATCTCGGCTCTGGTATTGGGCTTACTGGACTTAGGACGTAATAAGTTAATTACCTAATGCAGGATCACATTCACACGGTGAAGGAATATCCAGTAATAAAATGTGGTTAGCCACAGCAATTACTTTCGCTTTTTGTTTAGGCGACACTTTAGTAGGCTACAAATCTAATAGTTTGGCACTGGTGATAGATACTGGGCATAACTTTGCAGATGCCTTGGCATTAACACTTTCAGCATTTGCCTTATGGATGGCGACTAAGCCAGCAGATAACAAACGTACCTTTGGGTATCATCGCGTTGGCATTCTACAGCACTCGTCAATGCAGTTGGTTTAGTAGTGATGGCTGCAGTTATCTTTTGGGAAGCCGTTCAGCGTCTACAGACGCCAGAGCATGTACACCGAATGAGCTACAGTATCCTCTTTTATAGCTCAGCGTGACTCACCGGCAGGAAAACCAAAATTATTACAATGTGGATTCTTGCAGTGATTCACCTGAATACCTTCGGCAGGCAATGGAATTCTTGGAAGTTGTCTTTGTTTAGTCAAAAAATACCCTTCTATCTAAATAGGAGGGTATTTTATATGAATGGAACTTTCAAAACTTTATTAGAACGGCTCGATTTTTTTGAACAATTTTTTCATTTATTAATCTTTTTCTAAAAGATTTTTGCGTTTTCCACCCCAGTTATCCCGCAATGTTTTTCTTGCGGTGAGCCATGCTTCTACACGCAACAACATCGGCCATATCAAAATCGGATAAGTTTTAATCAGCGCATTCGCTTTAAGATAAGGCTGATGCTGCGTTTCAGTTAATCCTACAGGGCTATGTAGTAGCGAAAGTAAGCTATGAACTATTTGCTCATCATCTATTGTCCTATTCTGAGCCAGTAGTAGCTCACTTAACAAAGGTCTCCTGACACTCAACCATTGCCAGCACCCCTTAGATGGCATCAGGATTGGTGCAATAAACTGGCTGTCGTGAAATTCCAGCACTTCTTTTGTCAATATTTGATTCAGTGTTTCATCAAAAACCTTTTTTTGACGCCGACTCTCTTTATAATCGGTAAATGGCAAGTTTGCATCAGAATCTTCTTGATCACCTAACTTGATGGTTACATGTTTATCACCAGCCGTATGTGTGGAACATATAAGTCGTCCAGGAACCGGTTGTCGCCAACAGTATTTGCAAGCTCGTAAAACGTCAAATCTACCATTGTCTGAAAATCGAACACTGTCCTCGATGCCCAGTTTCAATTGTCTGCAAATCTGCAAGAAATAAGTGATTTCTATCGTCTCTGGATTCGGAAAGTCTCTAGGTGGCTGTGTCGTAAAAATGCAAATCAGGTTGATGCTAATAGCAATTTCAGATAGCAACCCAGTGGGCTGGCCACTTCTAAATACCATCTCAGCATACGTAAATTCCAAGTCTTCCCATGAAACCTGAGTCAGACTTCCCAATACGTCCTGATGGCATTCTGGAATTAATGGCTGGAAATGTTTCTTCATCAGGCTCAATGCAAGGCTGGGGGTAACAGCACGGCCCTGCATTTCAGATTTGATCGCTTTTAGCGCCTGCGCAACAGGCGCACAGAATCTGGATTCAATCTCGGCATCGTCGATATACAGCGGCATAAGGTCAAGTGTCCAAAATAGAGAGTAGTTTTGAAGTGCCCAGTTTTTCTATCATGACATATCGTGATGTTTGTGATTGAACTCAGAGGTGAACTATGGAAACGATGAACCTGGATGAAGTCAGTAAAGTTTTGAAAATTTCAAAAGCCACAGCAAGAAATCGGCTGAGTTTGGGCCTGCCAATGCCGCCTTCTTTCAAAGTTGGCCGTAGTCGTTTGTTTCTGACAACGGAGTTTTATCTATGGATGGCACAACAGGCTAAGCCAATCAACACAAACCAATAATAACAAACATTTATTCGGAGAAATTGAAAATGACTTAAAAAAACCCCTGCAAACCGGACCTTAGAAGCGCAAAAGGCTTGGGATAGACCCAAGCCATCGGCACATACATCAAGATTGCAGCCTTGAAACCGTATTGTCTATGCACTTCAATCGACTGTCAAGGTCGAGGTCTCTTTATACCTGTCCGTCAGGTAATTCAACTAAACATACAAGATTAATACCTGCCAAAAGGCAGAGATTTTTCCATGGAGATAAGACTATGCGCGTTATTCAATTAAAGATATTTCTACATATCACTTGCCAATCCAGTTATTCATACAGAAAGGCCTGGTGACATTAATTATCCAAGTCTTGATTGAGTCAATTTAATGTCGAACAGGAGATTACCCATGAGAAGGATACGCGATGTTTTGCGGTTGACTTTTGTGTCCAATATGAGTCAGCGCCAGATTCAACAAATCCTTAAAATATCACGTAATGCCATAGCTGAATATTTACTTCGTGCACGAAATGCAGGACTTAACTGGCCATTACCAGATGATTTGGACGATGCTGAGTTAGAGCAACTTTTATTCCCGCCGGTACTTTTACCAAAAGTAAAGAGGAAGCCTGTACCGGAATGGCTAGAGATTCATCAATGGCTTAAGGTTAAAGGCGCTACCCTTGAGCTTTTACATTTGGAATACAAAGAAAAGTATCCGGATGGCATGTGTTATAGCAATTTCTGCACACAGCACCGTGAGTTTGAAAAAACACTGAAGCGTTCGCTACGCCAAGTACATATTGCAGGGGAAAAGGTCTTTGTCGATTACGCGGGCCCTACCGTCCCGATACACAATATGCGCACTGGGGAAATACTCTATGCACAGATATTTGTCGGGGTGTTAGGCGCATCAAATTACATATACGCAGAAGCAGTCTGGAACCAGCGTCGCGAGAACTGGATTGCATCACATGTGCGCATGTTTGAGCACTTTGGCGGCGTGCCCGTAATGGTTGTTTGCGATAACTTGAAATCCGCAGTTACCAAGGCGAGTCGCACTGAGCCAGTTGTTCATCCTACATATCTGGATATGGCGGCGCATTACGGTATCGCAATCTTTCCGGCACGTGCATACAAACCCAAGGACAAATCCAAGGCCGAGGGTGGTGTATTGATCGTTGAGCGTTGGATATTGTTTCGGATCCGCAAACAGAAATTTACCAGTCTGGCTGAGCTGAATGCAACGATCAAATCACTGTTATTGGATGTCAACAACCGTCCTTTTAAAAAACTGCCTGGTTCGCGTCAGAGTGCATTCGAAAGTCTAGATAAGCCAGCCCTCAAACCATTAGTGAGCCAACCTTACCAATATCGAGAGTTCCTGAAAGTACGTGCAGGCTTTGATTACCATGTCGAAATTGATCAGCACTTTTATAGTGTGCCGCATGTGTTAGTTCGTAAACAGCTAGAAGCTATTTTAACCGCAAGCACCATTGAAATACTGCATGGCGGTAAGAGAGTTGCCAGTTGGGCACGCAGTTATGAGGCTGGAAAGAAATCGACGGATCCTCTGCATATGGAAAGCGCACATCGGCATTTTGCACAATGGGATAGTGAGCTTGAGCTTTGCTGGGCTTTATCTGTTGGTGTCAACACCCATGCATTTTTACAAGGCGTATTTGAAAAGGCACCGCATCGAGACTTTAGCTATCGTTGGGCAAACTCGATCAAATCATTGTCTCGCGAGTATGGGCACGAACGACTGGAGGCCGCTTGTAAGCGTGCATTAGAAATTGGTGCAACAGCAACCATGAACGTACGCTCCATTCTTAAAAACAATCTGGATCAGAATGCTAACAAGTTAGCCACGGCAGAAGAGGCCTCCTTTGATCATGACAATATTCGCGGCGCGGATTATTACCACTAATTATTATTAGAACCATTCACTCATCACAAAAAGGATTAATTAATGTTAACGCAACAAACTATAGACAAACTCTCTGTAATGAAATTAAACGGCATGAGCAAGGGTTTTGAAGAACAACTTTCTAGTGCTTTGGCACAAGGATTGTCATTTGAAGAACGTTTTGGCATGCTGGTTGATCAGGAGCAGACTTTCCGAGAGAATCAGCGGCTTAAACGGCTTCTAAAAACCGCCAAGTTAAAAGCAAATGCCTGTGTCGAAGACATTGACTATAGCCATAATCGTGGACTGGATAAGGCTCAGATGGCTTCCCTGAATAGTTCTGATTGGATCAGTCGTGGGTTTAATCTGATTTTGACAGGGCCAACTGGCTGTGGCAAAACCTGGATTGCGTGCGCGCTCGGCAATCAAGCCTGTCGCCATGGATTGTCGGTGCTATTTCAGCGTGTGCCATTGATGCTTGAGGAATTGCAATTAGGACATGCTGACGGAAGTTTTCGTAAAAGATTAATGGCTTTGGCAAAAGTGGATTTGCTGATATTAGATGATTTTGGGGCTGCGACGCTTAATGCGCAAAGTCGTGGCGACTTACTGGAAGTAATCGATAGTCGTTCTGGGGGTAAGGCGACAGCTATTACCAGTCAAATTCAAGTTGAGCTTTTACATGATTACTTGAGTGGTGGGAATCCGACCATGGCTGATGCTATTCTTGACCGCTTAGTCAGCGGGGCACTACGGATCAATCTAAAAGGCGATTCTATGCGTAAGTTACGCGCTTTGAAACTTTAGCTGTTGGGTAATCCATAATTATAAAAACAAAAGCCACTGCCTGATTCAATATCGGCAGTGGCTTTTTTGCAATTGTTATGAGTGGCCTCTTTGGTACTGTTATAGGTGGCCTTTTTGCGGTTGTTATAAGTGGCTCTTTTAGGTAAGAATACGCAATCGCAATTTTCTATTCTTTGTGAATAGCAACAATATCATTCAGAAAACCAAAGATAATTTTCTGGATTCTAGGGCTTCAAAATATCTGTTCAATAGCAAGATTGTGATTGATGGTAAAGAAGTGCTCATCAAAGAGATCAACAATTTTGAAGAAGCCGACCAGCAGAATATCAATATCAAATTTACCACGATTCAACAGCTTCATATTGATTTAAGTAAACCTAAAGAGAACGGTATCAGTTTTGAGGATTTTGAAGACAAGAAAATTGTTTTGATTGCGGACGAAGCGCACCACTTGGTGGCGGGTACAAAATCAGGCAACTTATTTGGAAGTTGGGAAGACACGGTTAAGAAAATTCACGATTCCAATTTCGAGAATATCTTACTGGAATTTACTGCCACGATAGACACCGAAACAGTGGAGCTTGTGAAGCATTACCAAGATAAAGTGATTTTCAAATACGACTTGGCTCAATTTCGTAAGGATAAGTATTCCAAAGAAATTAACCTGATTCGTTCTTTGTATGACGAACAAGATCGCATTATTCAAGCCTTAATTTTGAACTTGTATCGTCAGGAATTAGCGACTTCAAACAATATCAATTTGAAGCCGGTTATTCTGTTTAAGGCAAAGCGCACCATTGCTGAATCTGAGCAGAATAAAGCCAATTTTCATAAACTGATTGATGATTTTTCGGTGGCAATGGTGGAAAAAATTCAAAAAACTTCTACTGTGCCAGTCGTGCAAAAGGCATTCAGCTTTTTTGAAGCCAAAGGAATATCAGCGAGTGAGATAGTGAAGCGCATACAAGCCAATTTTAAGTTTGAAAATTGCTTGAGTGCTAATGAATCAGATACTTCTGATACGAAAAAACGACAACAAGGGGAGGCGAGTGATAGATTATTAAATAGACTTGAAGAGCCGAACAATCCAATCCGTGCTATTTTTGCCGTACAAAAATTAAACGAAGGGTGGGATGTATTAAATCTGTTTGATATTGTCCGTCTTTATGAAGACCGTGATGGAAAAGATGGAAAGCTCGGGAAAACAACCCTCTCAGAAGCCCAGCTTATTGGGCGGGGAGCGCGATATTACCCTTTTGCTTTGGAAGTAGGGCAAGACAAGTACACCCGAAAGTTTGATGACGATATTTCCAACGACCTGAAAGCCTTAGAAGAGCTGTATTACCACACCAAAGAAGATAGCCGTTATATTTCAGAATTGAAGAATGCTTTGGTGGCAACAGGTATTTATGAAAACGACGAAAAATTAGTTACCAAGCAACTCACATTAAAATCCGATTTTAAGGGGACAGATTTTTATCTAAATGGATACGTTTTCTTTAACAATAAAGTGCCGAAAAGTTTTGATAACATTCAGTCATTTGAAGATTTAGGTGTAAAGAAAACTAACTACAGGCATACGCTATCCTCAGGCGCGGGCAGGATGTCCGGTGTTTTTTCAGAGGCGGAAACAACAAACGAGGTAGTTTCAGAGACCATTAAAGGCAAAGACGTAAAGCTTGCAGAAATTCCAAAAAACATAAGCCGTTTTGCATTAAGCCAAAATCCATTTTTCTATTTTGACAATTTATTGCATTATTTCCCTAATATAGCTTCGCTGTCTGATTTTTTGGATAGTGAAGACTATTTAGCCGGATTAGAAATCACATTTAGCGGCACACCCCAACGACTGGACGAAATTAGCCATTTTGACTATTTGCAAGCGCTAAATAGGCTTTTGCAAACAATAGAGGCAGATATAAAGAGTAATTCGACAGAGTATGAAGGCTCATGCTATACCAAAAAGCCAATTCACGAAGTTTTCAGAGACAAAGAAATCAAGGTTGATAAAAATAGTGAGCGAGCCAATGGGCAGGAGGCTTTAGTAGCCAACAAGCCGTGGTATGTTTACGACGCCAACTATGGGACAAGCGAAGAAAAGAAATTTGTAGAACTGTTTTCCAGACGATTTGAAGGGTTGAATCAGAAGTTTGAAAACATTTATCTCATCCGCAATGAAAGAGAAATAAAAATTTATGACAAGCTCGGTCGAGCTTTTGAGCCGGATTTCTTGCTTTTCTGCAAACAGCGAGAAAAAGAGCAAATGACTTATCAAGTTTTCATAGAGCCAAAAGGGAATCATTTGCTAGGGCATGACAAATGGAAAGAAGATTTTTTGAAAGAAATTAGATTAGAACAAAAGACCATTAAAATCCACACTGATATATATTTGATAACAGCCGTTCCATTTTACAACCACGACAACGAAAACGAGTTTAATAAAGAATTAGAAGGCTTCTACTAGTCAGCTCATTACAAACTACCCTGTAGCTGGTCTAGTTGATAAACTTCGATATACAGATTTTCGTGTGTATAAAGACATTGATCAAGTAATGCGTAACCAGAATAGATATTCTGCATACGTTGAAGCAAGTGTTGCATGTGAAGGGATAGTGAATGGAGGGAGTAAATGGCTGGAACATTCTTTGAGTACACCCCAGGTAAGTTAGAAGCACGTTTTGAGCATGGTGATGGTTACGACAGGATCAACATGTACATCAAAATGTATGGTGAGAAGATTACTACTACAGATTGTGATGATAACTTTAAGGAAGGTGATCCAATCGATCATGAATCACCGAGGTTGGAGTTTATGGTGTACATGACATCTGTATGGTGCCCGTTTGCTGATTACATTCGCTTTATTGAAGCCATCGTTATTCAAGTGCAGGAGTGCTCTTTTAGCTGGGATCCTGAAGGGCCATATGGTGCAATGAAATGGCATCGCAAATTCCTTGATAAGGATGGGTTTCTAACAATGGAGTGGTCAGCTCGGGAGGATAAGTTTGAGCATCGTATGCACCTAGAAACAAAGCAGGTTGTAGGTGAGTTGTATCAATCATTTCGTCGTTTTGTTGAGTCTGATCAATACGATCCATTGCGTTACGAAGCTTTAACTATAGGTGAGGGATTGCTATTGGGGCTGGGTGGACAATACACTTTAGAGCAAATTACAACCCACGTTAAAACGCTTGATGTAACTGAAGCAAGAAGGTTAATTGATTCAATTCTTGATAGATCTTATCGGCGACAAGGTGTTAATAAGCCTGATGAAACATGGCCTGAAAGTTTGAATGAACTAAATAAGCCAATAACGTTTTGTAAATGTTTGTTGTTGTATGGAGCTAATGATCAAGCAAACGATGATGACATTGGCTCTGAGGAATTTACTCATTATATTGATGATAGTTGGTTAAATTTGAATACGGATGCAAGAGAGGCCCATTTAACAAAACTTTTTAATGGCGGTTCTTGTGGTTGGCATGGTGACAACTTGCGTGAAATGCGCTCAACAATGATTGAAGATTATTTAGCTCAATGATCTATTAAATTGATGAGTTTTAAGAAAGTAATTTCGGGTGGTAAGAGTGGCGCGTGATGGAAGGTTACTGGTGGTTGAAGAAGTAAGAATCGGTAAAAAACGCTTGCGTTGGTGAGTGCTAGGAAGTACCCCTCTGCGAAAGATTATGATTCCATTGCTAGAACATTGCTTTCTAACGCCCAAAGCGACAAAGGGGATAAGTTAAGTGTAGTAAATCGTTCTTATAAAGTCAATGATGGCAATCACAATTAGCCTGTTAAGAAGTATGGCGATACCTTTTATCAAAGCGAGTACAATGGCGCTTATGGCTATACGCATGACTTATTCGGCAATCCCTTACCCCATGCAGGTGGAAGAATTGGTGTTGGCAAAAACGCCCATGTCACCATCGGCAAAGCGGTACCTGAGGTTAGCCAACAAGGCTTGCAAGACACCCAAGCGCCAGACGCAGATAAAAAAGATGGTGCATTGAATTGATTGGGGTAACTTTGGGGGTAACTCTAAAATTTAAACTCAAAGAGTCGTTGATTTTATTGGCTTGTAGCCATGTTTATGAATGACGCCTCTCCGCCATAAATTATTCCACATCAGGCTCGGTATAAGAGCCAGCTAGACGCTACAATACCGGCATGGCTTTACCCCCTAACACCCTCATTATTTGTGCTACCGCCCGCTTGGTGCGTGGCATGGCCTTGCGTGAGCAACAGCAAGCGCAGGCGCTCGGCCACACGCAATGGGCCGCGGCGCAAGCCAGCACCTTGCCGGTCTGGCTGGACGGCATTATTGAGCAGGCCAGTTTGTTGGGGGCCTTGCCCGAGGATGCCTTGCCGCTGACTAAATTAAGTGCTTTGGCCGAAGCCCATTTGTGGGAGCAAGCGATCAGCGATTGTTTGACTAAGCATGAGGCGCGCGAGTTATTTGATGTGCAGGCCATGGCGCAGACCGCCATGGAAGCGAATGACTTAATGTTCCATTGGTGCATCAGTGAGGACGACATCAACCACGCCTACATGAGCCAAGAAACGCGTCAGTTTTTGCGTTGGCGTCGTGTGTTTGATGGGCTTTGCGATAAACAACAGGCCATGCCTGCCAGCCGTTTAATGGCCAGTCAAATTAGCCTGTTAAGCCAGCATCAGCAAGCCATCTTAGCCACGCTTGCCTTGCCACAAGGCATACAGTTGGCAGGCTTTGATCGCATCACCCCCTTAGAGCAAGCCTTGTTTGATTGCCTGAGTGCTTACGGCGTGCATATAGAGCGCTTTGCTAGGCCATATCCAGCGCCAGCGCAGCTGCATTGCCAGCCTTTGCCCGACCTTAATGCCGAATGCCGCGCCGCGGTGGCCTGGGCGCAGCAGCAGTTAGCAGCCAATCCACAAGCACAACTGGCTATCGTTAGCCCGGCCTTAGCCAACGTGCGGCGTTTGTTAACGGATTTGCTGGACGATGCCTTTCATCCGCAAACCCTGCACGGCAGTTTGCTTGAATTGCCGCGTTGCTACGATTTCTCCTTAGGCTTAGCGCTGGCCCAATACCCCTTGGTGCACAGTGCCTTGCAATTGTTAAGCTGGGCGAGCAGCAAAGCCAGTTTGCAGTTTGACCAAGTGACCGCTTTGTTGCTGGATAACTACTGGGGCCTTGCGGTCGAGCGGGATGCGCGTGCCCGTTTGGATGGCTATTTGCGTAAACGGCTCAATGCTACTTACCGCTTGGATGGCTTAATCAAACAAGTCAGCCGCTGGCAAGATGAAGGCGGAGGCTTGTCCGGTTTATTGGATCAGTTAAAGCAAATTGCCGCTTTTCAAACGAAGCCTATGCAGTTGCCATCGCTTTGGCTGGCGGATTTTACTGCCTTATTGTCAAGCTTGGCTTGGGCGCAGACGCGGCCGTTGTCCAGCCATGAATACCAAACCCAGCAGGCTTTTTATAAAAGTATGCAAGAACTGGCCAGTTTGGATGGCTTGATGGGTAAAGTGACTGCCATGCAGGCTTGGCAAAAAATCAGCGTGCTGATGCGGAAAACCGTGTTTCAGCCTGAGGCCAAGGGCGACACACACATACAGTTATTGGGTTTGCTGGAAACACCGGCATTGCAATTGGATGCGATGTGGGTCATGAACATGAATGATCAACATTGTCCAGCGCCAGTTAAGCTCAACCCCTTGCTACCGGCGCAAGTGCAGCATGACTTGGCCACCCCCAATGCCAGTGCCGCGGTGCAAAGCCAGTTTGCCGGCCTGGTGCAGCAGCGATTAATGCACAGTGCGGCGACGCTTATTTTTTCGTATGCCTTAAAGGATGAGGATAGGGAGTTAAGACCCTCGCCCTTGTTGGCTGATTTGCCTGCTAGCCACTTGCCCCTGCCTAATATGCAAACGCTGGCAGAACGCTTGGCCGTGCCGGCGCGCATGGACATGCTGGAGGACAGCGTGGCGCCGCCCTTGTTGGCCGATGAAAAAATAAGCGGTGGGGTGAAGTTGCTGGCTACCCAAGCCGTGTGCCCGGCCTGGGCTTTTTACCAATACCGCTTGGGTGCGGGCAAGCTGCAAACGCCGGTGGATGGCTTAGACAGCATGACGCGCGGCAGCCTATTGCATCAGGTGCTGCAATTTTTTTGGCAAGATTGCCAAAGTTTAGCGCGCTTAAAGGCCATGGGTGATCAAGAACGCTCGCACGCCATTGATGATGCCATCGCCAAAACTGCCGAGGCTAACCGTCTTGCGGGGCAGGCGACCGTGCCGGCACAAGTGCTGCAAATAGAACACAAGCGCCTGCGTCAGTTGCTAAGCGATTGGCTCACGGTGGAGTGCGAGCGCAGCGATTTTACCGTGCAGGATTGCGAGAAAAAAGTCAGCCTGGATTTGGACGGTTTGCCTTTAAACCTCAGCATAGACCGCGTAGACCGTTTGCTTGATGGCCGCTTGGTGGTGATAGATTACAAAACCGGTAACCGGGTGGATTACAAGAGTTGGGCCGATGACCGTATTGCGGAGCCGCAACTGCCTATTTACGCCGTGTTGGCGCTTACGAGCGAGGAGGTGGCGGCCGTGTGCTTTGCCAAGCTGCGCACGGACGAAATGAAATTTGCTGGCTTGGCTGCCGAACGGGATATGTTGCCCAAGGTGGCGGATATCAGCGATAAGCGCAGCAATAGGGCTTTTAATGGGTTTGCCGATTGGCCGGCCTTATTGGGCCATTGGCATAGCAGTTTAAAAGCCATCGCCGCTGAGATTAAAGCCGGTGAGGCTGGCGTGCTGGTCAACAAAGAAAGCGATTTGCTCTATTGCGAGGTGCTACCCTTGCTGCGTTTGCCCGAGCGCATGCTGCAGTTTGAGCGCGAGCAATTGGCCGTCAGTGAGGTGGGCGCATGACGGTAGATTTAAAGGCTATGGACGCGGTTGCGCGTGAGCGTGCCTTAGACTTGGCCTCCTTCATAGTGCAGGCGCCGGCAGGTGCGGGGAAAACAGAATTGCTTACGCAGCGTTATTTGCGTCTACTAGCGACGGTAGATCAGCCTGAGGAAATCATTGCGCTGACCTTTACCAACAAAGCCGCCACCGAGATGCGTAACCGCATCTTGTTGAGCTTGGAACAGGCTGAACAAGACAAGCCTGAAGACGCACCACATAAATTAAAAACCAGGGCCTTGGCTGTAGAGGCTCTGCAGCAATCTGCATTAAAAGGCTGGGACTTACTTAAACAGCCTAGCCGTTTACGCATACTCACCATGGATGCCTTGTGCAGCAGCTTAACGCGGCAAATGCCTTTGCTTAGCCGCTTTGGTGGGCAACCGGCGGTGAGTGACGATGCTGATCGTCATTATTTAGAAGCGGCGCGCCTAACCTTGGCCGACATCGTGACTGAAACGCAAGCCGACGACACAGTTAGCTTGGCTTTGGCTTACATGGACAACGACGCTGAAAAGTTGACGGCCTTGTTAGCGCATATGCTAGCCAAGCGCGATCAATGGATAAAGAAAGCCCATCAATCGCACGGCTTGCCCGAAGACGATATGCTGGCCAGCACGGAAACGGTGTTGCGCCATTTAATCTGCGAGGAATTGACGCAGGTGGCCAGCGTGCTGACGGATGAGGTGCAGCTGGCTTTGTTACCCTTGCTTAGGTTCGCCGCCAGTCAGTTGGGTACCGATGACGCTATTGCCCCTTTCTTGGATAGGCAAAGCTGCTTAAAACCCTGCTTGGAAGATTTGCCGCTATGGCGTGCTTTGGTCGATTTTCTGCTGACGCAAGACAAAACCTACCGTAAATCATTAAATAAAAACAACGGCTTTCCTGCCGAGGCGGAGCACAAAGCCAAGAAAGATCAGTGTTTGGCTATCTTGAATGGCTTAAGTCAGCCACAAGTGGTGGCCAATGCCCTGGCTTTGCCGGACTTATCCACCTTGCAGGATAGTCAGCCGGTGGTGCGTGCGCTGTCGCGATTATTGCAACAAGCTTATGGCCATTTATGGTTTGTCTTTCAAAAAGCCGGCGAGGTGGATTTTGTGGAAATTGCCCAACAGGCCAGTTGGGCGCTGGAAGATGAGCACGGGGCGACCGACTTGGCCTTAACGCTGGATTATAAAATCAGCCATTTGTTGATCGATGAATTTCAAGATACCAGCCCGGTGCAAATTAAGCTGATTGAGCAATTGATTGCCGGTTGGCAACCCGAGGAAGATCGCACGCTATTTTGCGTGGGCGACCCCATGCAATCCATTTACCGTTTCCGTAAAGCCGATGTCAGTTTATTTTTGAAGACGCAGGCAGAGGGCATAGGCGGTTTTAAATTAAGCCCCTTGCAATTGCGCTTGAATTACCGCTCGCACCCCAAAGTGATTGAATGGATAAATACGGCCTTTGTACAAGTCTTTCCTCTAGAGGATGCCATCAATCACGGGGCCATCAAGTACAGCGACTTTACCGCCAGTCTAGCCAGCGTTGCTGGTGAAGGGGTTAGCTTGCACCCATTAATTTTAGGCGCTGCCGATAGCAATGAAAGTGCCCGCAGCCAAGAAAGCACCGATACGGAAACGGATGAGGAGGGGCAAAGCGCCGATTTGAAGCAATTGGAAGCGGCCTATGTGGCCAACTTAATAGCGCAGCTAAAGGCCGGTATCCGTCCACCACAAAAGATCGCCGTGCTGGTGCGTAGTCGCAATCACCTGCAAGAGTTGGTAACGCAGATACGCCGCCAGCATAAGGGCTTGCACTTTCAGGCGCTGGAGATCGAGCCTTTAAACGAACGGCAAACCGTGCAAGACGCTTTATCCTTATTGTGTGCCTTGTTGCATAGAGCAGACCGCAGCCATTGGCTCAATGTCTTGCGTGCGCCATGGTGCGGTTTAACGCTGGCTGATCTGCATGCCTTAGCCGGCAATCAGCAGCGCGATACGGTATGGGCCGCCATGCACGATGAAGCTCGCTTGCAAGGCTTAAGTGAGGACGGTCGCCTGCGCTTGCAGCATGTTATTCAGGTGTTGAGCTCGGCGTTTGAATGCCAAGGTCGCTTGCCATTGCGCCGTTGGTTGGAGCGCACTTGGTTGCAATTGGGTGGCGCGCAATGTTTGGTGGAGGCCGGCGATAACCGGGATGTGCAGGTATTTTTTGATTTGGTGGAAAAACATGACCGCAGCGGCCAGTTGGATGTGGCCAGTTTGGACACGGCCATGAAAAAACTTTATGCCAAGCCGGACAGTCAAGCCGATGGCAGCGTGCAGTTTTTAACCATACACAAGGCCAAGGGTTTGGAATTCGACAGCGTCATTCTGCCCGCACTGAACCGAAAATCCCGTGCCGACGATAACGATTTGTTGCTGTGGGAAGAGGTGGAGGTGCAAAATCAAAGCCACTTGATTGCCGCGCCTGTGCACAGCAAGGCCAGCGCTAAAACCAAGGGCCTGCCTAATCTCTACCAATACATCAAGAACCTGGAAAAAATTCGCGGCAATAATGAAGTGGTGCGCCTGCTGTATGTGGCGGCTACCCGCAGTCAACGCCAATTGCATCTGATTGCCAGCATGCAAAAAAATAAAGACGGGGTTTTGAAGCCGGTTTCCAACAGTTTGTTGGCGGCCTTGTGGCCAGCCGTGGCGAATGAATTTGCCGTGGCGAATGAACAAACGCCAGCGCCCAGCCAAAAAAGCGGCTTGGATGCGCGGTTATTTAAGGCTAAATTGCAGCGTCTGCCCAGCGCGGTGTTTGCCCAGACCAACTTGGGTTTAGCCTCTCTTAAGCTAGCCATTCCCGCCACGGCTAAGCATGCCGATGCTGGCAATGCTGTGCTTGCCGATAGCCATGCCACGGATTCCTTGGATTTTTATAAAGATTGCGGCAGCTTGGCGCACCGCTACATGGAGTTATTTGCTAAAGGCCATGCTCAAAAACAGGCTCAAGAACAGGCTCAAAAGCAGGATCAAGAACAGGCTCAGGTCAGCCTGCCCTCACTGGATGCCTTGCACGCGCCTATGCAGCGCTGGTTGAGGCACTTAGGCCACAATGCGTCTGCGTCTGTGCAAGGGGCGGACTTGGTTTTAGCGGCCTTGCAAACTACGCTAGCCAGCGAGGCGGGGCAGTGGGTCTTACAAGCGCATAGCCAAGCGGCCAGCGAATTGAGCCTCATGCAGGCTAACGAGAGCGGCGCCAAGAATCACGTGATCGACCGTACTTTTGTTGATGCTGGTACGCGCTGGATTATCGATTACAAGTTAGGTTTGGGCGATGCCGCTCAGAGCAGTGAGGCGGCAGCCGAGGCGCATAGGCCGCAGCTTATGCGTTACGCCAGTTTTTTTGCGACTGAGGGCTTGCCGATAAAAATAGCGGTCTTGTTTTTGAGCACAGGGCGCTTGGTGTTGCTGTAAAAGCTTAGGCTTTAAGGTGGCGCCGCACGTACCAAAATACAAAAACCAAGCCGGCCGCCACGATTAAATAATGAAACTGATGGAAATACACTTCCAGGCTTTGCCAGTTTTCACCAAACTTCATGCCGGCATAAGCCAATAACCAGCACCAGATGAATGAGCCGATAAAGGTGTAGACGATAAAGGTTGTCATGTTCATGCGCACCACGCCGGCCGGAAAGGCGATAAAGGTGCGCACGGCCGGTAGCATGCGCGCGATAAAGATAATGATTTCGCCGTGTTTTTCAAACAAACGATCGGCTAAATCCAAGTCCTTCTTAGACAGCAGTATGTATTTGCCGTATTTTTCCGCCAATGGTCGGCCGCCAAACATACCCACGTAATAGGCGGGAATGGAGCCTAGTACGCAGCCTAGAGCGCCCGCTAAGGCGACCATCATTAAAGTCATTTCGCCCTTAAACACTAAAAATCCGGCAAACGGCATGATGATTTCTGAGGGCAGGGGGATGCAAGCCGATTCTATGGCCATCAGTAAGACGATGCCGGCGTAGCCCATGGAGGAGATGACGCCCATGATCCATGCGGCGACTAGGGTAATGAGTTTAGCTAACACGGTCTTTCCTATCTGAAGTTTTTTAACAGGGTTTTTACAAAATCAGCGCGTAGATTAATGTCTGCGATAGCCAATGTCACGCGCAATTTATCCGGCCCATTCATGCGGCAGCGTCTGTCCCTTTGCAATAAATCTATGAGTTTGCTCGGATCGATGTCGGCTTTAGGGTTGAATTGTAATTGCATGGCGTCGCTGCTGGCGTCTATTTTGATAATGCCTATGGCCTTAGCCGCGATGCGTAGCCTATGACAGGCAATCAGTGCTTCGCCTTGCTCAGGCAGCAAGCCAAAGCGGTCTATCAACTCTTCTTGCATGCTGTCTAAATCGTCGTCGTTTTCACAATTGGCCAAACGTTTGTAGATTACCAAACGCTCGTGCACGTCCGGGCAGTATTGGTTGGTGAGCAAGGCCGGGGTATGCAAGTTGATTTCAGTGGTGACGCCTAGTGGTGCATTCAAGTCCGGCTCTTTGCCGGCTTTAAGCTGCTTAACTGCATGGTTCAACATGTCCGAATACAAGTGGAAGCCTATCTCTTGCATTTCACCACTTTGGCTGTCGCCCAGCAATTCGCCAGCACCGCGTATTTCCAAATCGTGCATGGCTAAGTGGAAGCCGGCGCCTAAGTCTTCCATCAGCTGGATGGCGTCCAGGCGTTTTTGCGCTTGGGTGGTGATTTTTCTGTCTGCATCGGTCAGCAGGTAAGCGTAGGCTTGGTGGTGTGAGCGTCCGACGCGGCCGCGCAATTGGTGCATTTGTGCCAAGCCGAACATGTCGGCTTTGTTCAGAATAATGGTGTTGGCCGTGGGCACGTCTATGCCGGTTTCTATGATGGTGGTGCACAACAATAAGTTGTAGCGCTGGTTGTAAAAGTCACGCATGACATGTTCTAGCTCGCGTTCACGCAGTTGCCCGTGCGCCACGGCTATGCGGGCATCTGGCAAAATGCGCTCCAGTTTTTCGCGCATGGAATGGATGGTGTCCACTTCGTTGTGCAGAAAATACACCTGGCCACCGCGTTTGAATTCGCGCGTGGCCGCCTCGCGTATGATGCCTTCGGAGTAATCGGTGTGGAAGGTCTTGATGCTTAAGCGTTTTTGCGGCGGTGTGCTAATAATGGAGAACTCACGCAAGCCTTCCATGGCCATGCTCAAGGTGCGTGGAATGGGGGTGGCGGTGAGGGTTAAGACATCAACCTCGGCACGCAAGGCTTTAAGCTGTTCTTTTTGCCGCACGCCAAAACGGTGCTCCTCGTCTAGGATGACCAAGCCTAAGTTTTTAAATTTGACGTCTTTTTGTATCAAGCGGTGGGTGCCGATAATGATGTCTATCTGTCCGGCTTCTAAGCCGGCCAGCGCTTCTTTTTGTTCTTTGGCCGTTCTAAAGCGAGAAATCTCCGCTATCTTGATTGGCCAGGCGCTAAAGCGGTCTTTAAAGTTATTAAAATGCTGTTCCGCCAGCAGGGTGGTGGGCACCAATACCGCCACTTGACGACCGCCCATGACGGCCACAAAGGCCGCACGCAGGGCCACTTCGGTTTTGCCAAAGCCGACATCGCCGCAGACCAATCTGTCCATGGGTCGACCGGATTGCATGTCTTTGATGACGTTCTCTATGGCCTCCAATTGGTCTGGGGTTTCTTCAAACGGAAAGCCCTCGCAAAACGATTCGTAGTCCTGCAAGCTCAAGGTGAAGGCATGGCCACGCCTAGCTGCCCGTTGCGCGTATAAATTCAGCAGTTCGGCGGCGGTGTCGCGTATTTGTTTGAGGGCTTTTTTCTTGGCTTTTTCCCAGTTGCCACTGCCTAGTCTGTGCAAGGGCGCCGATTCTGGTGGGCCGCCGGAGTAGCGTGAAATCAAGAATAATTGCGAGACCGGCACGTAGAGTTTGTCATCGCCAAAGTATTCCAATAGCAAGAGCTCGGTTTCACCCTCACCAAAATTCATGTTCACCAGGCCTTTGTAGCGGCCCACGCCATGTTGCTCATGCACCACCGGGTCGTCCATGCGCAGTTCCGACAGGTCTTTGAGCATGCCCTCGGTGCTGCGGGCTTTTTCTTTTTCACGGCGCCGCTGTTGTCGCACGGTGGCCGCATAGAGTTCCGCCTCCGTAATAATGGCGACCAACTGAGCTGCTTCAGCAGCCATTTGGTCGGACATGCCTCCTGCGGGCATGGCGTCTGGCTTAGTTTTTGCTGTTCCATCTTTAGTTAAAAGCATGCCGTGATGCAAGGGACTGACGCCCAGCATGAATTTATCTTTGGCGCCATTAAACTGCTCCCAGCTTTCTATCAAACTGGGCTGCAAGCCGTGTTCATTGAACAGCTGGGCTATGGTTTCGCGCCTACCTAGACTTTCGGCCGCGATTAATACGCGTCCGGGGAATTGAGCGAGGTAGCTTTGCAATTTGTGCAGGGGTTGTTCAGCGCGGCGTTCTATGTCCAAGGCCGGCAAGCCGTTGGTTGGGCTGTCTATGCCCAATGCGATGCGAGCAAACGCGTGCGTACTGGCAAAAAAATCCTCGGCTTTGATTAGCAAGCTTTCCGGCGGCAAGAGTGGCCGCTCGGCATCGTGTGCCAAGGTTTTGTAGCGGGCTTGCGCCTCACGCCAAAATTGCTGGGCGCTGTGGTCTAAATCGCCGTGCAGGCACAGCACACAGTTGCTATTTAGATAATCCAGTAAGCTGGCGGTTTGCTCGAAGAATAAGGGTAAATACCATTCTATGCCGCCACTGGCGATGCCTTTGCTGACGTCTTTGTAGATTTTGGCGCGTTGCGGATCGCCCTCAAAGCGTTCGCGAAACTGGCCACGGAATAGCGCGATGCCAGCCTCGTCCAGCGGAAATTCACGGGCGGGTAGTAAGCGTATCTCGGGTACCGGGTACAAGCTGCGCTGCGTATCCACATCAAAGGTGCGTATGCTTTCAATTTCGTCGTCAAACAAATCCAAGCGGTAAGGCAGGGCCGATCCCATGGGGAATAAATCCACCAGGCCGCCGCGCACGCTGAACTCGCCATGGCTGATCACTTGGCTAACATGGTGGTAACCGGCTTCGGCACATTGCAAACGCAGCGCATCGGTATCCAGTGTTTGGCCTTTTTTAAGCATGAAGGTGTTGGCGCTTAAATAGGCTTTTGGACTTAAGCGTAGCAAGGCCGTCGATAAAGGCACGATGATGACGTCGCAAGCGTTTTGCGTGATTTGGTAGAGAGTAGTTAAGCGCTCAGAGATTAAATCCGGGTGCGGTGAAAACTGGTCGTAGGGCAGAGTTTCCCAATCGGGCAGCAAGTTGACCGTTAAGGCTGGTGCGAAGTCAGGGATTTCTTCCAGTAGTCGCTGCGCGTCAAAGGCGTTGGCAGCAATAATGACTAAGCGTTGTGGCGTGGCAAGCTTTTTTAGCCTGAGCGCCAGTTCGGCGAGGGCGTGACCATCTTGACCTTGGTGATTTAAGCTCACGCGCGTAGCGAGGCCGGGTTTGGGTATGGGTAGTGCGCAAAGGCTCATGTATCGGGTTTCGTTAGACTGCGGTTAGTGGAGTAAATTAAGCCGTGCCACCCACGGTTAGCGCATCAATTTTCAAGGTAGGTTGGCCCACACCCACCGGCACGCTTTGGCCATCTTTGCCACAGGTGCCGACGCCACTGTCTAAAGCCATGTCGTTGCCTACCATGGACACCCGTTTCAATACGTCTGGGCCGTTGCCTATCAAGGTGGCGCCTTTAACTGGGTAGGTGATTTTGCCGTCCTCTATCATGTAAGCTTCGGCCGCACTAAAGACAAATTTGCCACTGGTGATGTCCACTTGGCCGCCACCAAAGTTGGCCGCGTACAAGCCGCGTTTGACCGATTTAATGATTTCTTCAGGTGCTACTGTGCCATTTAGCATGTAAGTGTTGGTCATGCGTGGCATGGGGATGTGTGCATAGCTTTCGCGTCTGGCGTTGCCAGTAATCGGCATCTTCATTAAACGGGCGTTCAAAGTGTCTTGCAGGTAGCCACGCAATATACCGTCTTCTATGAGCACCGTTCTGTTGGTCGGGTTGCCTTCGTCGTCCATGCTCAAGGAGCCGCGGCGGTTGGCCAAAGTGCCGTCGTCAACGATGGTGATGCCGCGTGCCGCCACTTGTTGGCCTATTTTATTGCTGAATGCCGAGCTGCCTTTGCGATTGAAATCGCCTTCTAAGCCATGGCCTATGGCTTCGTGCAGTAAAATGCCCGGCCAACCTGCGCCCAATACCACGGTCATACTACCGGCTGGTGCCGGGCGTGCATCCAAGTTAACCAGTGCCTGATGCACGGCTTTTTGTGCGTAATCGTGCAAGACCTCGTCCGTGAAATAGCTGTAATCAAAGCGCCCACCGCCACCGCTGGAGCCTTGCTCGCGGCGGCCGTTGTGTTCGGCTATTACGTTGATGGACAAGCGTACTAAGGGCCTTACGTCTGCAGCCATCACGCCGTCATGACGTGCCACCATGACCACTTCGTATTCGCCGGCTATGGAGGCCGTGACTTGTTTTACCCGGGCATCTATTTTTCTGGCGTAAGATTCCAGCCGCTCCAAGAGCTTAACTTTGGCATCCGCCGAAAGCGAGGCGATGGGGTCTAGGCCTAGGTAAAGTGGTGCATGGCTGCGAGCTACTAAGGCGCTGGCGGATAAATCGCCACCTTGATGGGCAATGGCTTTGCTGGCTTTGGCCGCCGCTTGCAGGGCGCTTAAGCTGATGTCATCTGAGTAGGCAAAAGCGGTTTTTTCACCGCTGACCGCACGCACCCCAACGCCTTGGTCTATGGAAAAGTTGCCGGACTTCACCTGGCCTTCTTCCAAGCCCCAGCTTTCGCTGCGGCTGTATTGAAAATACAGGTCGGCATAGTCGATTTGGTGCGACATCATGTCGCCTAATACTGTTTGCAGTTGGCCTAGGCCCAAATTGGCCGGTGTCAGCAAATTGGCCGTGGCGACGTCGAAATGGTTGCCCAGTAGCTGACTGCCGTCAGTGGGCGTGGGGGTGTTTTTCATTTAAATTTCAGTAATGACGCGGTGTTTAAGTGCGGGCAAGCTGGCTCGAAGGCTGGCTTGGTATTTTGGGTTCATGGCCGCAATGACCACACCTGAACCGCGTGGCAACCTATCAAGCACCACGCCCCAAGGGTCAACGATCATGCTGTTGCCATGCGTTTCGCGGCCGGATAAATGGTAGCCGCCTTGGGCTGGTGCCATGACGTAACTTAAGTTTTCTATGGCACGGGCGCGTATCAATGTTTCCCAATGGGCTTTGCCGGTGGTGTCGGTGAAGGCTGCCGGCACGACGATGATGTTAACGTCTTTCATGGCGCGGTAGAGTTCGGGGAAGCGTAAGTCGTAGCAGATGGATAAGCCTATCTTGCCGAATGGGCTGTCGATGACTTTGATGACGTCACCGGATTCTATGGTTTTTTCTTCGTGGTATTGTTCATTGCCTAGGTTGAGGCCGAACAAATGAATCTTGTCGTAGCGTGCTACTTGCTTGCCTTGATCGTCATAGACTAAGCAGCTATTGCGTACTTTGTTGGGAAAGTTGCTGACCAAAGGTACCGAGCCGCCTATTAGCCAAATTTTGTGTTTTTTGGCCATGCTTTTCAAAAACTCCTGTATGGGCCCTTTGCCTTCTTCCTCACGGGCTGCCACTTTGTCGGTCTCTTTAAAACCCATGAGCGCAAAATATTCTGGCAAGGCGACCAATTTTGCCCCTTGGTTCACGGCTATTTCGATTAAGCGTTCGGCTTCACTTAAATTGGCCGCCACATACGGGCCAGAAGCCATCTGTATGGCGGCTATTTTAATGATGTCAGTGTTGTTCTTTTGACTGAGGGTGGCTTTAGTGGTTTTTAAGCGCGAGGTAATGGCCATGTTGAATCCAAATAGGGTTAGTGTTTTATTGGTTTGCGGGTATTTCGTTGTCGTCTTTATTGTTTTTTACTTCTTGCGGGTTGTCCCAAGTGCCAACGATCTCGTATTCCGTGGATGAAATCTTATTCAACGGATCTTTTAATATTTTTTGTGCTAAGAAAGCCACCGCGCCGGCCAATGGACCGCCGGCAAGTGCAGCAAGTGATAGGCTATCGCTGATATGAGGCAATACTTTCACGTATAAGTGCTGCGTTTCTTTTTGTAAATTGGTTTCGCCTTTAATCGATACGTCTGCTGCGGGCCCTGACATGATGAAGTCATCACTGTAAATTACGCCAGAATTTATTTTCGCACTGGCTTTGATTTTATCAAAAGCAAAGCCATTACTAAATAGGTCTCTAAAATCCAAGGACAAGCGGCGAGGTAGGCTTTGTAAGCTGAGTAAGCCCAATAAGCGTCCTACACCAGGTTGGACTTTGAGTATTTGCCCTTTTTTCATTTCTAATTGCAAATTACCGTTGATTTCTATCGGGTTGAAATCGTAAGGGTTACCTGCCCATTGCAACTGACCACTTAGACTACCTTCGCCTCGTTTAACGGTATTGGGGTGGCCCACGTTCTTCAGGGTTTCGCCTAAATTTTTAATGTCCCAAGTGACGTTGAGGTAAGTGCTGGGATTTTTTAGCCAATTGTTCCATTGGCCATCGGCGCTGATGGTGCTTTCTGGGTTGCTTAATTTCAATTTTTGGATAGCCCAGTTGTTGTTTTGTGGGTAGGCAATCAGTTCCAGGGCGCCTAAGTTTTTGTTGTCCAATTCAAAATTATCGGCGCTGATGTCTAGGGCAGGGTAAGTCGTCAGCCCCTTATTATTGCTAGCGCTTTTGCTCTTGTTGGGGCTGCTCTCCGGGATGGCTAGGTGGCTTAATCGTGCGCTTAATTTGTTGTCGTTTGAATAATGCAGGTCGCCACTGAATTCACGGCTTTGCACGGTCAGGCCTAAGCCGGATTTATTCGGGTTGTTGATGACTTTTAGCTGGTGGATACGGCGCTCAAAGATATCCAAGGTGTTAATTTTTAGCGCTATTTTTTGAATGGCAGGGGCGTTGCCTGAACCGAGATCGCTACTAAACTCCTGCATTACTTGGCGCCATGCGTCCGCATCCAGGTAATCCAAACTGCCACTCAATTGCAGCCCTTTGACTTTAATTAAATCGTACTTGGGATTCAATTCATCAACGGTGGCTGGCCCATTATTAAAGCGTACATTGGCTCGGTCGAATTTCAGTTGGCCATTTTCTTTGCTGCGCACCAATTGGGCAAATACTTTACGCCCTAAGCTTAGGCTAAGCGCATCGTTGTTTAAGCCCTGGTTTTTGTCCACCCTTAGCATTAAGGATTCGTTGCTGGGCTTGTTGAAAGGTGCTGGCAAGCGTGAGCTTAAGCCGACTAAGTCGCTGCGTATAGCGATGTTGACTAATGGTTTTTGTATGGTGATGTCACTTTGCCAATTCGCACTGCCAGAAAAATAGCCCGCGGCTTTGGCGACGTTGCCTTTGGGACTTTGATTGATAAGCACTTGCCTGATGGCCGCATCGTTCATTTTGCCTTTGGCGTTGATGCGTATGATTTTGTCTTTGCCGGAGTTTAAGTTAAAGCTAAGCGGTGAGCCAAAGGCCGTGGCGCTGATATTTTTAGCGGTCAAACTGCTTTCGCTAAAGTTCAATACGCCATTGATGCCGGTGAGTTTAGGGATGCTCACGTCATCCATGCTGCCATTGCTGATTTGGTAGCTACCTTGGTATTTGGCGGCGTCTAAATCGTTCATGGGTATGCTGAGCTTAAGGTCTAATTTAGCCTGACCGCTGGTGATGAGGTCTTCGGTAAAGCCTTGGGTGACTTCAACTACTGGGCTTTTGTTAACAAATTTTACCCCGTCAGCCACCGGTCCTTGGTAAGAACTGATGATGTGCAACATGGGTTCAGCCGCGTCCAGCTGGGGTATGGTGACTTTACTTTTTACAATCTGGTTGCCGAAAAGGTGGCCGGAAAAGGCATTCAATTCCATGCGTTTGCCCTCAAACAACATGTCTAGCCCTAGGTCTTCTATTAGCGGCCAACCGGTGCCGTATTCCAAGAGCGAGTGGCTAAGCTTGCCGGTGACGCGGAATTGCCCCAGATGGGCTTGCGGCCTATTTTGGCTGTCGACAAAAGGGAAGTCGGCTAGGCGGCCTTTGATGACTACATTGACGTCATCCAGTTGGCCGCTGAGTATGGAGGTGTCTAGCCAGTGTAAGGTGGTTGCACCGAGTGCCTTAGGGTAATAATTTAATGCGTATTTGGCGTCGGCTTTAGTCAGATGGGCTTTTAAATCCAGGTAATCGCCTAGGCTAGCGTCCATTAAATAGTCTGCATTGACTGTTGCACTGAGGTGGGGGTTGCTTAAGCTGAGTTGGTCTATATGCACCTTGGTGGCTTGTTGTTTACGGCTCCAGCTGACATTGCCATGGAGACTGTCGACTGGGGTAGGCCAGCGCAGTATGGACTGCAAGTCTAGCTTAGCATTCGAGGTGTTGAGGTAGAGCTTGCCGGCGGTTTGATTGGCGCTGATGTCACCGCTTAGGTTGCTGAAGCCCGGTATGGTTTGATACGCGGCTACGCTGAGGTTTTGGAATTTAGCCTGCACTTGGTAACCGCTGGTTTTGCCTAGGTTGGCCTGCCAGAGTAAGTTCAGGTCAGCCAATTGCCCGCTGGGTGCCAACTGCTTAAATTTTTGCAGCCAGTCTTGGTTAGTCGCGCCCAGTTTAGTCGCACCCAGATTAGTCGATAGCTGGGCCACGTAAGGTTGCAGCATGGCTAAATCTAATTTAGCCAATTGGACCTTGAGCGTTTCCTTGCCCAAGTCGGTTTTAAGGTAATCCAGCGTGGCATCTTGGATGCTTAAGCCATCATTGCTGAGCAAGCTTAAGTGTTTGGCGCTGAAGCTTTGATCAGTCTTGGTTTTTACCCAAGCCAACTCCCCACTCAGGCCACGCATCAACAAAGCGCTGTTTTGCGCTGGCAGATCCAGTTGCACGTCCCTTAATGCCAGCGTGCTGCTGACGCTATGCCATTGTTTGTTTTTAAATGCCATGGCCAGTTGGATGTCACCGTGGCCATTTTTTAGGGCGATGGATGGGTTGAATTGGCTGTAATCTAACCAAGCTTGGTAAGCCAGTAAATCAACAGCCTTGATCGACAGCTCTAGCTTGCCAGACCAACTGCTCAGTTGGCTGACGTCGTTGCCATGTAGGCTGGCGTTGGCATAAATGGGCTCGCGGGTGCCTGTCGAGGGCAGGGCGCTAAGCGAGATTTGGTGGCTATTAAGTAAGCGTTTCCATGGCGGGCTAATCACAGATAAGTTAAGTTTATCTAAACTCAAAGGCGGCGCGGCGCGCATGTCGTCTATCCAGATGACCTTGGCATTGCTGACGCTAAACGCGGTTTGGCGTAATAGCCAGTTGGCCAGCTCCGGTTTGCTTGGGCCTTGCATGCTGATGCCAGCCACAAAAATGTCACCTTGTGCGTTGCGTCTAATGGTTAATTCGGGTGAGCGTAAGCTAAGGTTGGCTAGGCGGGGTTCTAATACGGCTAGGCTAAGCCAGGATAAGCTTAAATCGGTGTTTTTGAGTTGCAGGGCAGGTCTATTTTCTGCATCGTACAGATCGATGTCCGACACCGCAAAATGTGGGTTGAGGCCTTGCCAGCCGACCTGTATTTCACCTATGACTATTTTCTGCTGCGCCAACTTGCTGGCAAACTGGGCGATGTCGTTTTTGTAGCTATTGATGTTGGGGAACAGCCAAAATTGTATGCTCAAGGCAGTGCTGACTAAAACGATGGTGATCATGCCAACAAGCCATAACGCAATGCGGTAAACCAAGAGCAGGGATTTTTTGACCATATAGGTTAGTTCGGGCTTTAATTTAATGGCATGTGTGAAGTAACATTTTACTGCATAAGCCATGATAGCAAACAAATTGCCGGGTGGTTGTTTCACTCAGGCTAGGAGACGAAATTATTTTAAAATAGACGCGTTGTCCTTTAGAATGTCGCCTGGCTCAGATACCCTGACGCCCAATTAATTTAAGCGCTTATCACTTGATTCAATTCAAACAACTCACCTTAGTTCGTGGCTTAAAAACCCTGATTCAAGGGGCTTCCTTGCAATTGCACCCTGGCCATAAAGTCGGTTTAACCGGCGCCAACGGGGCAGGCAAATCCTCATTGTTTGCGCTGCTCCGCGGTGAGATGCAGTTGGAGGCTGGTGATTTAGACATGCCGGCCAGTTGGGTGATTGCCCACGTGGCACAAGAAACCCCAGCTTTGAGTACGCCTGCCATCGAGTTTGTGCTGGATGGCGATGTCGAGTTGCGGCAAATAGAAGCGGCATTGGCGGCGGCTGAGGCCAGTCAGCAAGGCGAAGTGATCGCTGAATTACACCATAAATTGTTGGACATAGACGGCTACAGCGCTAAGGCCAGGGCGGCGGAATTGTTAAGTGGCTTGGGATTTAGCCAAGCCAATTTGCAGCAGGCCGTATCTACATTTTCTGGCGGTTGGCGGGTGCGGCTAAATTTAGCGCGTGCTCTGATGTGCCGTTCGGATTTGTTGTTGCTCGATGAGCCGACCAATCACTTGGATTTGGATGCGGTGATTTGGCTGGAAGGTTGGTTGCAGAGCTACCGCGGTACTTTATTATTGATTTCGCACGACAGGGATTTTCTGGATGCCATCGTTAATCACATTGCGCACATAGAGCAGCAAACACTGACCTTATACCGTGGTGGCTATTCTGATTTTGAACGGCAACGCGCAGAAAAATTAGCCTTGCAGCAAGCTATGTTTGAAAAGCAGCAACGCAAAGTCAGCCATTTACAAAGCTATATAGACCGTTTTCGGGTGCAGGCCACCAAAGCACGCCAAGCGCAGAGCCGTATTAAAGCCTTGGAGCGCATGGAGATGATTTCAGCGGCGCATGTGGACAGCCAATTTAATTTCGAATTCAGGGCACCAGTGGCCGCGCCGGATCCTTTGCTGGTGTTGGATGACATGGCGGTGGGTTACCATGGGCTGGCATTAATCAAGGGCATAGGTTTAGCCATTAGGCCGGGCGAGCGCATTGGTTTATTGGGACGCAACGGCGCCGGCAAAACCACCTTGATTAAATTGCTGGCCAAGGAGTTGGCCCCTTTAAGCGGTAAGCGCGTGGAAGGTAAGGATTTGAATATAGGCTACTTTGCTCAGCACCAATTGGAGCAATTGCGTTTGGACGAATCGCCGTTGCAGCACATGATGAAGTTAGACCCACTCACCCGTGAGCAAGAGCATTTAAATTTTCTGGGTGGCTTTGATTTTAAAGGCGACATGGCGCGTGCCCCTTGCCTTAATTTTTCCGGTGGGGAAAAGTCGCGCCTAGCCTTGGCGCTATTGATTTGGACGCGGCCCAATTTGCTGCTGCTGGATGAGCCTACCAACCATTTGGATTTGGAAATGCGCCATGCCTTAACCTTGGCCTTGCAAGACTACCAAGGTGGCGTGGTCTTGGTGTCGCATGACAGGGCTTTGTTGCGAGCCAGTTGCGATGAATTTATTCTGGTGGCAGATGGCAAAGCGGTGCCGTTCGATGGCGATTTGGATGGCTACAGTTTGTGGTTGAATGAGCAGCGCTTAAAAGACAAACAAGCCCAGCAAGCGGTTTTAGAGAGCAAGCCCGGTAAGAATGACAGGGCGGTCAATAAGGCCGAACGGCAAGCCAGAATAGCCGAGCGCCGGCCGTTGTTAAAAGAAGTGGCGGAATTGGATCAGCGTATCGCGGCTTGGCAGGAAGAAAAAATTGCCTGCGATGCGCGTTTAAACGACGGCACTTTGTACAGTGCGGCGGATAAAACTGCCTTACAGGATTTATTGAAAAAGCAGGCCGAGCTGACAAAAAATATAGACCAAGCAGAAGAGCGTTGGTTAAGCTTGCATGAACACTTAGAGAGCTTGCCCGCATTGGATTAAGCGGGCGGGTCTATTTAATTAACGTCTGTTAAGACACACGAGGACTAGCTATGGAAATTCAATATTCAAAACGCATCAAACTCATGCATGCTTTGTGTTTGGCTGAAACTTTGCGTGACGACGAAGCAAAACCTAACACGGATTTAAACGACTACGATGCGCTAGCCGCCGCCGATTATTTAAGTTGCTACGTGACTTTCAAGGCCATACAAGCGGCAGAGCGCTCGCCTTTGGCTGAGCGCAGCGAAAATTTTGACATGCTCAGTGTCTATCAGGCCTATGCCTTGTTGGCCTATGCATTTTTTACCACCCCCTTGGCGCAAGAAGACATCGCGCCTAACTTGGCGGTGGCGCAAATCACCATTGCTAAAACCTTGTTTGCTGGCTTGCCAGACGCAGAGTTAATCGAAATCATAGAATCGGGTTTTCATAAATTTCAGCTGATAGGTGATGCTGAGGCGGCGCATTGGTCAGAATTCAGAGAGAATTTGGATAAGCTGACGGTGGCCTTTGTGATTGCCGGTACCGACGATGAAAGCCCGCACGCCAAGGAAGAAATCACGCCTTTATTTGGTCAGTTGCTCAGTCAGTTGTGTGAGGCGTTTAATAACGCTTAAGTCGTGATAGGTTCAGTGCCTGTCAGGTAGTACCAGCGATCTGCAATTTTTCTGAATTCGCTTAATTCGTGCAGGCGCTGGGCGCGTCCGGCCACTTTGTAGCGGGCGACAAATTCCACCGTGGCGTGTCCGGGTCCATCATCAGCCGCTTGCTTAATTTGCAGGCCTAGCCACTTGATGGACGCATCCTCAGCTAGATTCAGTTGGTCTGGGCGGGTGTCTGGGTGCCAGCTGTTCAATAAATACACTTCCAATCCCAAGGCATAGGCAGTGTAGCGGGAACGCATCAGCGCGAGCGCGCTGGGAGCGGTCTCGCCTTGATGGTAAGGCTGGCAACAATGGCTGTAGGGCTGGCCACTTTCACAAGGGCAGGAAAGCGTCTCGGACGATTTGCTTGATGCTTTAGCTA